>ERZ780207.3270-NODE-3270-length-10555-cov-2.938190_pt1 | contig 10555 bp, 9 predicted proteins | sample MGYA00510977_ERZ780207 | MGnify/ENA primary metagenome ERZ780207 (study PRJEB29588, sample SAMEA2151383) | human gut metagenome | biome: human gut; feature: human-associated habitat; material: faeces | place: Denmark | collected 2008/2010 ... | reverse complement strand
GTTTTGATAAGCCAACCAATAATAACTACTGAAGAAGTGACAGCACACCCTGTGTAGCCTGATTTGCCTGAGCCAACATAGACTGACCTGCCTGCTGAAGGATGGAGCTCTTTGAGTAAGATACCATCTCTTTTGCCATATCAAGATCACGGATGCGGCTCTCTGCAGACTGCAAATTCTCAGATGTATTATCTGCATTAGAAATTGTATGCTCCAGTCTGTTCTGGATAGCACCAAGAGTAGATCTCTGAAGAGATACCTTTGTCAATGCAGTATTTACAATAGAGATAACAGATGTAATTCCAGCACCAGTTGCTGTCTTGGAAATAATTGCTGCTACCTTTGTGTCACCAACACTAAGTGCTGCTGAGCTCATAGCTGAAATACTAAATGTGATCAACTGACCATTATTAGCACCAACCTGAAGAACCTTGCCTGTGAATCCACCAGAAAGAAGCTTCATGGTGTTGAACTCTGTCTGAGAAGAGATACGATCGATCTCAGATGTAAGAGCACGAACCTCAAGAGCGATAGCTGCACGGTCAGCTGTTACATAAGTATCGTTAGATGCCTGTACAGTTAACTCACGCATTCTCTGAAGTACTGAGTGCATCTCTGAGAGAGCACCCTCAGCTGTCTGGATAAGAGATGTACCATCCTGAGCGTTTGTAGAAGCCTGATTAAGGCCACGAATCTGACCACGCATCTTCTCAGAAATAGAAAGACCTGCTGCATCATCAGCTGCACGGTTGATTCTATAACCGGAAGAAAGCTTCTCAGTAGATTTAGCAAGTGAGTTAGTTGTTAAGCCCAACATTCTGTTGGAATTCATTGCTGTAATATTGTGTTGTACTATCATAGTAATTCCTCCTTGAATATACATTGGCATCCATGCCAATGATGTAATATGAAATTGTTTCCCTACCCATCCGGGTAGTAAGTAATGATTTACTTGTATTATATATCGGAATGATTCCGAAATACTTAACACATTTTTTTAAATTTTTGCTAATATTTTTATTTTTTCTGATCCACAAAATATGACTGCCATGACTGATGCTGGTTTGCCATATTTTGATAATAGGCATTGGCCATCTGATGATTCGTAGAATACTCCCGAATCTCCCGTCTGGCTCCCGTGAGATAATTTTGGAATGCTGTTTTATTCCGATGCTCCTGTCCCTCAATCTGCAGACCCGTATCTGTAATGCTCCGGATCAGATTCTGCATCTCTGTGATCTGCTGCTGATACTGGTACTTGTTGTCCTTAATTGTTGTCCCAATTTTGGCAAACAGCGACTCAAAGCCCCGGTCCAAAATTTCCATTGTCTCAAGCAGCTTATCCTTCTCATCAATTATAGATGAAAAGCGATCCATATTCGGATCCTGTTCTGACAATATTTTTCTCTGCTCATTCGTCAATTTCAAAAGACTGTTTAACACCTCCAGCTTCTTCTGTAGTGACTCCTGCAGTGCTGATATATATACACCTGTATTGTCCATATCCATCCTTTCTTATCCTGACGTCCTTTGTAACAAGCCTTATTCCAATATTTATGTTATAAAAACTGTCGGGAGAAATCCCGACAGTTTTTATAACATATCATTTAATTCATACTATGACATATGATTCAATTCCATAACTTCCTTCCAGGTATCGCGCATGGTCTTAATATGCTCCAGAGCCTCCTCCATAATCTCTTTGTCTTTCTTCATATTTGCCTCCACCAGACGGCGGTAAATATAATCATAGACATTATCGAAGTCCTTTGCAACCGGATATTTCATATCAAGAGTAGAACGAAACTCCACAATGATGTTCTGTACTTTGACAATATTTTTATGAGCCTTCTCTATATTTCCTTCTTCAATTGCTTCAATAGCAATGTGAGAAAACTTAATCGCTCCATCATAAAGCATCAGTGTCAGCCTTGCCGGAGATGCCGTCTCAATTGAATTTTTCTGATATAATTGTGCTGCTTTGTTGTAACCTGCCATAACTCCACTCCATTTTCCAGTCAAAATGCGGATAAAAACAAGATCATCTGCCCTGTCGCATTTTCACTATTTTATACTCCTTATATACTCTTACCAAGTCCATTTAGTATCGTTCTCTATTGTATGTCATGCCAACAATCAAATTCATCAGGAACCTAAATAACTGGCCAGAGAACTTTGCTGTGACTGTAAACTAGCCAATGCTTTCTCCATTGCTGTAAACTGCTTATAGTAACGATCCTCCATATCAGCCAGTTTTGTTTTCCACTCCTTAATATCCTTCTCATACTGGGTTACCTGCTTCGTCATCTCTTTGTCATTATAGAATGTCAAAGCACTGCTCATAGTCGTTGCAGCCATCTTTTTATTCAAATTGCTATACAGATCCGTGACAATCTTGGACATTACCTCCTGTACCACATCTGGATCCTCATTGATCAGATTCTCCAATGTATTGGTAGAATCCGCATAATCCTCATCATCCTCGTCTCCCTTGATGTGAAGGAGACCATATTCTTTATAGTCCTTACCTGTGGTGATACCCAGATTGGCCAGAGAATATGTCTTACCATTAGAGGCAGTGACTGTTGTACCCGTCATGGTAGTACGCATGGTCTGCATAATACCTTCCAGGGTATTATCACGGCGAAGCAGAGAATCCTTAATCTTAGTCTCCCACTTCTCCACCTCATCATCGGACATTTCCTTCTTCTGATCATCCGTCAAAGGATCATATCCTCTGGCAGAAGAAGCATAATAATACTTATTCATCTCTGACAATATACTGTTATACTGCTCTACAAAATCCTTGATAGAATCATAAACCGCACTGCTATCATTGGAAACCGTGACTTTTACTTCTTTATCTGATGCTGACACCAGATCCAAAGTCAGACCGTTTACATCCAAAGTAGTATTGCTGCTGGTAAGCGTAGCACCATTCACCTGTACAACGGAATCCGCCGCAGCAATCACAGCCATTCCGGTTCCGGAAGCATTCTCCTTTACTGCCGAGCCATCAATATTATCCAAGCCAAGCTTTGTCAGACCGGAAGATGCCGCAACACCGGTTCCGCTGCTGATCTGATCTGCATAATTGTCTACCGCTACAATAATATCGGCATCTCTGGTTGCCTTTTCAGCAACTCCTGCATCTACCGATCCATATGTTACTGCATCCTCAATGCTCTTTTTGTAACCATCTGTAGCCAGATCCTTTTTTACATTCTGAGCGATCAATTTATTCTTAACCACGGCTAAGCGATCATCATCTACATATATATCTTTATCCAGATTCGCATCCTTAAGAGCCTGACGACCTGCATCCGTCAGCTTTTCAACGGTTGTTTCATTGCCCTCATCATCTGTCACTGTTTCTGTTGTAATATACTCGTTTGTATATTTCTCAGTCAACTGCTTTGTATAATAATCGGTTACCTTTGTCTTTGCTGCAGCATCTGCAATATCCTGTAAACTCTTGTATGCAGCAGTCTTAGCTTCTGTGGTCTGGGCATTCTGCAGATCACTAAGCACCTGCTTGATGGTACCCTGATCAGAAGAGGAAAGAGTGCTGTAATCCATTGTCTGAAGCAGTGCATCCTTTGCTGCCGTCTGATCCGCTGACAAGGCAGTATGGCTGATCGTAAACTTACTGTCTGCACCACTGTCCTTGGCACTGATAAAGAAACGGGACTGCTTCTCATCAAAGGACGCATTTAACCCGGCATCCTTTAACTTCTGTACAAAATCTGCCACTGTAGTATCCTGATCCACATAGAGATTGATCCTTTTATCTCCTGATTTGATCTCGATCACTGAACTGCCGGAAGTGTCAAATCCCAGATCTGCCAGCTTTGTTTTGGATGTAACTGCGGTATCAACATCATTGCCACCTTCATCCTTGGTTTTATATGTACCAAGTTTTGCACTGGTAACATACTGTGCTGCTGCCAGCTGGCTTACTTTAATGCTGTATGAACCGTTAGCTGCTGTAGACTTTGCTGTTGCCGTAAGCACAGACGAATCAGAAGATGCCGCTTTCTTGGTAAGATAACTGGACTGAAAACGCATCTTACCTGCATAATCCGTATAAAAACTATAGAGTTTTTTGTTCAGACCGGACCAGATGGTCTGTGTCCACTCCAGCTTTGTCTTCTTGTTTTCTACCTTTGTCTTTTTACTCTTCTGGGCTTCCATCAGAGCTGCTACGATAGACTCTGTATCAAGGCCCGAAGTAAGACCTGTCATTCTGATTGCCATACGAATCCTACCTTTCTATAATTACCGTTTCTCATCCACAATGATCCCGGCCAGCTCCCATATCTTCTGCAGTGCTTCCAGAGACTTCTCCGGTGGCACCTCACGGATCAGTTTATCTGTATCCTTATCATATACCTTAATGGATACGCGTCTGGTGGGTTCATCATAAGAATACTCACAACGTGTTTTGCTGAGCTTCTGATTTGCCTCGGACATCATCGCATCGATGGTCTTTTTCGTCGGGTCCTTCGCTCCCGGATTCTGCCCATCGGCTCCGTTATTCTGATTTTGGTCGGCCATGCTGCCACTGTCGCCGTTCTGCACCTTTGTAACGATTGGTGCTGAGATTGGCGAATAACTGCTGTTCTTCCCTGTTGTATCTACCTGTTTCGCTGTGTCAAAGTCTCCCTCCGTGTTAGACGTGACACCTGCTATTGCTTCAATTTTCATCCTTAACACCTCCGTGTGCTTCTGAATCTCCTTGTTATTGTTTTCTTCTAAATGTTATATCGGCAAAACGGAGGGAAAATATTATATCTCCCCTCCGAAAACTTTACTTCTTACCCTTTCCACCAAATGCATTTTTCAATGCCTCCACATCGATCTCCTGTCCGGCAGCCTGTTTATTCTCCTCCTGGATCTGCAGATATATCTCCTTGCGGTAAATCGGAACAGATTTTGGTGCACTGATGCCGATCTTTACCTGATCTCCCTTAATCTCCAGCAGGGTGATCTCAATGTCATTGCCCAGCATAATGGACTCGTTGACTTTTCTCGCTAATGCCAGCATATTTACACCTCCTTATCCGTTTTCATGATGAAGTGTTTGATCTCATAATCCTGATTATCTGCCACAAGCTGCACTCCCTTCCGGGTGCCTGCATTGATGATCAGCGGTGCTTTCAGATTCACCGAAGTTTTCTCTACTTCCTTCGGGATCGTAGCCAGCACAAGAACCACCAGATCATCCTCGCCAAACTCACCCAGGCTTCGCAGCAGCTCATCCTCAACTACAGGATCATAGTCCTCCCGCACCTTCTGCGGATTTACCACCGGAAATGCCAGACTCTGCTCTGTGGTACACTGCAGCCAGGAGAAAAACGGCTCTTCCTCTCCTTCGGAATCATACAGGATCGTATAATCTTTATATTCCTCAAAACCAAACAGACCGTTTTCAAAATGAACGATCTTGCTGTCGTCCAGGTCAATCTCCCCAAAGTATCTTGTCTTAATCTTCATAGCTTTCCCTCATTTCTAAGCAAAATAATTGCAAATACCTTTATCACATTAAATATAATCCAATAATGTATTTCCCAGTATCTTGGACGTTGCTGTTAATGCATACTGATACAGATTGTCAGCCTGTGTCATATTGATATAGGCATCGGAAATATTTACATCTTCGTTATTAGACAGCTGCTCCTCCACGTCTACCTTCTGATCTGACAGCTTATCGTAAGTCAGCTTCACGCGGGAATATCTGGTTCCAAGATCTGCCACTGCCACATTCAGCTTTTCCTGTGCTTTATCTACCATGGATAAGCCTTTACCAAAAGCTTCCGTCATAACAGTTACTCTCAGAGAACGCTCTGTTTCCAGCGATTCCTTATATGCCTCCAGATTCTTCTTTTCTGCCGGATCCTTGCAGTTTGCGATCATTTTATCTGCATCGGAGATACGCTTTTCCACATCATCCACATCGTTGATGACATTTGCAAGATAATCAATTGTACGATAAATATCTGTGTCAATGGCATCCATCCCCTGTGTATTGACGGTCATATTCTGACTGAAGTTCACCTCATACTTGATCGTCTGTTCAGCCGGATCAGAATAGTTAATCTCCTTCTTGGATACCTGATTGTAGCTCTGACACTCAAAGTACATCTCCGGACGGATATCGCTCTTATCAAACTCAGACTTACAATAGTTCACCTGAAACTCTGCCTGATTTTCCTGAAGCTCTCCATAGACATTCTTACCCACAAGCACTTCACCGGTATCATAGAGATAAATCACCTCATCGTCCCCTACATCATAAGCATCCGCATCACTGGAAGCTCTTGTGATGGTATTGTAGGTTTTGGTTACATTCTGTCCGGCTGCATCCTTATAAGAGCTGGTAAGCGTAACATAATTTTCCTGTGTATCGTTACCACCTTTAACGGAGCCATAGGATGCTTTAGAACAGTTCTTGTATGCTAACGGAATCTTATAGAAGGACTGCTTCTGAATCTTTGTCATCTGATCCGCATAATCCTGCGCACTATTACCGTCCTGATAGGTAACATTTCCTGTTACCACATTTACCGTACCGATATCTGTATATTTAAAATTTTCCTTAATGTCATAAGTGAGATTTTTGGTTGCTTCACTGAACAACAGAGAAGTATCTGTCCGATAACCGGTAAAAACATATCTGCCGGAATAATCAGAGTTTGCCTCATCCTCAAAAATAGAAGATACATACTGCTTTAATACAGACAAGACAGAATTTCTCTCATCCTGTGCCAGATAATCATTAGCTCCCTGGTTCAGATACCCCTTCATATCCACCAGCACAGAGTTGATATTTTTTAATGCAGACTCCGTGGTGTCCATCCATGACATGGCATCCTTGACGTTCTTTTCCACATACTGTGTAATCTGTGATACCGTGCTGCGATATTTCAGCGCGCGTACTGCCACAGTGGGATCATCGGAAGGTCTCTGGATCTTCTTCTCTGATGTAAACTGCTCCTCATATTTGAGCAGACTGCTTTTTGCATTACCAATATGCGACTGCGCACTATTGGATATCATCGAATTGGTTACTCTCATGATTTCACACTCTCTTTCTGGTCTTATACACCGGTGCCGTTGATCAGTTTGTCTAAGACTTCATTCATGATCGATATCACCTGATACTGGTATTTGAGTAAGTTCTGATATTCGATCATGTTCTTTCCTTCTTCATCCTCATCCACACCGGACTTAGAAAGCCGGCGGTTCTCAACAGCATCCAGAATATTCTTGGAATTGGCAGCACAATCATCGATCTTAGCTCCATCCACACCCACAGTAGCTGTCATAACTGCCAGGAAATTGGACGGGATTCCCTGTTTAAACATACTGTTGTCCTCACGTAAGGCAGACATCTTGGTAAGATTTCCACGGGAAGCTACACCGGCATTGGCCTCTGTAGAAAACGCCAGCTTTTTGCCATCATTTAATATCTCATCTGACACATGGACACTTAATGCTGTCATATTGTAATAAGATAAGGATTTGCCTTTCTCTGCCTTGGAAGAGAAAGTATAAACCACATCGGCGCCACTCAGCCCCTTCTGTGCCACACCGTTAAGATAATAGCATCCATCCGTCTTATTATATAAAAACTCTGTCATATCAAACTGTCCGCCATTTGCCAGCGGTGCCGCAACGAAGAGATCGCAGCCCTTCTCCTGATAGAGATCATAACCGGCATTCTGAACCTGATTGAAGTTTGCGGAAAAAGTACGAACAAACTCATTTAACTGGGACATATAATATGGGATTCCACGAAAATCCACACTGTCTCCTACGGTGGAAGTCGTCTCTCCCTTTGCCATTGCCACATCGAGATGCTTCTGCTCGCCATCCTTAATGGCATCCTTCAGAGTAAACGTATATTCATAGCTTCCATCGGCGCATACGGACACCTCAAAGGAATCATACTGAAACTCATAATTATATATCTTGATCTTGCCATCACTCTCCGGAATGTTCAGCTTGGACAGATCCCACGCATTGGCACTACATGCGGAATCTCCCTGGGACGCCTTCATCTTAATGGTTCCTGCCGTTCCGTTTCCTCCTGCATCATATCCGGTCAGCGTTGCCGCAAAATTCTCTGCATTATTACCATCCCGCAGTTCAAGCAATGCCTGAAGCTCGCCTCCCAGAATACCGCTGCGGATATTAAAGTTCTGGCCATTGCTCCATTTAATATTGTAAAGCCCCTCATTGTCAGTCTGATTTGCTTTTGTGGTACTCGCCTCGATCTTTAACTGATTGGTCATATAGGTATCCACCAGAACACCGTCTCCGATAAATACCAGGAACTCCTCTACGCCATTGCCATCCTTTGGAGAATCCGTAACCACTTCCACATCCACCAATGCGGAAAGCTCATCCACCGCCTTTGCTCTCTGGTCGCGAAGATCATTTGCTGTGCCGCCGTTGACCTCCAGCGTATTGATCTGCTTGTTCAACGCTGCAATCTGCTTAGCATAGGTATTGATCTTGTCAATAGTACTTTTGATCTGTGTATTGATCTCCTTCTGTGCTGTCTGGAGATTGTTGGCCGTCTCCCGCACAAAGCTCATCAAGGTATCTGCCGCTCCGGATACCTGCCGGCGCATGGTCGTATCCGAAGCGTCCGTTGTCTGTTGCGAAATTGTCTTAAAGAACTCATCCAATGCATTGGTAATGCCACCGGACTCAGAGTCCTTAGAGTAAAGATAATTCTGTATATTTTCCAGATAATGATTTAATGTATCATATTTGCTGTAAACAGAATTGCTTTTGCGATACTTATAATCGTAATAAACATCTCTGCTGCTCACAATATCTGTTGCAGTAACACCGGTTCCCAGCATGCCGTAAGAGGTTCCGAGGCTTAATGGATTCTTTGCCTGCTGCTCCACTGTCTGTCTGGTATATCCCTTGGTGTTACGGTTTGAAATATTGTGTGCCGTGGTATTTAACCCGGCATTATATGTATTCATGCCTGATGTAGCAATATTCAGTCCAAAAAATGTAGATGGCATATGCTTCCTCCTATCCCAGTCTCTCAATCAGATACTGCAGCATACTATCAATGGTATTGATATATCTGGATGCTGCGTTATATGCATGTTGATACAGCATCATATTGACCAGTTCTTCATCGGATGATACTCCGTTGACCTGCTGCCGTTTATCCTCAATGCTTTCCACCTGTGACTTCTGGTAATCCACCATACTGTTCCAGCCGTTTCCACGAACACCAAGACCTCCGATCATATTGGTGTAATAATCGTCGAAATCATATGCTGCCAGCGAATTCGGATCAAGCACTCCCAGCTCCTTATCCCAGGAATTCAAAAGATCCTGAAACAAATTGCCGCCAAAGGCATATGCGCCCTCCAGTCCCTGCTCCGGATTGGCCTTCACTTCCAACAGAGAATAATCTGCGATCAGATCCTTATTGATCACCAGACTGTTTAAGGTGTACATCCAGTCAATATCATTCTCATTTTCCTCGTTATATAAGTAAAGAGTGTATGTCTCATTGCCATCGGCATCGACGGTTTTCTGTGCCAGACCGATCTGATTGCCTTCGGCATCTGTGGTATAGATCTGGCTGTCCAGAGTGATCTTCTGATAACGGTCCACCTGACCTCTGGAAAATACCTCGGTACCAATGGTTGCATTGTCATCGGTACCTACCGGACAGTTTCGTACATCCAGGATCTTATAGGTGCCACCGGTAAGCTTTGTCAGATCAAAGGCATCTCCCTTTTCTGTCGTTCCGGTGGTTGCACCATCCAGATCCACCTTATCTCCGGACGCCTCCAGATTCGGAGCAAACGCATCATTGATCTGCTTCACCACATTATGAACCAGCTGGTCAAACTGTGCCTGAATCTGGGTAATGATCGAATTACCTGTCGTATTATTGTAACGCTTTACCTGCGCATTATAATCATTCATAGCCACCTTGTAGGCGGTTTCATCAAATACACCGGCATCATCAACGTAATCATCCTTCACCGGCTGCTTCGGCATATCGGAATAATCGGCGATCTTCAACCCCCTCGCCGTCAAAACGCCCCGCAGAGAACCCACATCCGTCTTCTTCTCGTTGGAATATGCCTCCGAAGTATCGAAAGCATCACCATAACCGTTATCGAGCCACCGGACCTTATAAAACCCTGTTCCCGGCATGGTCTCGCATCCCAGATGGTAATTTAATCCGCCATCCACAAAAAGGGCCTGCTCAATATACACCTGCATACCACCCTTTTCATCCTCCTGGAAGGTGAAATTCACATAAGTGCTCAATTCATCCAGAAGCTGATTTCTTGCATCACGGTAATCATTGGCATTCTCCACACCGGCTGCCTCAATCTTGACGATCTGCTGATTGTAAAATGCGATCTTCTCACCTATTTCATTGATCTTATCTACCTGATCACTGATCTCCGTATTCAGGCTGACCTGATAAGTATTGATCTGATTATATACATTTTGGGAGGTCTCCAGAAAGGATTCTGCCGTAGAGATAAAAAGCTGT
>ERZ780207.3269-NODE-3269-length-10556-cov-3.076564_pt1 | contig 10556 bp, 6 predicted proteins | sample MGYA00510977_ERZ780207 | MGnify/ENA primary metagenome ERZ780207 (study PRJEB29588, sample SAMEA2151383) | human gut metagenome | biome: human gut; feature: human-associated habitat; material: faeces | place: Denmark | collected 2008/2010 ... | reverse complement strand
CCTCTGCCGTCCAAAACCAGTCTGCCGAGGTTCACGTACGGGTACTGCGCAATATCTCCGCCGTCGAAATCCGCGTTGTTCTTCACAAGGCTCGCTTTGTCGAACGCGTATTCTTTATATTCGCCCGCGCCGTCTTTCACGGTATACGCGGCTTTGTCCGCGTTCGTTTCCGCGGTGGCTTCGGGAGAAACGCGGTACAACTGGTTGTAGCCGAATTTGCCCGCGTCCGCCGTCATCGCGGTGGGCACTTTCATCAGATAGTACACGCTGCCGTTTTCAAGGTTTTCGGTATCGAAATAATAATTCTCGGCGCCTTTCACCAAAAGCGTGGTAACGCCCGTATCCGTGTTGAACGAATAGAGGTTGCTGCTTTGCACGTACATGCAGTACACAACGCCGTCCGCGCCCTTCACGAAACGGTACGAAACCGTATTGTCCGAAAGACGGAACAGATACTTGTCCGCTTCCTTTTTCGAAGAGGTTCCGTCCAGCTTCACTTTCTTGAACGAAAGCCAGGAAGTGGAAACGGTGCCGTCCTTTTCCTTTTCGTTGGTGGGCGAAGCGAAATACACGTAATTATCGTAAATGAATACGCCGCCGTCGTAATTCTGCGCCACGAACAGCGAAGGCACCACGCACTCCGCCGCGCCGTACGATTTTGCTTTCAACGCCGATTTCGCAATGCGATACAGCGCGCCTTTCTGCACTTTGCCGTAGGTGTTATCCGCCGAAGCTTCCGCCGCGCCGTTGATAAAGTATACGTAATCCCCCGTTTCCACAAGGAACCCGCCGTTGGAAGTAACCTTGTCGCTTGTGGTATCCGCCTGAGCGGGCGGCGTGAAATCGCTGCCAGCGCAGGAAGCGAGCGTTGCCGCCGAGCACGCAAGCGTAGCCATAGCAAGAAGCACGGTAAGTTTTTTCTTCAAACTCCGCATATATAAGATCATTCTCCTTCAAAAGTGTAAATCGGAATCCGTCTGCGGCATAAATCCGTGCGGATTTACGGCAAACTCATATTCCGACGATACTAACGCATATTCTATTATATATCAAAACGGCGATTAAAGCAAACAAAAACGACTACCTTTACGTATTTTTAATCGAATTTTCCCCGTTTTTTCTTTTTTCTTCCGCTCTTTTTTAATTTTCCCGTTCATTTTTTTTCACGGTGATTCTTTATGGAAAATTTCGGTCTTTTAAAATTTTTAAAATCTCCCTACCCCGCCGGGCGGGAAACACCGCCCGAACCGCCGCCCGGAAACGCCTTGAAAAATCCGCCCGGAAACGGCGAAAAAACGCCGGAAAACGCCGAAAAAAACGGTGAAAACAAGGTAAAAAACGCCGGAAATACAATCAAAAACGGCGAAATTTACCTCGATTTTATGGAAAAACAACGCAGTTTAAGCAATAAAATCGGCAAAAAATAACAACTTTTTGCCGATTTTTAACGTGTTTTTTTAATTTTCAGGCTGTTTTTTTAAGCTGTTTTTTACAAGCCGTCGCCCTCGGTTTCTTCTTCCAGCTCTTCTTCCTCGCCCTCGCGCAGCTTAGCTTCTGTGATCTCCTGTAGTTCATACTGTAAAAAAGAGATTTCCCGCAGACGCTCTTCTTCCGGTATTTGTCCCTCTTCCAATTCTGCCTGTATATTCCGATAGTTGCGATAATGCTCCCCAAATTCCTGCAATGCCTGTGCAAGTTTTTCCTTCCCATAACGATCCAAAATTTCCATATGTTTTGACATATGCAACAATGACTGCTGCTCATTCTGTCCATGAATGTCGATCATAATATCCGCAATACGACGGATCATGGAAAGCGTCACGCTCTCCCCGTTGATGCGGTTAACACTGCGTCCAGCCATAATCTTCCGTGAAATAAGAATCTCGTCCTCCTCCATGGAAATCCCCATCTCACGAACCAGCTCCCTCTGCCGCTGCGTATCTGCCCGGAACGTAAGCTCCACCAGAGCATACTCTGCGCCCTTGCGTATCACATCCTTAGTACTCTTCTGTCCAAGAGCCAGATTGATCGATCCGATAATAATTGACTTTCCGGCTCCTGTCTCCCCGGTCAATACATTTAAACAATCCGAAAAGTCCACCTCCACCTCGTCGATGATCGCTAAATTTTTTACATGTAAATTAACTAACACGGCTTGCTCCTTTCTCGCAGTTCTCCGCTTTCCCTGTGGAAAGTATAGCATAAAGAAAACGCCTGTTCAAGACTTTTCTCGAACAGACGTTCTTTTTGTGCAATTTTACTAATTTAAGCTCGTAATATTTACACGGCATGCCATCTTGCAGCCGTTCACCGTTGCGTAGATGTACGTTGTTCCAACGCTTCGTCCCACAACCTTACCGTCGACAACGGTTGCTACTCTCGGATTTGACGAGTACCAGGTTGCCGTTGCCGTGGTTCCCTCTACTATCAGGGTTTCTGTATCATACTGGCGCATTGTCAGACTGCTGCGGTTCAATGCCACAACATTGACTGCTACAGTCGAGGTAACACCGCCGTCTGCCAGAATAGTAATTGTACAATTTCCGGTTCCCGTCGCCGTTACAACACCTGCACCGGATACCTTCGCCACTCTTCGGTTATCGGATGCAAAGGTGATATTATCCGACGTATTATTTGGCAATACAGAGTAAGACAGCTTGGTGGAATCTCCCTGCTTCATGGTAAGCTCAGACTGCGCAACCACAATACCCGTTGCCGGAACCTTTTCGGTTACCTTAACAACACAGACCGCTTTTTTCTTGCCTCCGTCTTTGGTCACGGCCGTAATCTTCGTTTCACCTTCTGCAATACCACGCACCATTCCGTCATTTTCTACTATTGCGATGCTGGTATCCGCCGAACTCCATTTAACATTATGCAATGTCGTATTCTTTGGTTTCATTGTCACATGAAGCTTTCTGGTTCCTCCAATATAACATACTGCGTAATCCGGCACGATCTGAATAGATTTTGCCCTTTGGATAACGCGTACTTTACAGTTCGCTTTTACCTTCAAACGATCTCTGGATACCGCTGTGATGGTTGTCATTCCAACCTTCTTTGCTGTAATCTTACCCTTCTGGTTAACCGTTGCAACCTTCTTTCTAGAGGTGAGCCAGCGTACCGCCGGTGTCTTTGTATTGTTAGACCATACAGTCACCTTCATACGGTATGTAGAGCCTACCCCCATACGGATGCCTGTCTTTCCGAGCTTTACCGTCGTTTTCAATGTTGCTACCGTAACCTCACAGGTCGCTGTTACATTGTATTTGGTCAGTGTACATGAAATCGTACAGGTTCCCTTTCGAAGTCCTGTTACCTTACCATTCTGGTCAACCTTGGCAACAGCCGCATTCGAACTCTGCCAGGTAGCTGTTCCATCTGCTTCCTCCGGTACGATCACCTTGGATATCTTGAAGCTCTTGCCTACAGCGATCTCCCTGGAAGAAGGCTTCAATGTCAATGTAACGCCTTCAATAACCGTCACATTACAATATACAACAATCTTGCCCTCATCAGACTGACAAATGATCGTTACCGAACCCTTCTTGACTGCTGTGACGAGTCCCTTTTCATCTACCGTCGCAATAGATGGATCCGAAGACTGATAGGTTACTTTCTGATTGGTTGCATCCGCCGGGGTAAAGACCGGTGTGATCTGGAATGTTGAACCCGTCTCTATCTCCTGTGCTGTCGGCGTAATATTGAAATTGATCACATTAACATACGCTTTTAATACAGTCACCTTACAGGTAGCAATAATGTTTCCTTCCACCGACTGGCAGATAATGGTTGTCTCACCAACTGCCACACCTGTCACAAGACCATTTTCATCTACAGACGCAATCTTTTCATCCACACTCTTATAATTAACCTTTTGATTGCTTGCATTTTCCGGAGTAAATACCGGAGTAATGTAGAAGTTGGAACCTACTCTTACCTCCTGCTCCGTCGGATCTACCGTGAAATCTTCCACCGGCACCGGCGGCGGCACCACCGTAACCGTACAGGTTTTGACAATATCTCCATCCTCAGATCGTCCGATGATCACTGCAGATCCCTCGCTGATACCCTGAACGACACCATCTTCATCTATCGTTGCTACCGTTTCATCAGAACTGTAAAAATGTACAGTCTGGTTGGTGGCATCCTCAGGCTTAAATACCGGCTTCACTGTATAGTTGTCTCCCACATACAGCTCCTTATGTGCCGGTGTCAATTCATAGTCCACCGCACTGACCACTGCCGGTTCCACCTTGATCTTACAATAGATCGGACTCCATACCGTTCCCGTGATCGGATCGCGATAAACTGCTCCGATCGAAACCGTACCCTCTGCTACTGCAGTAACAAGACCATTCGCATCTACCTTTGCAACCTTTTCATCGGTTGAAGACCAGTTGAGATTCTGGTACGTTGCCGTCACCGGATCGAAAACACCCTTAATCTGAAGGGTATCTCCCACATGCATCGTTGCCTCTGACGGATCCAGCGTGATATTCTTGGCCGGAACATCCTGACTGATAACTCTTACCATACACGAAATGGCACCGGAAATACCTAAATCCTCCGGCACACAGGTGATCCACGCCGCATCTCCCGCCTTTAATCCGGTGATATTACCATCATCGTCTACCTTCACCACATTTGGATTGGTCGATGTCCATGATACATTCGTATTGACATGGTCAGCTGGATTGAAGATCAGGGCATTTTTCAAAGAAACGGTATCGCCCTCCTTTACCTCATATTCATTCTGTGTAAAGGATGCGGAAAGTAGTCTGTTTCTGACATGCACCTTAATGATCTTAAATACCGTACCATTGGCAACTGTGATATTTGCATCACCGGGAGCAACTGCTGTAATCGTTCCACCCTGTACTCTTGCGATTTTTTCACTGTCTGTATTCCACAGCAATGTAGTATCTGTGGCATCGCTAGGCACGATTGTCGTCTGTACCGTATACTGGTCACCGGCGATCATATTGATCTCTTCCACATCCGTGATAATATCGGTCACCGGATTCTTTTTAATATTGATACAACATCTTGCCACAAGATTGTACGGATTAAATACCGGCTCTACCGAAATCCATACGGTATCCTCCTTCAGAAGTGTTACAACACCGTTCTGATCAACGGTTGCTACGGACGGATCACTTGTGGTCCACTTGAGCTCTGTATTGGTCGCATTGGAAGGCGCATATTTTGCCTTCAGGAATATAAAACCTGCGGACAGGAAGGTGTCAATATTCTCTCCCTGCTCAATGCTTAATTCACTGATCGCCGCCGTTACGGTAACACGGCAGGTTGCATACACGTTATTGTCCTTATTCAATACCGTTACTGTCGTAGATCCTGTCTTTTTGCCGGCAGTCAGCTTTGCTTTTGTATTGCCCTGCTGTGGATCCACCTTAACCATATCCGGATCTGCTGAGATCCAGGTAAGATTCTGTTCTCCACTCAGTCCGGAATCCAGATACTCTACGCTGTCAATCTCCATCTCCAGCTCTGTTCTGTCAAGAGGAATCGTCGTTGCCGATGTCGTGACATAAATCTTACAGCTTGCAACTCTGGTAACCGCCTGATCATCCGTCCAATAAAGACGTACCGTTACCGGACTGTCTGCCGCCGTCTCCTTTTTGGCCGTAATGGTCGCATACTGTGCGTTAGAACTCATGGAAACATATGTCTCTGTCGTATCTGTGGTTTCCCATCGGAAGGAGCTGGAATCCGTATACTCTCCGGAACCGATAATACCTGTCAGTTCCAATTTCGATCCCACTGCCATAGTCGCATTCGATACGTTCAGAGAGAAGGTATCTGTTACATTGATCTTTACCATAACCTCCTGGCCCTGACTGATTCCCGGCAGAGTTTCTGACGGTCTGGTGTTACATTTGACCTTAAATTCTGCCATACCTTTATTCTGACCTGTCATCATCCAGTTATCATAATCGGTAGAGACCCAGTTACCGGAGTTATCTACCACAGATAAACTAAAATTCTGTTTCAATGCCTCCTTGGAGATATTAAAGGCTTCCGACAGATCATAACTACCGCCGATATTGATGGTAACATCCTTATCCTCGAATTTTCCCCGGACATCTGCATTGAAATAAGCCGGATTGCAACCAAGAAAGACACTGGAATCCTGCGCATCCTCAAAGGTGGTATATGTTCCTTTTACATAAAACATTACGATGTACTGGCCTGCCTTTGCATCCAGCCGGAATGTATTGGTAGAACTGTCATAGATCAGATTTGCATCATCCCCGTTTGTGCCGGTTCTGCCCAGAGAATCCCTGACCAGTGTTCTGGTAGTACCGCTTCGTTTCGCAATAACCCATGTCACCTTATCCAGAACACCCTCCAGCGGATTGGCAGAAAATAATGCCGGAATCCAGATCTTGTCGTTATTTTCCATCGTAACGATCGTGCTGCTGTTATCCAGTCTGGTGCCCGTCGAACTGTCCTTTCGGATCTCCGGACGTACATACACATCAATGGAATCGTTATATTCATTTTTTCCGTCATTGTATGTAACGGATAACTGTGTTTTACCGGCACCGACAGCCATGACCAAAGGCTCTGCCGCAGTTCCGCTGACACGGACCACATCTTCATTATTGCTGTACCAGATTGCATTGGAGCTGGTGGCATCACCAAAAATCAGATTCAGCTTTCCGGTATCTGTCTTTGCATTTTTACCAAGATACAATGTCTTGCCATAATCCATTACAATCGAACGTCTTTCATCCTCTGTATGTATCTTGGTCATCTTTGCAGGAGCATCCGATGATAAAAACTCATTAATAGAAAATACTACATCAATGGCTACATTACGCGTCTCCATACTGCCATCCGTATGTGTGATCGTACAAGTCAGACCTACCTTACCCATTTTTTGTACCGATACGCTGACCTGACGTTGATTGGCAGTCGCCGGATCAACGGTCATGATCTCTGTATTGGCACTGCTCCATACACACTTATCTCCGGAAGCATAATCAGACAAACCAAAAGTAGCGGTTGCCCGACGCAAAACATAGGTTCCTTCTACCGGATTACCCTCATCATCGATCACATCATAGCTGGCCGCCCTGATCGAATGCTTCATCTGATAACCTGCTGTGGCAAGAAAAACGCCGAAAAACAAAGCGATTACTGCAAGCAGCCATGTCCATTTTTTCATCGTACGGAATCGTTTTTTCATCTTCTTCCCCCGTTCTCTGTCATGAAATCTCCGGGATATTACTCATCCCAGTTGTGATAAACATCCTGCACATCATCATCCTCATCCAGAAGATCCAATGTTCTCTGCAGCTGTTTAATATCGTTCTCATCTGTGAGTGTAACGTACGTCTGTGGCAACATTGTGACCTCTGCACTCGCCATCGGGATTTTTTCTGCCTCGATTGCTTCTCTCACTGCGCTGAAGTCCTCCGGAAGCGTAATGATCTCAAAGCTGTCCTCCTCCTCGGAGAAATCCTCTGCACCTGCATCAAGTGCAATCATCATCAGATCATCTGCACTCAGAGTAATATCTGCATCCTCCAGCTCTTCCTTGGAAAGAATGATCTGGCCCTTTTCGTCGAACATATAAGATACACAACCCTGTGTTCCTACACTTCCGCTTCCTTTTGTGAAAGCATTTCTTACGTTGCTGGCGGTACGGTTCTTATTGTCGGTAAGTGCCTTTACGATGATAGCGGTACCGCTTGGTCCGTATCCCTCGTATGTAACCTCTTCATAATTTACAGAAGCAGCATCTCCGGCCGCTTTTTTAATACCTCTGTCAATGGTATCATTTGGCATATTATTTGCTTTTGCCTTGGCAATCACATCACGAAGTCTGCTGTTGTTGGCCGGATCCGGTCCGCCTTCCTTTACAGCAACGGCGATCTCACGTCCAAGAATGGTAAATACCTTCCCCCTCGCTGCGTCGTTCTTTTCCTTCTTGTGTTTGATGTTGGCAAATTTTGAATGTCCTGACATAATAAAACTCTCCTTTAATCTTTCTTGCCGGGATTATATCCCATAACTTATATATTTTATCACCTTTCACGTTTCCTGTCCATGAATCATTTAAATTCCGTTCCGGACTGCTTTGCAAAAGGATCAGTTACCATTTAATTTATCTCTCATTTTCTTGTAGAAGCTGACCCCGGAAAGCTTGACGATCCTTGTCTGATCCTCCGGCACAAGAACCTCCAGGCGATCTCCGGTGGATAATCCCCGGACGGTCCTTCCATCCACTACAAGCACTGCCTCATCCTCCTGAAAATCCTTGGTCTGCCCCAGTTCCAGCACGATCCGGTCCATGGCAGATACCACCAGACTTCTTTTGTTGAGGGAATGGGCACAGATCGGAGTGATCACCGTTGCCTCCGTATCCGGCACCATCACCGGTCCTCCCGCTGACAGATTATATCCGGTAGAACCGGTTGGCGTGGATATGATCAAACCATCTGCACGATAGATATCGGCTAATTCGTCATTAATGTATACCTTAATGGTGATGAGTCTGCAGTCTCCCCTCTTACTCAACACCACGTCATTTAACGCATAACAGGCTTTTCCTGAGCTGGTTCCCGTTGGTGTAACACTGCTTTCCCGCAGCATGATCCTGTTTTCGATCGTGTACTTGTCCTGCAGCATCAGATCAAGAGCTCTCTCCAGATTTTGTGGTTCCACCTCTGTCAGAAAGCCTACGGTTCCCATGTTAATACCAAGAATCGGAAGCTTACTGTGAACAAGGTCGATCGCCGCCTGGATCATGGTTCCGTCACCGCCCAGCACAAGCACACATTCCGTCTCCTCCGGAATCTTGTCTGCCTCTGTGTAATGCAAAACTCCCTCCGATATCACCCGGCGGTTTTCCAGGATCAGACATTTTCCACCCTTTTGTTCCAGATACTCCTGTATATATACTGCCTTGCGGTTGCTGTCCTCTTTGTCCCTGTTTGTGATCACACAAAAACGCTTCATTGCTGCTCTCCTTCCGCATCCTTATCCAGCTTTCCATGGGCGGCCGCCACCGTCTCCCGGATCAGGCTGTCATAAGAAACGTGAAATGACTCCTCCAGTGAATCCCCCTCCGGTATCCGGTCGGTATTCTGAATGTATAAGAGATACTCTATATTCCCCTCCGGTCCTTTAATCGGAGAAAAACTCAGCTCCAAAATTTCAAAACCAATAGAAAGAACATACTGCATAATCTGCTCCAGTACCTCACGATGTACCTTAGGATCCCGTACAACCCCCTTCTTTCCAACCTTTTCTCTGCCGGCCTCAAACTGGGGCTTTACCAGACATACCCCCTGTCCCTCCTGTGTCAGAAGTGCTTTCACCGGCTCCAGTACCTTTTTCAGTGAAATAAATGCCACGTCTACCGAAAAAAAGTCAATGAAATCTGCAATATCCTCTCTGGTCACATAACGGATATTGGTCTTTTCCATAGAGATCACTCTCTCGTCCTGACGAAGCTTCCATGCCAGCTGATTGGTTCCCACATCTATGGCATATACCTTCTGTGCTCCATTTTGCAGCATACAGTCCGTGAAACCTCCTGTGGATGATCCTACATCCATGCAGATCTTATCCTGCAATGGCACCTGCCACAGATCAATCGCCTTTTCCAGCTTATAACCACCGCGGCTTACATATTTCATTGGATTTCCCTTGACCTTGATCAAAGCATCCTCCTTAAATGTACTCCCTGCCTTATCCTCCCGCTGTCCGTTGACAAACACATTGCCTGTCATGATTATTGCCTTGGCCTTTTCTCTGGACGCTGCCAGATTTCTTTTGACCAGAAGCACATCCAATCTTTCTTTCACAATGACACCTAAGCCTTCCTGTCCTCATCTTCCCAGGACAATATTTTCTGTGTAATGCTTTCCGGGTCCAGCCCGTATTTTTTCTTTAATTCTGTCACACTTCCATGCTCAATAAACTGATCCGGCAGTGCAATATTTAATACCCGCATCGGTGTACCCTCATACCATGCTGACACCGCTTCTCCAAATCCGCCGTTAAAAACACCTTCCTCCAATGTAACTACCTTGGAATGTCTCTCTTTAATCTTCTGAAGCACCTCCTCGTCAATCGGCTTGACAAAACGCATATTGACTACAGAAACCTTCTGTCCTTCTGCCTTCAGATGCTCCCTGACCCACATGGCAGTCTCCACCATATTGCCTACCGCCAGAAGGGCGATCTCCTGCCCTTCACAGATCCATTCGGCTTTTCCCATGGTAATTTCCTGCTGATGATCCTGCAGCCCTTCCCATGCAGCTCCTCTGGAATAACGTATCGCTGTTGGTGTATTCTGCTCCAATGCAAACAGCATCATCTGCCGAAGCTCCCATGCGTTTTTAGGTGCCATCACTGTCATATTCGGCATACTGCGTAAATAGGCAATATCAAAAATACCCTGATGAGTCTCTCCGTCACTGCCCACAAGCCCGGCACGGTCTACGGCAAACACAACCGCAAGGTTTTGTGCACACACATCATGCAGCACCTGGTCATAGGCACGCTGTAAAAAGGAA
>ERZ780207.3268-NODE-3268-length-10557-cov-15.916111_pt1 | contig 10557 bp, 6 predicted proteins | sample MGYA00510977_ERZ780207 | MGnify/ENA primary metagenome ERZ780207 (study PRJEB29588, sample SAMEA2151383) | human gut metagenome | biome: human gut; feature: human-associated habitat; material: faeces | place: Denmark | collected 2008/2010 ... | reverse complement strand
CAGGTGCGAAGCACTGGCATCGCTAAAAGGCTGTTTTTTATGTTTTTGTTTCAGTTCCCCAGTATTTATCCACTGAATCTATGTTTCAATCGCAACCGTCAAATTTTCAATATATTACGTCAAAAACCGCAGGAGGATGCGCTCTAAAGTGCATCCTCCTGCTTTATTTATGGGCTGAATATTTACAGATATTTTTGAATTGCTTTCTTCAATTCAAGTGGGTCTTGAATGCGTTCCTGAATTTCGCCATTCTTGTCGATGATGAATGAGGTAGGAATGCTATACACTTGATATTGCTGCACATACTTCGATGCCTCGCCTGCTGGGTCGTAAACGGCAATCCAAGGAATGTTTTTAGCGGCATCACGCCATGCGCCGAGGGTTTGATCCAAACCTACTTGGAAGATGGTCACGCGTCCCTTATATTGGGTGTAGATGTCGTTGAGCACCTTGTTGAACGCTGGAGAGAACGATTGGTCGTACATGGTGAAGTTGAGCAGCACCACGCGGCCTTGCGATGCCTCTTTGGCAAGCGAGTGCTCCACGCCCTTGCTGTCTTGCAAAGTGATGTCGAAGAGTTTCACCACCTCTGCCTGAATTTGTGTGCCACCCGAAATGCCAGCGGCTGCACGGCGGCGCTTTTGAGCCTCAAGCGTCATATTCACGAGGTATTGAGTGCGCGGATCGTCTTTGCGGTATGAGTTGAACGCGTTAGCCACTGCGCCAATAATCTTCATATCCCTGTCGTTCATTGGGTCGAACAGAGGGTGTCCGTTGATGTATTTGTTGATAATGAAGTAAGCCACGATGCCTGAGCCGTATTCACCAGCGAGTATCTGATTGGCAAGTTGCTTCTTCCATGCCTCAATCTTTGATGCTGGAGTGCCTTCCTTCGCATATTCGATGGCTTCTTTTTCAATCTTGTTGATTTGCTTTGCGTGTTCGGTGCCATCGATATTGAAGTCCTTGTCAAAAGTTTTCAACTTAGAGTCGATGGTGATGCTCTCAATGCTGTCAACTGTAAAGTAAATCGACTTGTCGGCACAGCGCAAACGATAGATGTTGGGATATTCTGGAGCGTCGTATGAAATGCTATACGAGCCGCCACCGCTGGTGGTTGTGGAATCGAGAATAAACCAGTTGCCATTGTTGGCCACTTCAAGGTAAAGGTTGGTGGTGTCGGCAGCGCCTTCCACATTACCCGAAACTTTAAATTTGTTGCCGCCCGTACATGCGCAGAGCATCGCCATGGCAGCAAGCGAAAGGAAAAGAATTTTCTTCATTATGTAATTTTTATTTTTTTCAGAAATTATTATGCGAAGTTAAGGGAATTAGGGCGAATTAGCAAATGAAACGGCCACAAATTTCGCTTACAAACCCAACACCAAGCCCACAGAAAGAGTGCGGATTTTGGGACCGAAGCCGTCTTTTACCACTCGGCAAGGGCTGTATCTCACATACGCGCCCACTTTTCGGTAATTCACGCCAGCAATGGCGTCGAAAGTGACTGGCGATTGGTGAATGTCGTTGCTGGTAGTTTCCTTCACCTTGCCTTCTGCGCCCTCATACTCGGTAAGCACGCTGGCATGAACATTGAAATTGGTGATCTCGCCCACAAACACATCCACATGGCTTCCGATGCGCTGACGGAAGATAATGGGCAGTTCGAGCGCAAACACCTTCAGGCGCGATTTGCAAGACTTGGCATTGGCAGGGTAAGCACCTACGGTCAACCCATTTTCACCCAAGCCGAAACGCTCCGCCGAGCCTAATTTATAGTTTTTCCAATCCAAGCCCACACCCACGCTGATGCGCTGGCCATGTCCTGTGTTGTATTTTGCGCCTATCACGTTGAGCCACGATATTTCAAACGACTTGCCCATCTTCACATCCGCTTCTGTCGAAATTCCATCCACGAAGCCAAAAGCAAGTCCGCCACTGGTTATGTTCCACCCCACACTGTCGGTGAGCAGCGGATACCAATCCACCTGAATATACTCTTTCTCCTGTGCTTTCGCATATTGCGATATGCCGAAAACCACAGCAAGCAGAGCCACTGCATATAAAATTCGTTTCATACCGCAAAGTTAATCAAAAAAATGTAAATTCGTGGCGATTTCATGTGGTGAGATTTGGTATTCTGAATCTAAATGTATAAATTTGCTGAATGAGAGATGTATTCACTTTATTATAAACCATTTAAACATCAAAATTATGGAAGCTAAGTTTTATAAATGTCCTATTTGCGGCAATGTGTTTGCCGTGATTGAAGATTCGGGCGTTGTGCCAGTGTGCTGCGGAAAACCAATGTTGCACCTCAACGCTATGCAGACCGACGGCGCGGCAGAGAAACACGTGCCGGTAGTCACTCGCCAAGAAGATGGAAAACTCAAAATCACTGTCAGTTCAGTACCCCACCCCATGACTCCAGAGCACCACATCTGCTTCGTGGCTGTGGAATCGTGCTGCGGACTGAAAATCATTCACCTCGACCCAGCCAAGCCAGCAGAAGCCGTGTATTGCGACTGCGGCGAGAAAGTGAAGGCAGTGTATGAATACTGCAACCTGCACGGCCTGTGGAAATCCACCGAAATCCCCTCCCGCGAATAATCCCAATCACGAATAATCCCAACCCAAGACCCGACTCCCCACCGCAGCCGGGTCTTTTTTTTCGGAGCACCCGAAACACCTGAAACACCCGAAACACCTGAAACACCCGAAACACCCGAAACATCGATTGAGAAATTAGACGTTAGATGTTAGACATCAGATGTTTTGATTGTGTAGCGCGAAGATAACAGTCAGACAGGGCACACACAATGCCAAAAAGGGGGTAAACCACACTTTGCTCACACTTTATTTCTCACACAGATTCAACGAGATTAAACAAAAAATCATTCGTGTAATTCGTGGTTAAAATTCAGCCACAAATTACCACAAATTACCACAAACAACCCACCAACGGAAAACACCAATTTAATCCATTCAAACCCAATTTACACCAATTTTAATTATAAAGGCGTGTGTTGATTTCATTTATAAACAATTTAATCCAAAAAATTGTTGAAAAACTTTTATCATCTGCCCATTGTAATTAAATAATTTATGACTATATTTGTAGGAATAAACTTTTTACACGAATAATACACACTTCCTATGCTAATTGACAACAAGATTAACAGATACCCCGCAGATGGATTGAATATTACCACCGTGTGGGACTTCCTATGCCGTTACTCAGGAAAAGAATCAGGAAAAACAGGTTCACTTGATATTGTGACAGGCTATTTCACTATCTTTACGCTCAGCAAACTCTACGAAGATTTACCAGCCGAGAATCATTATCGCATTATCTCGTCGGAAATGGTAGGTGATGACTATAAAAAGGACCTTATCGTTAATCTTTTGAGCAATGATATGGATATTTGCAATCTTGGCAATCTTGACAAGCATGCACGCCAAGCCATTGCTTTTCTCAAAAGAGATACAGTGGATATGCGTGCCGAGATTCCTGACTTCTGCCATGCCAAAGCTTATCTTTTCAAAAATAGCGACCCCACAATGCTCAACTACTATGTTACTGGTTCTTCCAACCTCACACCTGCTGGCGTAGGCCTCAAAGCCGTGCCTAATGTGGAGCTGAACATTGCCCAAGCCTGCGACAGCAACAACAATGAATATACCGAGCTTCGCAAGTGGTATGAAGACATTTGGAAATCAGCTCGCACCACAGTGCCCGAAGACAGCGACAACAAAAAATCTCCAAAGATTCCTGTTAAGGAGTATTTCATTCGCAAAATAAAGGAATATTTCCGCACCTACTCACCCGAAGAAATCTACTACAAAATTCTTTTTGAACTTTTCAACACCGACATCGACCTCGAAAACGGCATTGAGCATCAAAAAGACATGAGTTTGCTCCAGACCAGCGTGATTTGGAAAACGCTGTTCAATTATCAGCAAAAAGGTGTGATTTCTCTTATCAAGATGCTCCGAAAATATGGCGGTGCAATTCTTGCCGACGCAGTGGGTTTGGGTAAAACATTCTCGGCATTGGCTGTGATTAAATACTTCCAAACCCAAAGTTACACCACATTACTGCTCTGCCCCAAAAAGCTGGAGCAGAACTGGACGCAATATTTGCGCGGTGCTCAATCACGATTCGAGAAAGACGAGTTCAACTATGTGGTGCGCTTTCATACTGATTTGCAAAACGAACGACTGAACACTTATGACTTGTTCAAACTTGATTATCTACAGACTCGCAAAAAAGTGCTGATTGTGATTGATGAAAGCCACAACTTGCGCAACGAAAAATCAAGCCGTTATAAAGGGCTGCTCGAACAAGTTATCAAGTCGCTCCCCTCGATAGAAGGGCGCGATGTGAAAGTGCTCATGCTCTCAGCCACCCCCATCAATACAGGCCTTAACGATGTGAAAGGTCAGTTCAACCTTATTGGCAAAGGCAACGACCACGCTTTCGACAACGAGGAATTTGGTGTGGAATCGCTCACCAACACCTTTAAAGATGCGCAAAACAAGTATTCCACTTGGTGCAACGACCCCAATAGAACCATCGGTGGATTCATTGCAAAGCTTCCACAAAAGTTCTTCAACCTCACCGACAAACTCATCGTGGCACGAACACGCAAACTAATAGAAAAGTCGCTTGGTGAAGACTTGGGTTTTCCTGAAAAAGACAAACCACTAAACATCTACCAAGGAGTGGACCACTTCGGCACATTCTGCAACACCAACGACATTTACGAGGCATTTGAAAAGCTCGCCCTCACTGCCTATCAGCCCAGCCTTTACCTCGAAACCTCAAAAGCCATCGCTCGCAAAGAAGCCAGAGCAGAATGGGACAGCGATGTGAACCGTGAGCGCTTTTTGGTGAAAATGATGTGCATACTGTTTATGAAGCGACTGGAAAGCTCGTGGTATTCCTGCATGAAAACCGTAGATAAGGTGCTGCAAGTGCATCAGGAAACACTTAACAAGGTGATTTCATACAACGAGAGCGGCATTGATGCCATCATTCGCCATGGAGAAGTGGACGATGAAGAAATTGATGAAGATCTCATAAGCCGTAGGCAAATCAAGGTTTCCGACATTCAAAACATTAAGGGCTTTGAAAAAGGGCTCCGTCATGATGTGGGTCAACTCAGCAAGATTCTAAAAGGGCTCCAAGACTTCGAGAGCAAATACCGCAATGGTGATGAAAAAGACTTGAAGCTTGAAGAACTCATCAAGATAATTGAGAATAAAAAGCAGCAAGGCAACCACAAATTAGTGGTATTCACCGCCTATGGCGACACTGCCAAGTTTCTTTTCGATGAACTCAAAGCAAGGGGATATTCACGCCTTGCATCGGCTTCGGGCCAAGAAATATTCTCTACAGGCAATCATAGCCGAAGCAACTTCACCGAAATTCTACGCAGCTTTGCCCCATATAGCAAGCTCTACAAGGAACTGGACTGGAGCACCCTCTATGAGCAAGCCAAACTCGACCAAGCCACCTATTACGACGACGAGCGCCAGCAATGGAATGTGGACTTTGACTTGTGGAAAAATCTTGTGAAGAAATATCGTGAAGACTATGTGCGCTTGCTCGACGATGAAATCGACATACTAATTGCCACCGACTGCTTAAGCGAAGGTCAAAACCTACAGGACGCCGATATGCAAGTGAACTACGATATACATTGGAATCCTGTTCGACTGATTCAACGCTTTGGGCGTATCGACCGTATAGGTTCGCCAAATAGCCGCATTTCGTGTGTGAACTTCTGGCCAGCAAAGTCGTTTGAAGAATATCTTCAGCTTGAGGAACGCATTCAAAACCGAATGGCCATCATGAATATTGTGGGTGCTGAAACGCAGGAACTCAACGAAAACTATACCAAAATGGTGAAAGATAATCCTATTCAGGATAAAAATGCCGACCGACTGCTTCGTGAACTGCAAGAAAACAGCATCAGCGATATAGAATCGGCACGCACACTCTCGCTCAAAGACTTCTCTTTCGAAACGTACCGACAAGACCTCGTAGACTACTTTAATGAGCAACGTGAATTCTACGACCGTATGCCTAATGGCATCTTCTCAGGCTTCAAGCATGAAGCCGACCTGTTTACGCAGATTCCTGAGAGCCTTGTGGCACTTGTGGGTTATCCAAAAAAGCCAGAAGGACAACGCCAGCACCGCTACAGCGAGCTTTACTTAATGTGCCAGCCAGTTGACGCACCAGCAGATTTCAAAGAAATCAATAAAGCCGAAGTGCTTGAATTTCTACGCCAAAACAAGAAAGCCCACCGCTATGTGCCCGAGTGGATTACAGAAAACGACACCCTGCGCATCAATCGCTTGAGCGGAGTGCTTAAGCAGTGGATGGAAACGAAAGCACCACAGCAAGCCATCGCAAATATTAAAGACATGCTTGGCCGACGCAAGAAAGCAAAGCCCACTACTGCCGAGAGCAAGCTGAAATTTGTTGAAGACAAGTTCAAAATCGAAAATTTCGACCTCATTGTGTGGGAATATGTAACTACTGAGCAATAACAACCAATCCCCCTCTCTGTATTATGGAACAAGAACATCAAAATATGATAAATGTGCTGAAAAGCTTCACCTGCGATTCAATTTTCAATGCCACTTCCCGACTGCTGGAGGAACTGAAAATTCAGTTTAGCACAGAAACTCGCGAACCCATCCACATTCAAGACTTCTATGATGGCCCACTTCCTCAATACCTAATCGACGCATTTAAATGTGTGGAGGCATCATACTACATCGGCATTCTCGATGATGCCTCTCTTTCAGGTAAAGAATCGGACATCAAACTTCGCAATCGTGCACGCTACGACGCAATGTTTGTTTTCGCTTGCGAAATCAAAGCCGATGCTTCGCTCACTCGCACAGTGGCAGCGGCACTCACTCGTGGATTCAACCGCATAGCCAGCGCCAGCCCTGTTGTGCTTGTGATGTGCCAAGCCGATAAACTCACGCTTGCCACTTGCGAACGCACTGATAGTGCACATGGTGGTGAAAAACTTGGCAAAGTGAGTGTGCTTCGCAATGTGGACTGCACAAATCCACACCGTGGTCACCTTGATATTCTTTTGTCTCTCGGTAATAAGCAACATTCCACTTTCGATAGCCTCTATGCCCACTGGAAAGAGGTGTTCTCAAACGAATTACTAACCAAGAAATTCTATGGAGAATTGAGCGACTGGTATGCCTGGGCTGTAAAGACTGTGAGATTTCCAAACTCACTCACCACTAATGACGACGATGACAAATTCAACCACGAATCCTGCATTCGCCTGATCACTCGGTTGATATTCGTTTGGTTTCTTAAGCAGAAAAATCTTATTCCTGAGGAATATTTCGACGAGGAATATATAAAAGAGAATTTTATTGATAATTTCGATCCTCACGACAGAGAAAATCTTATTTACAATCCAAATAAGAGCAACTACTATAGGTTGATTCTTCAAAATCTGTTCTTTGCCACGCTCAACTGCCCAATAGTGGCAGAAGGCAAAACCACGCCCAATAACCGACGCTTCCGCACAAAAACAATATATCAGGGGAGAAACAAGGAATTCAACATCAACAATCTCATGCGGTATGAGGACGACTTTATGGAAGGTGGCGCAGCTAAGTTTTTAAAACTCGCCAACAGTAAAGTGCCATTCCTGAATGGTGGACTGTTTGACTGCCTTGATGATAAGCGTCGTGGCATGTACTTTGATGGATTCTCTGACCGAAAAGAATCGCTTGAATCGCTCTATTTGCCCGACTATCTTTTCTTTGGCGATGAAGTGGGGCGTGGAATTGACCTCTCACAATGGTATGGCGACAGGAAAAAGAGAAATGTGTCGGCCCGTGGCATTATCGACATCTTCAACCGCTACACTTTCACCGTAGAGGAAAATACGCCCCTCGACCAAGAAGTGAGCCTCGACCCCGAATTACTTGGCAAGGCTTTTGAAAACCTGCTGGCTTCTTATAATCCCGAAACCCAGCAGAGTGCCCGTAAGCAAACGGGCTCATTCTACACCCCTCGCGAAATTGTCCAATATATGGTGGATGAAAGCCTCATTGCTCACCTCAAGAGGATATGCGGAGAGGATATGGAACCCCAGTACCGCCATTTGCTCAGCTATGCCACCGATGATGTCAATCTAAGCGAAGACCAGCAGCGCGCCATTATGAATGCGCTCTACGACTGCCGTGTGCTTGATCCTGCATGTGGTTCGGGTGCCTTCCCTATGGGTATGCTCCAGCAAATGGTGCATGTGCTTAGGCAAATCGACCCCGAAAACACTCTCTGGCGAGAACTGATGGAAAAACGTGCAGTGGAGCTGTCGCGTGATGCTTACAGCCAAGAAAACGAAAACGAGCGAACAGCACGGCTTGAAAATATTGCTCAAGCATTCAACCGCAATGTAAACGACCCCGACTATGCCCGCAAGCTATTCTTGATTGAGCACTGCATTTTTGGAGTGGATATTCAGCCTATTGCCACCCAAATCAGCAAACTTCGTTTCTTTATTTCGCTTGTGGTAGACCAGCGACCGACAAAGGATGCTTCAGATAACTTCGGCATTCGTCCACTCCCTAATCTTGAGTCAAACTTCGTGACAGCGAATACACTCGTGCCTCTCAACCGAGAGAAAAGTGTGTTCTTAGACAACCCCGACGTGATTTTCTATGAAAGCCAACTCAAAGAACTCAATCACAGATTATTCCAATGCAAGAACAGCACAAAAAAAGAAGAACTTGTAAGAAGTTTAATCGACACCCGACGTTCTTTGGCACAAGTGATGGAAAATGAGGGATTAATAGGAGAAATTGGTTACAATCAGTTATTAGCATGGGATATGTTTGACCAAAACGCCTCATCTCCATTCTTTGACCCAGAATGGATGTTTGGAGTCAAGGATGGCTTCGACATTGTTATCGGTAACCCTCCATATATAAAAGAGTATACTCATCGTGAAGCTTTTATAGGAATACGAGGTGTTAGTCCTTATTATATGGGAAAAATGGATTTATGGTATATTTTTGCGTGCTATGGACTTGATTTAACTGTAAAAAAAGGTATTCTTTGCTTTATTGCACAAAACAACTGGACTACAAGCAGTGGCGCGAAACGGATGCGAAACAAAATAACAAATAGTGCATGTATCTTGCAGATGTTGGATTTTAACGACTTTATGGTATTCGGAGAAAGTGCCAGCATCCAAACAATGATTATGCTGTTTTCTAATGATAGCATAATTGACAATTACACGATTGATTACAGAAAATTACTTTCAAGCGCAAAAAAAGAAGATGTGACAGATTTACTCCATCGTATCAAAACAAACAACACTTATTTCTCTAATCCTATATTTAATCGCAAATCTTATAAAGATAAATTTATCTTATTTAACACTAATAGTGTTTTAGATAAAATTGCGAAATCTAAAGAGCACTTTTCAGAGGATGAAGTTTCACAAGGAATAGTTTTCCCTCAAAACTTTTTATCCCAAAAGAACGTAGACACATTAAACTCCACAGAATTTAATGTAGGAGGTGGTATTTTTGGATTGAATGACCAAGAATACAAAGACTTAAACTTGGGAAAAGAGAAGAAATTAATTAGACCATACTATACCTCAAACGAAGTATTAAGATACTACACAAATCCACATAATAAACTGTGGATGATATATACAGGTTCGTCCTTTAAAGACCCAAACAGTCTTAATGACTATCCAATCATTAAGGCCCACCTTGATAAATTTCAGCAGATTATAACATCATCACATAAACCTTACGGTCTCCACCGAGCAAGACGAGAGTCTATTTTCAAAGGGGAAAAAGTGATAGCCCAAAGGAAATGCGTTGGAAGACCTTTATTCTCATATTCAAATTTTGACTGTTTTGTAACACAAACGTATAATATTATTTCAACAGATAGATGGAACTCCAAATTTCTCACAGGATTAATGAATTCTAAATTAGCATTATATTGGTTTAAAAACAGAGGAAAAATGCAAGGCGAGAATTTTCAAATTGACAAGGAACCATTGTTAAATTTCCCAATAGCTTTTAAAAATATCTTTGGTCAAATAATAAGTAAATATGTTGACCTGATAATTAGTAAAGAAGGTAAAAATTGCTATTCTTTAGAAAAAGAAATAGACCATATTGTTTATCATCTCTATGACCTAACTTATGATGAGGTGCTTGTTGTAGACCCCGAAACACCTATCACTCGTGAGGAATATGAAAGCTTCAAACTTGAGGATTGCGACAAGTGAAATAGAAGTAAATTGAAAATATTATAATTTGATGGCGAAGCGCATTGTATATTTCACTTCGCCATTCATTTTTGCCCTATCTTTCTTCACTACGCTGCGAAAGTGCTTGCGCGATGACGAACTGGGCGGTTCGAACCCTTACAACTACACAAAAAAAGACTCGACTTTTTAGTCGAGTCTCTTGGGTTGTGGGCGTTGACGGATTCGAACCGCCGACCCTCTGCTTGTAAGGCAGATGCTC
>ERZ780207.3265-NODE-3265-length-10565-cov-2.240533_pt1 | contig 10565 bp, 9 predicted proteins | sample MGYA00510977_ERZ780207 | MGnify/ENA primary metagenome ERZ780207 (study PRJEB29588, sample SAMEA2151383) | human gut metagenome | biome: human gut; feature: human-associated habitat; material: faeces | place: Denmark | collected 2008/2010 ... | reverse complement strand
CCCCCAAAGCAACTACGACAGAATCACGATTCAAGCCGCATTCAACCATGGCATGCCAAATCTCGGAAGCACATTCAACCGATTTTGCCGACTCCCCCGCTGGCACCGTGATAACAGAAACCTGATAACCAACCTGCTTCAGAGATGCTTTAGCGGGATCGAGGTAGCGCACAGCCACTTCTGTATCAGTGATGATAAGTGCTTTCTGATTGGCATCGAAGGCACGCATCTCAACGCCAAGCCGATCGATCTGTCCCGCCGAAACAACCACATCATAGGCACGTTCACCAGGGATTTCCACAACAATGCGCGCCATGTGCTAATCCCTCTTCACCAACACACCGGCATCAAGCAGAAGCTCAACTACCTCGTCTGCAACATCGCGAATAGTGCGGCCTTCGGTGTCCACTGAAACATCGGCAGCAGCTTCATACTGAGGCTCTCGCTCGACGATGGTTTTACGGGCAGTTTCGAGGTTCTTGAACATAGGACGGGAATCGGTGTTGGGGATACGGGCAGCGGCTCCGTCAGCGGAAACCTTCAAATACACCACATAACCCGCCTCTTTCATGATTTGAGCGTTAACGGGACGCTTGGTAACAACACCGCCACCGCAACCAATAAGACGCGGAGAACGCTTTACCAGGTCACGCAAAACATCAGTTTCGATATCGCGAAATGCCTCTTCGCCGTCTTCGGCAAAGATGTCGGCAACGATTCGGTCTTCGCGAAACTCAAGATATTCATCGGCATCAATAGATGCAACGCCGCACGTTACCGCGATCTGCTGAGAAATACTGGTCTTACCTGCTCCCATGAAGCCGATAAAGAACACCGGCTTGGTGAGATAGAACTTGCCTGCATGCGTAGGGTGGTTTGCGGTCATGAAATAAGCTCCTCGTGATTCGTGGCGTTTTAACGGGACATCGTTTTGATACGCTCTTTGTACGAAGCGATGTTCTGCTTGATATCGGTCATATTGTCGCAGCCGAACTTCTTAAGGTAGGCATCTGCAAGCACCATTGCCACCTCGGATTCCGCAACAACGGCAGCAGCTGGAACGGCACAAGTATCGCTACGTTCCTTCGATGCTTCGGCCACTTCAAGCGTATCGAGGTTAACGGTGTTAAGCGGCGTAGTAAGCGTGGCGATGGGCTTCATCCCCACGGTAATCACCAACGGCATACCCGTGGTCATTCCGCCTTCCAGGCCACCTGCATTGTTGGATGCGCGCACAAACCCTTCCGCTTCGTCGAGAAGGATCTCGTCGTGCACCTGGCTACCCGGGCGACGCGTGGTCTCAAAGCCGATGCCGAATTCGACACCCTTGATGGCAGGAATGGAGAACAATGCGCCACCGAGCTTTGACGTTAGACGATCGGTTGGCGTTTCATACCCACCAACTGCAGGAAGAAGACCGGTTACCACGACTCGGAACACACCGCCCAGGGTGTCTCCCGCGTCCTTGGCCTTGTCGATAGCATCCATCATGCGTTCAGAAGCTTCGGAGCTGGGACAACGAACCTCACTCATCTCGATGTCGAGCGGGGTGTAGGTGGTGGCAGCGGCCATGGGGTCTTCTTCCTCCATGATCTCATCGCCGATAGACACTACATAGGAATAGATTTCAACACCAAGCTCGGCCAGGAATTCACGCGCGATGCCAGCAGCGGCAACACGCATGGTGGTTTCACGGGCGCTGGAACGCTCCAGGATGTTACGGCAATCATCCATATCGTTCTTCAAAACACCCAACAAATCAGCATGTCCAGGACGAGGAGTTACCTCACGAACCAGATCTTGAGGAGGCTCGCCGAACACGGACATGCGCTCGGTCCAGTTCGACCAATCGCGGTTCGCAACAGACAACGTCACCGGCGACCCAATGGTGTGACCAAAACGAACACCAGAGGTAACCGACACCTTATCCTTTTCAATTGCCTGCCTGCCGCCGCGGCCATAACCACTCTGCCTGCGGGCAAGATCGGAGTTAATTGCCTTTTCAGAGATAGCCAACCCTGCAGGAACGCCCGAAACTATAGCTGTAAGAACAGGGCCATGGCTTTCACCTGCTGTTATGTATTCCATGCTGCATTCCTTATTCGATGTTAGATAAATCAAACACGATTTTAGCAAAACCACTGTTGCTCCATCGAAATAAAGTACTTTAGGTTTCGAACGTGTTACAGCTCAGCACGACCGAATTCTACGAGCAGCTCTGCGCATTCCGCGCCCCACGCCGTCATCACCGATGACGTTGCCAAAAAATCACAGCCTGCAGCAATTGCCGCATCGCTATAGCAAGCGCTTTCGCCACAAAGGTCGCACACGATATGACTGGGCTCAAAAGCAATACCGGCATGACTAAAATCCTCGGTGCAGAAAACAAGATCCGCCGCAGCAATACGAGAAGCTGCCGCAACGGTTCCAAACAGGAACGAGGCGTTGTCGTAGGCACGGGTTGCGGAAAGGTGACCAACGCGCTTCTGCTCAGTATCGATGATCTGGGTACGTTCCTTGCCAAACGCCTCCAAGAAGGCAAGCAGGTTGTTACGCGTGCGTTCTTTTTCCGCCCCCAGCAAGGTAATCTCACTCACACCTGCACGTGCGCATTCGTACGCCACGTCAAGAGCCGAACTGCCCGATCCCAGGACAACAGCCTTCGCACCATACAAGGGAAGGAAGAGCCGCTCCATTTCATCGATAGCAACACGAGCATATTGGCTAAGGGCAAGAGTATTCTTTCCGCCGCGATAGAGAATATCGGCACCTTGCGCCAAACGGGCCGATGCACCCTGAACCTTACCAGCCTCGAATACCGCCTGACGAAATTGGGCGGAGACCACAAACGCATGGCTCCTCTTTGCCGAAAGCAGGGCCGCGGCTTCACCACGCGTGTGGCACTCTTCGATTGCCACGCTCCATGAAGCGGTCTTTTCCATAAAGGAGCGGCGAAACGAAGCAGCAGCAGGCGCTATGGCGGGCGACGCTAGGAATGTAAGGTTTCGCATGCGCTTGCCCCCTCTGGCTCTTTATCGGAAATGAAGGCACGCTCAATAGAGCGAACGAACATCGTATGCTTTAGGTCTTCCTCCACCAACGGACATACCAGATATGCTTTCATGCCGGCAAGATGCGCCCCTATAACATCGGTTGAAAGCTGATCACCAATCATCAAAGTGTTTTTCCGTGTGCCCCCAATTTTATTGCGCGCCATGACGAATCCGTGCGGAAGAGGCTTGAGGGCCTTGGCCACGATAGGAAGATCAAGCTCGCGAGCAAGGTCGAATACGTTACCGTGAAAATTATTCGAGAGAAAGCACATCTTCACACCAGCAGCACGAACACGCACCAGCCACCGACGCACATCAGCAGGTACCTGATGATCGGCGCGAGAAAGAATGGTGTTATCGATGTCGAGCAGTACGTGCGTAAAGCCCTTGCCGACAATGTCCCATTCAACATTGATGGCACTCGTTCGCGAAAAATAGCGGTCAGGTTGGATAAGAGACATCGCTACCTCAATAAAGCCTACGAATGATCGGCGATGGTCTTCTGGTGCTCTTCGTAGGTTTTATCGAAGAAGTAATCGACCCCACCTTGATCGTTGGTCCAAAACGAGAAGAAATAATAGTCACCGAAGTTGCGTTCAGGAGAAAGAACCGCATGCAGCGAATCGATACTCGGGCTGCAAATCGGCGTGGGGGGCAAGCCCTTGGTTACACGGGTGTTGTACGGACTCTTAGTTGACCAGTCGTACGTATCGAGATTGTCCCCCACCTCGTAAGCCGTGGTTGCATCGCTGCCCAACGTGCCATACGACGGATCGCCGGAATTGCCCAAGCGATTGTAGAAAACGGCTGCAACCTTGGTGCGCGTGTCGTTAGTGGCTTCCTTTTCCACGATGGAGGCAAGAATCAATGCGTCGTAGTTAGACATATCCTTGCTGCGCGGATACGAAAAATCGAGAGACGTCACCTCAGAGCGATATTGATCGAGCATCTGACGCACCACGTCTTCAGCAGATGCGTTAACAATCAGCTCGTACGTTTTAGGGAACAGGAACCCTTCGACCGAGTTCTTGCCAGCATCGGTTAAGAACGTGTATTCCTTTGCGTACTTGGAAGCGTCCGAGACTGCGGTTTTGAATTGGTCGGCAGTGATAGAACCGTTATAGGCTTTTTCCACCGCGGCAGCTATTGAATCGAGCGTAGCTCCTTCGGGAACCACCAAATTAGTTATGTTGGCAGTGGGACCCGCAACGAGCGCGTCCACCAATTCTTCGTTGCTCATGCCGCCCTCGAAGGAATAGACGCCTGGTTTGAGTGAAGAGACAGCGCCCTTGGCATTCGCGGCAGCGGTGAATTCGCCCTTACGAATGACAAGGCCCGCATCGTAGAGGTTGTCTGCGATAACGGGCAATGTAGAACCTTCGGCAATCTGTACTGTGACCTGCTGTCCATCGGGAGCCAAGTGATCATTTGCGGCTTCCGCGCAACTGGTGTTCACGAAGAGCGCCACGATGATGACAACCACGACTGCTACAGCGGCGATTAAGGCTATGAGCGGCGCTTTCGACTTCTTCGGGCGAATCGCCGAAGTGTCGTATGTACGGAATTCCTTTTCGCCCCTCGCATGAGCAGCACGAGCCGCATGTGTGGACTTGCGGGAATACGTAACCTTCCTAGGACTCATTTGCCTCACCTTTCAAAGAACCAGCCATGCGCTTGTCGAGCCACGACTGGAGAAACAACGACGCAGCGATCATATCAACCTTACCGCGCATTTCCTTTTCAGAAAAGCCTTGCTCGCGCAAAGAGCGCTTTGCCTCTGAAGAACTGAGCCTTTCATCGGAAAACTCCAATGGAAGACCAAGCTTGGAGGCAACTTGCTGGGCAACCTCACGAATAGACTGCGCTTGCGGGCCCTTTGCGCCACCCATAGTAAGAGGCAAGCCAGACACTATCAGCTCCGGTTCCCAATCTTCGCACAAGCGGCGAAAACTTGGTGCGTTGGCACGCACTTCTTCGGTGGGAAGAACGCACAGAGGGGTGGCAATTTTTTCTTGAGGGTCACTGATGGCAATACCGCAGCGAACCTTGCCGATATCAAGAGCCATGATTCTCATGTGTGCGTTCCTCCCTTCCGTTACCTGTTTTATGCGAACAGCTTGCGTGCGGCATCAAGCGCAGCATCGATGCCGGAAACATCCTTGCCGCCAGCTTGCGCCATGGTGGGCTTACCGCCACCGCCGCCCTTGATCTCGCGGGAAATCTGCTTGATTACCGCACCAGCATTGAAGCCCTTTTCAACTGCTTCGTCAGTACCTGCAGCAAGCAAAATAGGTGTGCCCTGATTGTCGGAAGCCAACACACAAGCGCCGGCTTCAGGAAGGCGAGAGCGTACGATATCCCAGAAATTACGCATACCGCCAGCATCGATGCCGTCCTTGCGGTAGATAAATACCGGGTAGTCGGAACCAACGGTGAACTGGTCGAGAGCTTCAGGGAGCTCACCCGTTGCCGCGGCAGCCTTATTAGCCTTACGTTTGGCATTAAGATCGCGCAGCTGCTTGATATTGGCCTCAACGCGGGCCTGGACATCGGATGTGGGCACACGCAAAGTAGCGGAGAGCTCCTTCATCTGATGTTCAAAGCCATTGAGATAAGTCAAAGCATCGTAGGAAGTGAAAGCCTCGATACGACGAAGGTTTGCACCGACGCTGCTTTCAGAGACGATCTTCACCAATCCAATTTCAGCAGTGTTGGCAACATGGCAACCACCGCACAACTCGCTGGAGAAATCGCCCACCTTAACAACGCGAACCGCATCGCCATACTTTTCGCCGAACAGAGCGGTAACGCCCTCTTCGCGAGCCTTGGCAAGCGAGGTTTCGAAGATGTTCGTTGCGGTAGCGGACATGATAACGCTGTTGGCGAGTTCTTCGACCTGCTTCAGCTGCTCAGGCGTAACCGACTCAAAGTGAGTGAAGTCGAAGCGAAGACGATCAGGGCCAACATAGCTACCAGCCTGCTTGACGTGAGCACCAAGAACCTGACGAAGGGCAGCATGCAGAATATGAGTACACGTGTGGTTGCGTGCAATGCAAGCACGACGCTTAACGTCAACCTGCGCGGAAACGGCCATGCCAACCGTAAGCACCCCAGAGGCAACGGTGACAACATGACATACCAAGCCCTTTTCAGGTGCTTTGGTGTCGGCTACCTGAAGCTCCACACCATCAGCAGTGATGGTACCTGTATCGCCAACTTCGCCACCCATTTCAGCGTAGAACGGAGTAACGTTGAGCACAACTTCGCCCTGTTCACCAGCAGAAAGAGAGTCAACGCGCTCACCATTGCGGACAATCGCGCAAACCTCAGCATCGGCAGAAAGACGTTCGTAGCCAACAAATTCGGTTGCGCCAAGCTCCTTCAAGAGATCGGCGTGAACGCCACCATAGGTGCTCCATGCAGCTTCGGCATCCTTAACGTTTGCGGCACGAGCACGATTACGCTGCTCTTCCATGCAGCGAGCAAATTCTTCTTCGTCAATGGAATAGCCACGCTCTTCACAGATTTCCGTAGTTACCTCGATGGGAAAACCGTAGGTGTCATGCAGGACAAAGGCGGTAGAACCGGAAAGCACAGTGCCTTCCATTTTGGAAAGGGCATCGTCGAGATATGCCTGACCCTGACGAAGCGTTGCACCAAAGCGCTCTTCCTCGGAAAGAACAACGCGCTTGATAAGCTCTTCGTTCTCGACAAGTTCGGGATACACGCTGCCCATAAGCTCAATGATCTTGTTAACGTAGTTGGTAAGGAAAGCGCCTTCAATACCCAGAGAATGGCCCTTCATAACCGCGCGACGAAGCAAACGGCGCAGAACATAACCGCGACCCTCATTGGAAGGAAGAATGCCATCGGCGATCATAAACGTGATTGAGCGGCTGTGGTCAGCGATGATGCGGAGGCACACATCGGTTTCCACTTCCTGGCGGTACTCCTTGCCAGAGAGCTCTTCACCAACACCAACCAAGCTACGAAGGATATCAGTGTCGTAGTTATTGGTTACACCCTGCATGATTGCAGCAATACGCTCAAGGCCCATGCCGGTATCGATGTTCTTCGTCTGGAGCGGAGCAAGGGTGCCGTCCTCTTGGCCATCGTACTGGGTGAACACACAGTTCCAGAACTCAAGGTAGCAGCCAGGCTTGCAGTCGGGGCTGCCACACCCTACGTCGGGACCCTGATCGAAATAAATTTCAGAGCAGGGACCGCAGGGGCCGGTAGGACCAGCGCGCCAGAAGTTATCTTCTTCACCCAGCTTGGAAATATGATCCTCTGGAACACCAAGGCTCTTCCAGATTTCAATGGTCTCGTCGTCGTTTTCGAAAACGGTAAAGTAGAGCTTTTCAGCAGGAAGCCCCAATACCTCGGTAGAGAATTCGTATGCCCAAGCACACATTTCGTTTTTGAAGTACTTACCAAAACTAAAGTTGCCCAGCATTTCAAAGAAGCTTAGGTGGCGAGCATCACCGATATTGTCGATGTCGTTGGTGCGTACGCACTTCTGAGCGGTGGTAGCGCCAATGTAGCGGCTATCAAGCTCCTTCTGATGAAGGAAGTAGGGCTTGAACTGAACCATGCCAGCGCTGGTAAGCAGCAGTGATGGATCATCGGGGATCAGGGAAGAAGAAGGCATGCGCTTGCAGCCCTTTTCCTCGAAGAACGCCAGGTACTTCTCGCGAATTTCGGCGGTAGTCATATAGTTCATACGATATTGTTCCTCTTCGAAGTGTTCATCGTTTAGTAATTTGCCAAATGCAGATTCTATCATTTTCCGTGCTTTGCCCCACGCGAAGTAACCTGAGTCGCAGAAAACTCACCAGTGGCATCGGCAACAGGATTCGCCTCTTCGCCCGAAGGTTCCCCCTTGAAGATAACGCCATCAGGCGAAACGATAACGCGACCCGTGCGCTTCTCGAAGTAGTACACGAAAAGCGATTTAATGGCAGCAACCGCAGGGATTGAAGCAAGCCTGCCTACGATGTTGCCAACAACGCCGCCAACGGCAAAACCTAAAGCAGAACCCACCATCAAGGCCATGATGACTAGCGCAGGATGGATGTCCACCGAATTGCCCATGATCTTCGGCGAAATGAAGGTGTAGATGAATTGCTGCACGGCAATGGTGTAGACCAACGCGATAACAGCAATAAGCGGACTTGAGAAAACACCCACGATTGCCGCCATGCCGCCGCCTAGCCACGGGCCCACAACAGGAATGATGTTCAGTAGACCGGTGATAACGCCCAAAGCCGCTGCGCTGGGGATACCCATAACGGCAAAACCAATACCGCAGCACACACCGATAAGCATGCATTGGACCAACGTACCCTTGATATAGCCACCCATAACGCGGGTACCCGTGAGATAGATGATGTCTAGATCCTCCCGGAATCGGGGGCCGAACACGCGTTTGATTTCAGCACCCAATGCGGGCAGCTCCATAAGAACCCAAAATGCCACCACCAGGGAAAAGCCAATAACCATGGCGGAAATGGCAACACCAGAGCCCACCGAGACCATACCCTCTGCACTGGCGGAGGCCATGCCGGAAAACCAGGTTCCCACCGACGAAAAAGCATCATTCATCCAATTGGAAATGCGCTCGTCTTGAAGGATGTAGGCGTACTGCGAATAGACGTCATTCCAGACGTTGCGCACCTGAGAAATCTGGTCAGAGAAGGTTTGAAGCAACGCAGTGAACTGTTCACCAACGCCGAACATTGGCGAAAAGAGCATCCAGCTGAGAGCCGTTACCACCACGCCCATAAGGATATAAGCCACACATGTTCCCCACAGGCGGCCAATGCCTTTACTTTCCAGATAGTTAACTGGGCCCCTCAGACAGAAAACGATGATGGTCGTCCAAACAACAATGGCCACGGGAGTGGCCAAAATGTTGAGCGCCCGCCCAAGCAAATACAAAAGAACGAACATCACGATAATGAAGGTGCTCGTGTATAAGCGGCGACGCGATTTTACCGTTTTCAGTTCTTCTTTGCGAAACTCGCTATCCGAGAGATGAGTATCGCTGTTCGTCATAACTGGTTAAGCACTCCTATTAGTTTTGAGCGGATTCGGAATCGCGAGAAATCTGAACAGAGAAAGCGTCCTTCAAGTTGGAAGACATCTCGTTTGTCTGAGCCTGTGCCTCTTCGCGAGCGGCAACGGCTTCAGCGGCTTCGGCGCGCTTAACATCGGCACGAGCCTGAGCGCCAGAAACACACGTCTCGACGCTGTCGAGCTTCTGATCGACCACCTGCACAACAGCACCAACGCGAGAATCTTCCACCTTAGCGCCCAGCGGAGCGATGCGGCTGCGAAGACGGCTGGTCACGTTGGAGAGCGCGTCTAAAGGGAGCGATGTGATGTTGTCGAGGGATTCAGTTGCCTTGGAGACATTACCCGTGATGGTGTTCACGTCCTCCAAGATCTGATCCACCCGCATGATTTCTAGATTTGCAGCATCAACGGTAAGGGTAATGCGCTCCATCAACGGATCGATACGTTCAAGAGCAGGCTTTGCCGTGTCGAGCGCTTCTTTAGCCTCCACAACCAAAGGATCAACTTTTTCAAACGTTTCCTTCATGGATTTCGTAAGGGTGATGAAAAGATACGCCATGGCACCCAGTGCAACAACGCCGGCGATGCACAGCAGCACGATTCCCACAGGAATAAGCGATTCGAAGATTTCCATCTTTCCTCCTCTGGTCAGGAACTTAAAACTCACATGTGCAGATTACATTCTATCGGATAGAGGGGCGTCAACGCGATACCTCTCCCAACCTCGTTCCCCAGGCGTGAAAAACACCCCACGCTCCAAGCCTTCGGGGAGATACCGCTGCTTAGCATAGCCCTCGGCATAACTATGGGGGTACAGATACTCTCCGTATTCTTCAGACCCCGGACGATGGCGATCGCGCAAGTAATCGGGCACGGGGCGAAGCGGGCCGTTACGCACCTCGTCCAACGCTTTGCCGATGCCAGCATACGCGGAGCAAGATTTTGGGGCTAGAGCCATGTACACTGCCGCCTGAGCCAGATTGATGCGACATTCGGGCATGCCAATAACCTCAACAGCCTTAAAGCATGCTTCGGCGACCAAGAGCGCTTGCGGATCGGCATTGCCAATGTCCTCGGATGCAGAAATAAAGATACGACGCGCAATGAACTTCGGATCTTCCCCGCCATCGATCATCCGAGCAAGCCAGTACAAGGCCGCATCGGGGTCTGATCCGCGCATCGACTTGATGAATGCCGATATCACGTCATAGTGCATATCCTGTTTCTTATCGTAAGGAAGAGTGCGATGGGGAACCGCCGTACGTACCATTTCCTCGGTAATGGTCTCTGCCTTTTGAGCGCGAGCCAAATCGGAGGCAAGCGATAGGGTGTTCAAGCAGCTGCGCGCATCGCCACCCGCCAAAAGCAGCAGCGCCTTACGAGCGTCTTCGTCGAGCGAGTAATCGCCCTTCAAGCCTCGGCTGCTTTCCCGGG
>ERZ780207.3258-NODE-3258-length-10588-cov-2.607139_pt1 | contig 10588 bp, 9 predicted proteins | sample MGYA00510977_ERZ780207 | MGnify/ENA primary metagenome ERZ780207 (study PRJEB29588, sample SAMEA2151383) | human gut metagenome | biome: human gut; feature: human-associated habitat; material: faeces | place: Denmark | collected 2008/2010 ... | reverse complement strand
TGATAGTTTACGGGTGATATTATATACTGAAAACTATCATTTTTCCGAAGATTTCGTAAATGTTACGTGATTTTTTTATAGCTTTGCCTACATATAGGAAAACACTTTTATTACATAAAAACACTTTATTTTATGAAATCATTTCAATTTAAGTCACTTCTTCTGCTGGCTGCCCTCATCATTTCCCTGCCCTCCTTCGGACAAGGGCTGAAAGCCTTCAAACTGAAGAACGGTCTTTCCGTATATATATGGGAAGATGAATCCAAATCGGACGTGTTCGGACTGGTAGGCGTACGTGCCGGTTCCATCAACGACCCCGAAGAGTACACGGGACTTGCACACTACCTGGAGCACGTCATGTTTAAAGGAACAGACAAGATAGGCGCGCTGAACTGGACGGAAGAAGAACCGATCTACAAGGAAATCATCGCCAAGTACGACCAGATGGCCGAAGAAGCCGACCCGGCAAAAAAAGAAGCCATCAGCAAGGAAATCAATGAGCTGACCGTCAAAGCTGGAAAATTGGGACTTCCCAACGAATACTCCAACCTGATGGAAAGCATGGGTGCCAAAGGGGTGAATGCAGGCACCTACTATGGCAAATCCCTGGAAGCGATTGAAAAGGAGCTTTCTGCCCACGGATATAACCTGATTATGAAGGCGTCGTCCAACAATCCGCAGGCCGAAAAGGACGCGATTGAGTACCTGCTCAGCTGGAAGGTGGATGGTATCATCATCGTACTCAGCGACAATGGCTATGATTATTCGCAGGTGCCCTGCCCTGTGGTGCTCATCGATCGTGCGCCTGAAAAGCAAACGGTGAGCGGTTTTTACATCGACAACTACACCATTACCTGCCAGGTGATGGAGCAAATGCTGCAAAAAGGCTACCGCAAGATTGCGCTAATCAGCCCCACGCCGCAGTTTGCCCCCACCATGCACCGCATCCAGGGCTATCAGGATACGCTGGCCAAGCACGGGCTGCCCCTCCGGCAGGAGCACATTTGCTACGGCGTAGCCACAATCGATGACGGCCGCCAGTTTGCCCAGCGCATCGCGCACAATACCGACGCAGACGCGGTGCTGATTCTTTCCAGCCCCATGACGGTGGGCGCAATGTCCTACTGGAATGAAAACGGCGTTCGCATCCCTCAGGATTTGGGCGTGATGACCTTCGCCGATTATGATTGGATTCGCCTATCCAATCCGCAGCTGTGCGGCGTGATTCAACCCAACCGATTGATCGGTGAATGCGCCGCCCGGCAGATCTATCGCCAGCTTCAGGGCAATAAGGAGATCGTCACGCAGTTTTTGCCCTGCCAGTACTTCGAGGGGAAATCGCTTTAACTCACTTTAATTAGGTAAGAACAGCAGAGGGTTGCTGTTTAAAATCAATCAGGAGGTACCCCCATGAAAAAGCTCGTCGCCCTTGCCCTGTCGCTGGTCATGCTCATCAGCGCCGCCAGCACCGCCCTGGCATACTCGCCCGAAGACCCTATCACCATTCCCTTCTGGCATACGCGCGGAAGCGGCGCCAATTACGAGGTGCTCAAGGCCTCCGTTGACGCGTTCAACGAAACGGTCGGCAAAGAAAAAGGCATCATCGTGGAAGAAATCTATCAGGGCAACTACAACACCAACGTAACCAAGATTCAGCTTGGTTCCCAGTCCGGCGATATCCCGGTCATCGCCGTCACCTCTTCCGCGCACACCGCCATGCTGCTGGACGACAACCTGACCGCCGATATGGCCCCTTATATGGCCGAAACCGGCTTCGACCTAAACAACCTGCTGAACGTGTTCCTCAATGTGCCTGCCATCCATGACGGCGAAGTGCACACCCTGCCCTATGTCCGCTCCACCCCCGTATTCTACTACAACAAGACCATGGCTGACGCAAAGGGGCTGACCGCTCCCAAGACCATTGCCGATATGGAAACCTTCTGCAAGGCGCTGCACACCGTCAACGCAGCTACCGGCGAAGTGGACACCTGGGGCTTCCTGATGCTGGAGGATACCTCCTTCATCCAGGGCGGCCTGCTCTGGTCTACCGGTTCTCCCCTGGTCGCTGAGGGCGGCACCTCCCCCGCGCTGGAAAACAAGAGCCTGCTGCGCCTGTTTTCCGATTGGCGCCGTTGGGTAGATGAAGGCTGGTGCAAGCCTTATGCGCCCACCAATGCTTCAGCAGAGTGCACGGAGCTGTTCTATCGCGGCAAGCTGGCCGCATTCATCGCTTCCTGCGGTTCGCTTGGCAACATCAAAAAGTTCGCCGCTGAAAACGGCTTTGAGCTGGGCGTATCCTACCTGCCCTACTATGATGAGCCTGCCACCGGCAGCGGCGGCGGCAATATTTGCCTGATCAACGGCAACTCCGATGAACAGCTGCGCGCCGGCTGGGAGTTCATCAACTTCATCATGCAGGATGAATGGGTAGCCCTCAACGCCATCAAGACGGGCTATGTGCCTGGCACAAAGTCTGTGGCTGAAAACGAAACCATGAAGGCTGCCTGGGCCGAGGATCCTAACACCCGAGTCGCCTACGATCAGCTGGCCTGGGCCTATGGCAACGAAACGCCTTACTTCCCCGAGCGCATGGAGTTTGTGCAGATTATCGCCGCCGCCACCTCCCTGCTGATTCAGGAACAGAGCATCACGCCCGAAGAAGCCTTTGAGCAGGTGCAAAACGACTCTGCGCATCTGTTCAACTAATTATGCAAGCAGAATAATACAATTGGTTTTACGCGCCGCCCCAAGGGGCGGCGTCAGACTGTAGATAAAGGGGGCTGTGGAAGAACTTTTCGTTCTTTCACAGCCCCTTTTGTATACGCTTCTTTTTTGTATACGCTTCTTTTTATTGTAGCTTGCACATAATCGTATCATAATCATATTCAAACATAGGTTCCATTTCCTTATAGCGTGGATAGATTTGATCCAGTGTCTGAAGGTAGCTATCCATGCTCATTTGCTTTCCATTAAAAATGTAAGTTTGGCAAATATAGCGTCTCTGTTCCTCATTCCAGCCATCTTTATAGTCATAATAAGTGCCATTGGCTATATTGACCCATTTCCCCTTTACAATTGTATATACTCTATCCCAGTAATAATCATGTTTGCCATCGCAGTTATTAAGCAGGTTTTCTTGCTGAATATAAGTAAAGCGACGGCGATTTGTCTGCAATGCATCAATATTTCCCTGTTGATATGTTAGAACATAGCTGCCAGTTGCCTCATATATTCCATACATTGCCAGTTCAGGTATTTCATCTTGATTAACATAAATTAGACCATATCGACAAGTCCTATCCTTCTCGCCATTAACAAGCAGCCAATTTCTATATGCTTGTTTCCAATCCAGGGCATCTGATATCGATGGCGTACTCTCACGATCCACAGAATAATCTCTCTCTAATCTAACCTGGCTGCCGCTGACAAAACCGAATTTCTGGCCAATCTGCACATAATACCAGCGATTTACAGATTCACCCCATATTGTTACGTTTTCACCCTTATTCACTTTACAGATAAGCTCAAATCCTACGGAAGGGCCTGTGCGCATTTCACAGCTACTTGCCGCTGTTCCGTTCCAAGCTTTTGGCTCCACATGCGCTGCTTCTTCACCACTTTTAAGGTATTGGGACATCATATATCCTGTCTCTTGCCCAATTTGTACTTCTACCCAATCGTTATCAAGGGCTGAAAGACATTTTACCAACGTACCAGAAAAATAAAGCCCTTTGGAATCGGAGGTTTGAGACGCCTGAGCACGCAAATGCAGCTTTCCAGACGATGCGTCCACAACAGCCTCGCTATAGTCAGCCGCCAGCGCGTTAGAAGTAGCCAGGCAAATCATCATGATGATAAAAGCAGCTATCTTTTTCATAAAAGCATGCACTCCATGTTTTGGCTTTGTCATCCCTGCTTCTGCGGCTTTCGCTTTTTCCTCGCCCAGCGCCTGCTCACGGTGGGCAAGCTCCTCGCGCATATGCTGCTGCTTGGCCTGGAAATCAGCCTTCAGCATTTGCTGGCGCTGGCGCAGGCGCTCCAGCAGGGGCTTATTATATAGCTTGGCATACGGGAAAGCACGCAGCGTACGGCGCACCAGCGCGCCCTGGCGCAGCAGCGCATCACGCACAGAGCGGGTGATCGTCTCGGTATCGTCGCCGCCAGTCAGTTCGGCCGTGTGACGAATCTTGCCAAGCACGGTGGTAGAAATCACCGCGTCGGTCAGGATAATCGCCGTCAGCACGCCGCACAGGATATCCATCGCGGTTTGCGGAATCATGGCGAACAGCCCAAACAGAAAAGGCTTTACGCCATAAATGATGCCCAGCCCCAGCAGGCCGAAGGGAATGAGCGTGTTGGCACATACGCGGCCGTTCAGGTTAAAGCGCTTCTGGCTGTAATCCCACCAGCGGGCGTGGAACAGCTTTTCCATCAGGTAGCTGGTCAGGTATTCCAGCGTGCCGCAGATGATCATGCCCATCAGGAAAACCACCACGGGCGACTCCGCATAGCGGGATAGCAGCAGAGTGATCAGCACCGAGCCGAAGCCATAGATGGGGCAGTATGGGCCGATCAGGAAGCCGCGGTTGATGAAGCGGTGAAACTGAATCAGCTTGCAAACAACCTCCATCACCCAGCCCAGCATGGCGGTGACAAAAAAGAGCAAAATGTAGTTTTCAACAAGTGCGCGCATGGTCTTCTCTCCTGTTCGCAGTTCTTCTTTTGTGCTTGCAGTATAGGCTCACGCAATCATTATAGCATACGCCAGGGCAATTGCATAGCGCCCCAGTCAGCGTGCAAGCGCATCGCGCATTTGCTGCACAAAAGTGGTGAAGGGCGCAAGCAGACCGTTCAAAATGGGATTATTGCCGCTGTTTTCACGCCAGCCGTCTACCTTTTCAGCGAAGGCGGCAAAGATCTGTTCCGCATCGGAAATTGCCTGCACAGCGGCGGTATGCTGAGCCGCGGCTGCAGACAGCTCCTCTTCTTTTTGCTGCAAGCGAACGTTCAGCGCTTCCAGCTCAGCCTGATGCGCCGTCGTTTGCTCATCGAACTTCTTTTGCAGCGCATCCCGCTCTGCTTCTGCTGCCTGACGGGCAGCGGTTTCGCTTTCCACGCGCGCATTCGCATCGGTCAGCGAGAAAGCCTGATCGCTGTTTTTCTGCTGCAATTGCGCGTTGCTCGCCAACGCCTCATCCAGAGCCGTTTGCGCGCTGGCCGATGCGGCCTGATGCTCGTCCACTTCCTGACGCAGCTGGGTCAACTGCGTATTGCAGGCCGCTAACTGCGCCTTGGCCTGGGTCAGCTCATCCGTCAATTGATCCAGGCTGTTCTCCTTCTCCTGCACAGCCGCGCGCAGAGAGGCCAGCTCGGAATCCTTTTCCGTCGCCTGCTCCGAAAGCGCGGCCAGGCTATCGGCGCTGGCCTGGGCCTCGGCGGTCAGGGTCTCGATGCGCGCATCCCGCTCGGCTGCCTGCGCATCCAGGCGCGCGTTTTCATCCCGCAGGCGGCGCGTCTGCGCATACAGCAGCCCCGCCCCAGCAAGGGAGGCAGCCAGCAGCAGGCAAAGGATCACGCATACGGCTTTTTTCATGGCGGATGTTCTCCTTTCGGGATGTGCAAAAATAATACAAAATTTAACCATTATGACAAATTCATCATAGTACAAGCCCCTTTCTTTGTCAAGGTAAAAGCCTGTTGCCCCATTTGTAAAAATATGTTATAATTGGTGTGTAAATCAATTGGAATGAGGGATGCTCATGCCCCGCCGCTATGATAGCGCCGCTGCAAAACGCCGTATTCTATCCGTATGCGTGCGTTTGTTTATCGAAAAAGGATACCGCGGCACCCGTATGGCTGATATCATCCACGCCGCCGATGTATCCTCCAGCACGTTTCAAAACATCTTTCACAGCAAAGACGGCGTGCTAATGGAACTGGTGCAGTTCATGTTTGAAAACCAGTTCGCCCTGGCCAACAGCCTAACCATGGGAAATACATCCCCTGCGCTGCTGTACGCCGTTGAAACCTCCATCCAGCTGGCGCTGGCGGAGATCAATGAAAACCTGCGCGAAATCTATGTGGAAGCCTATACCCTGCCCGAGCCCTCAGCCTATATCCACCGCCAGACGGCTGTGGAGCTGCAGCGGCTGTTTTCCGCCTACCTGCCCGATTGCGACTCGCGCGATTTCTATGAGATGGAAATCGGCACCGCGGGCATCATGCGCGCCTACATGCTAATGCCCTGCGATTCGCATTTTACACTGGAACGCAAGCTGGAGCGCTTTCTGCGCATGACGCTGGGCGTCTATGCCGTGCCCGAGGCGGAGCAGCAGGCCGTGCTGGCCCATATCAGCCAGCTGGATATCTGCTCCCTGGCCATGCGCGCTATGCGCGCGCTGTTTGAAGCGCTGGCCATGAAGTATGACTTTCAGTTTCCATCCTGACGCACGGCGCTGAAATTTTGCCCGCTGCATTGCCTTTTTGCGCCTCCTATGCTACAATGACCGCGATTCAATTCGTTATCATACCAAAGGAGGCTTTTTCTATGCTTCGGCAAGCGGCTTTTGAGGGCGAAAACGCCCTGCTCAAGGGCGGTCTGCACTGCCATACCACCCGTTCGGATGGCAAAGGCACCCCCGAGGAAGTAATCGCCATGCATGCGCAGCACGGCTATGATTTTCTGGCGTTGACCGATCACCGCACCTATAACTACAAGGACTACCTGTCTGAAAGCGGCGTGCTGATCATCCCCGGCATGGAGTTTGACCGCACCATCACCAATCATCACCGCGTGCACTGCTTCCATACTGTATGGATCGGCCCCGAAAAGCCTGAAAATCCTTACGAGCAGGATCAGCCCTTCCAGCGCGGCTATGTGCAGGATCAGTACGAGTTCCAGCAGTTTCTGGACGAGGCGCACCGCAACAAGCAGCTGACCATCTATTGCCATCCCCAGTGGAGCGGCACCTTTGCGCGCGAGTTTGAGCGCCTGCAGGGCAACTTCGCCATGGAGCTGTGGAACAGCGGCTGCGTGATGGAGGACGGCGTGGACTTTAACAACGGCCCCCTTTGGGATGAGCTGCTGTGCCAGGGCAAGCGCATCTTCGGCGTGGCCACGGACGACGGCCACGCCATGGAACAGCACTGCCGCGGCTGGGTGCGCGTCAACGCGCAGAAGAACGTGAACGACATCCTGCGCGCGCTGCGCGAGGGCGCGTTCTATGCCTCCACCGGCCCGGAAATCTATGATTTCTATATCGACGACAGCAAGGTCGCCCATGTCAAGTGCTCCCCCTGCGCAACGGTCAAATTCTTCTGCTCCCGCGTGACCAAGCTGCTGCGCAGCGAGGATGGCTCCCCCATCACCGAAATGGCCATGGAATGCCCCGTGCGGGACGATCTGTTCTACCTGCGCGTAGAGGTAACGGATGCAGACGGTCACGTCGCTTGGTCCAACCCGATTTTCCTGGAAGAAATGAAATAAGCTCTTATACACAGCAAAACAGCGCGGAGATGATATCCATCCCCGCGCTGTTTTTGCCTATCAAAAAGCACAGCTAACTTAACCGAGAAGTAAAGAAGGGGCGCAGCTCCTCCTTATTTGCCAAACAGGCCCTTCACGCCGTCCAGAATACCCTTTACGTCGTCCACCTTGATCTTGGCCTTTACGCCCTCGACCACCTTTTCGATCATCTCGTCGGGCAGGTCGATATCCAGCAGCTTTTCCACCGTCTTGATCGGCTCGCTCTGGAAAGAGGCCAGCAGCGTTTTATCGCTTTGCAGCTTTTTTACAATTTCCTCAATCTTGGCTTTGATATCCATAAATTTTGCTTCCTTTCTGTATGGGGTACGTTTATGATACTGCAAACGATGAAAAAAACAAGTGAAAAGATGGAACCTTCCGCGCGTCCGTCCGTTTAATAAAGCGAAGGGGCTGAACCCTTCAAATAAAAGAAAGAGGATTAGAAATATGAAAAAGGCCCTGATCATGCTGCTGTGCCTGCTTGCCGCGCTGTGCCTGGCCGTGCCCGCCCTGGGCGAGGGCGTATCCCGCACCGTATCCGTATCCGGCTCCTCCAACATCTCCCTTGCCGCCGATACCGCCACGCTGCGCATCGGCGTAAGCACTGTGCGTGATACCGTCGCCGAAGCGCAGAGCGAAAACAATGAAATCATGCAGCGCGTTATCGCCGCCATCCTGGGTCAGAACGTGGCGCAGGAGGATGTTGTCACCTCCGACTTTTCCGTGTACACTGAGCGCGATTACAGCGATGCTTCCGCCCCTGTGCGCTACCATGTGGACAACACGCTCTACGTTACTGTGCGTGCGCTGGACACTGTGGGCGATGTAATTGACGCGGCCACAGCCGCTGGCGCAAACCAGATGTACGGCCTCACCTTCAGCAGCAGCGGCGAAACCGCCGCCTATGAAAAGGCGCTGCGCCGCGCCTATGAGGACGCCGCCGCTAAGGCCGCCCTGCTGGCCGAAGCCGCCGGGCAGACGCTGGGCGAGGTAGTATCCATCAACGCTTCCAATAGCTATGGCGGCGACTATGGCATCGCCAATACCTACGCCATGGATGCACGCAGCGCCAAGACGGCTATCGTATCGGGTGATGTAACGGTATCCGCCAGCGTGACGGTTGTGTTTGCAATCAAGTAACCATTACAGAAAAGCGCCGCTTTCCAAATTGCTGGAAAGCGGCGGCTTTTTATTTGCTTATAGTGTCTGGGTCAGATAGCAATGCGGGTATCTGCGGCTTAGCGCTGCAAAGGCGGTACGGGCGGCAGCGGCAAATACGCCAAACACCGCGCTGCCTGAGCCCGTCATCTGCGCGGCACGCGCGCCATGCTCCCGCAAGGTGGTAATAGCCTGGCGAATCTGCGGCCGCATGGAGATAGCCACCGGCTGTAGGGTGTTGCCCAGGCTATCCGCCAACAGGGCCAAATTGCCGCCCGTCAGCGCGGATAACGCCTGCGGTGTATTCGGACGGCTGGCGGATATATCCATGCCATCCAGCGCGCGGAACACCTGCGGCGTGGACAGGCCGCGGCAGGGTTGGATGATGACCAGATGGTAGATGCGGGGGCAGGGAAGCGGCTCGATGACCTCGCCAATGCCCCGCACATGGGCAAGCCCGCCCATCAGGCAGAAGGGCACGTCCGCGCCCAGCGTCAGGCCGATCTGCCGCAGCGTTTCCATCGGCAGATTCAGCTCCCACAAAGCATTGAGCCCATGCAGCACGGCAGCCGCGTCGGCGCTTCCGCCGCCCAGGCCCGCCCCACTGGGGATACGCTTGTGCAGGTGGATCATCGCGCCCTGCGCCGTGCCCGCATGCCGGCGCAGCGCCAGCGCCGCGCGCAAAGCAAGGTTGCCCTCATCCTGCGGCACGCGGGTGGCGCCGTCGGCGGAAAAGGTCAATTCCTGCGCAGGCTCCAGCGTCAGGGTATCATGCAGGGAAATGGACTGCATCAGCATATCCAGCAGATGATAGCCGTCCGCGCGCACGCCCACGGTATCCAGCCCTGCGCAGGTCACATCGCTGACCTCGGGGCCGCGGGGCATGACCATCGTCAGCGGGCCGGGCCAGAAACGTTCGGCGAGGCGATGGGCGCTTTCGGGGACATCTTTGCAGTAACGCTCCAGCCACAAGGCGTCCGGCACGTGGATAATCAGCGGGTTATCCTGCGGACGCCCCTTCGCTTCAAAAATCTTGGCGACCGCGCGCGCGTCCAGCGCGTTTGCGCCCAGCCCGTAGACCGTCTCCGTCGGAAAACCGACGAGCTCGCCCTCGCGGATGAGCTTCGCGCCCAGCGCGACGGATTCTTCGTTCACCTTGAGCAGCTCTGTTTTCATCGCTTTATCCTCTTTGCCATTCGCCCTGCCCCAACGCGCGCAGCTGCTCCTGCTGGTCGGCGTATATCAGCGGGTCGATGATGTCGTCCATATCGCCATCCACAAAAGCGTCGATGGCGTAGATCGTCTTGCCGATGCGGTGATCGGTGACGCGCCCTTCGTTGAAATTGTAGGTGCGGATGCGCTCGCTTCGGTCGCCCGTGCCCACCTGCGCGCGGCGGTCGCTGGCGTAGGCCGCGTCCTTTTCCTCCTGCAATTTTTCGTAAAGCCTCGCGCGCAGAACGCGCATCGCCTTTTCCTTGTTCTTGAGCTGGCTTTTTTCGTCCTGACAGGTCACGACGATGCCGCTGGGGATGTGCGTGATGCGCACGGCGCTGTCCGTCTTGTTGATGTATTGCCCGCCGTGGCCGGACGCACGGTAGACGTCGATGCGCAGGTCGTCGGGGTTGATTTTAACGTCAACCTCCTCCGCTTCGGGCAGCACGGCGACCGTCGCGGTGGAGGTCTGCCGCTTGCCGTTGCTCTCCGTCACCGGGATGCGCTGAACGCGGTGCACGCCGCTCTCATATTTCAGGCGGCTGAACGCGCCTTCCCCCGTGATGGCGAAAACCGCCTCCTTCACGCCGCCCAGCTCGGTCATGCTGGCCTCCAGCATCTCGGTCTTCCAGCCGTGCCGCTCAGCGTATCGCATATACATCCGCATCAGCATCGCGCCGAACAGCGCCG
>ERZ780207.3256-NODE-3256-length-10592-cov-5.219987_pt1 | contig 10592 bp, 8 predicted proteins | sample MGYA00510977_ERZ780207 | MGnify/ENA primary metagenome ERZ780207 (study PRJEB29588, sample SAMEA2151383) | human gut metagenome | biome: human gut; feature: human-associated habitat; material: faeces | place: Denmark | collected 2008/2010 ... | reverse complement strand
GTGGACGAGTTCACCGGCCGTCTGATGATCGGCCGCCGGTACAACGAGGGTCTGCATCAGGCCATCGAGGCCAAGGAGGGCGTGAAGATCGCCGCCGAGAGCAAGACGCTGGCCACCATCACCTTCCAGAACTACTTCCGTATGTACAAAAAGCTGTCCGGTATGACCGGTACCGCCCGCACCGAAGCCACCGAGTTCACCGAGATCTACGGCCTGAACATCGTCAGCGTGCCCACCAACCGCCCGGTGCAGCGCAAGGACTACCCGGACGCCATCTACAAGACCGTGGAGGGCAAGTACCGCGCCGTCATTGAGCAGGTAATGGAGTGCCACAAGAACGGTCAGCCTGTGCTGGTGGGTACCGTCAGCGTGGAAAAGAGCGAGATCCTCGCCAAAATGTTACAGCGCCATACCCGGGATTTCAACGTGCTGAACGCCAAGAACCACGAGCGCGAAGCCGAGATCGTAGCGCAGGCCGGTAAAAAGGGTGCCATCACCATCGCCACCAACATGGCAGGCCGTGGTACCGATATCATGCTGGGCGGCAACGCCGAGTTCATGGCGAAAGCTCAGATGCGCAAGGAGCACTTCTGTGAGAACCTGCTCAACCCCGACGCCCCGCAGGATGCCGACCCGGCAGCCGTGGAACTGTTGCTGACCGAAGCCAACGGCCACGGTGAGACCACCGATGCCAACATTCTGGCCGCACGTCAGCGCTTTGACCAGCTGTACGCCCAGTACAAACCCGCCATTGACGCAGAGGCCGACGAGGTGCGCGCCGCAGGCGGCCTGTTCATCATTGGCACCGAGCGCCACGAGAGCCGCCGTATCGACAACCAGCTGCGCGGCCGTGCCGGCCGTCAGGGCGACCCGGGCGCTTCCCGCTTCTACCTGAGCCTTGAGGACGACCTGATGCGCCTGTTTGGCGGCGACCGGGTGTCCAGCCTGATGAACACCCTGAAGATCGACGAGGACACCCCCATCGAGAACCGCATGATCACCAATACGCTGGAAAGCGCCCAGAAAAAGCTGGAAGGCCGCAACTTTGAGATCCGCAAGAACGTGCTGAAGTACGACGATGTGATGAACCAGCAGCGCGAGATCATCTACGGGCAGCGCCGCAAGGTGCTGGACGGCGAGGACATCAGCACCGAGATGCACAAGATGCTGCGGGAGAACATCGATTCCAGCTGCGCCCAGTTCCTTTCCGGCGATGTGAAGGACGAGTGGGATTTTGGCGCCCTGCGCCGCCACTATCAGGGCTGGCTGACCACCGATGCCGACTTCCACTACACTGTGGCGGACTTTGATAGCCTTTCCCAGCAGGGCATTGCCGATATGCTGTACGACCGCGGGATGCAGATCCTGCAGGCCAAGGAGGTGCGCTACGGTGCACCCGTCATGCGCGAACTGGAGCGCATCTGCCTGCTCAAGTGCGTAGACCGCCAGTGGATGGACCACATCGACAACATGGACCAGCTGCGGCAGGGCATCGCGCTGCGCGGCTACGGTCAGAAGGACCCGGTGGTGGAATACCGCATCGAGGGCTTTGATATGTTCGACCAGATGGTGGATTCCATCCGGGAGTCCAGCGTCAAGATGCTGCTTACCATCGAGCTGCGCGCAGCCGGTGCCGCCCCCAAGCGGGAGCAGGTGGCAAAGCCCACCGGCGAGGGCTTTGTACCAGGCAACGGCGCACCCGGCGTCAAGGGCAGCCCCAAGGGTCAGCCGGTGCGTGTGATCAAAATTGGCCGCAACGACCCTTGCCCCTGCGGCAGCGGCCTGAAGTTCAAAAAGTGCACCTGTGCCCAGTACCACCCGACTGGCAATAACGGCGGGGAAGAATAACCGTAAGGCGAAGCCCTCCCGTCATGGTTCTGCTGTGGCCGAGAGGGCTTTCCGCATAAATTCAGAGGGAGTTGATTTTACAATGATCGCACCGGAAAAACTGTTGGAAGCCGCCAAAGCGCTGGAGCCCCAGCTGCAGGAATGGCGGCGCACACTGCACCGTCACCCGGAGGTGGGCTTTGACCTGCCCCAGACCAAGGCACTGGTCAAAAAGGCGCTGACCGAGATGGGCTACACCCCGCAGGACTGCGGCAAATGCGGCGTGGTGGCGCTTGCAGGCGGCAAACGCCCCGGCAAGGTGATCCTGCTGCGGGGCGACATGGACGCGCTGCCCTTGCAGGAGGAATCCGGCGAGGAATTTGCCTCTGAGCTGCCCGGCAAGATGCACGGCTGCGGCCACGATATGCACACCGCCATGGTGCTGGGTGCAGCCAAGCTGCTCAAGGAGCATGAGGACGAGATCGAAGGCACGGTAAAGCTGGAGTTTCAGCCCGCAGAGGAGATCTTTCAGGGCTCGCTGGATATGATAAACAGCGGCCTGCTGGAGAACCCCAAGGTGGACGCAGCGGTCATGTTCCATGTGCTGGCCGGGATGCCCCTGCCCGCCGGTATGGTGCTGGTGCCGGGCGGCGGCATTACCATGGCCAGCTGTGAGCAGTATCACATCGTTGTGCACGGCAAAGGCGGCCACGGCTCCATGCCCAACGCCTGCATCGACCCCATCACCGCAGCGGCGCACATCCACATTGCCCTGCAGGAGATCAACAGCCGCGAACTGGACCCCGCAGGCTTTGGCGTGTTCACCACCGGCCGGTTCGAGGCAGGCAAGGCTTCCAACGTCATCCCGGATACTGCCGATATGTGGGGCACCATCCGCACCGTGGACCCGGAGCAGAAGGTCAGCGCCCTCATCCATCAGCGCATGACCGAAATTGCGCAGGGTGTGGCTACCGCCTACCGCTGCACCGCCGAGGTGGAGTTCAGCGATTACTGCCCCTGCATGGTGGTGGACACCCCGCTGGCGGGTAACGCCCTGACCTATATGACCGAGTTGCTGGGCAAGGGCGCTATGGATATGACCCCGCTCACCGGCGGCAAGCCCGGCGGCGGCAGCGAGGACTTCGCCTTTGTCAGCCATGAGGTGCCCACCGTGAGTATGTTCTTAGCTGCCGGCAACGCCAAGGAGGGCTACACCTACGGCCAGCACCACCCCAAGGTGCGCTTTGATGACAGCATCCTGTACCGCGGCACGGCAGCCTACACCTATATGGCGCTGCGCTGGCTGGCAGAGCACCAGTAAAATTGTCCCACAGGAACGCCGGGCAGGAGGAAAGCTATGAAGCAGGAGCTGATGGATGCCATTCAGGAAACGCCGGTCATTGCGGCCGTCAAGGATGATGCCGGGCTTTGCAATGCGCTGACCAACGAGAACATCCGGGTGGTATTCGTATTATACGGAGATATCTGCAATATTGCCTCCATTGTGCGCCGCATTCACGAAGCCGGGCGCTTTGCCGCGGTGCATGTAGACCTTATCGCAGGGCTTGCCGGTAAGGAGGTGGCGGTGGACTTCATTCGCAACACCACCGAGGCCGACGGCATCATCTCCACCCGGCAGTCCTTCATCCGCCGCGCCAAGGAGCTTGGTCTGGCCGCCATTCTGCGGGTATTCCTGCTGGATTCCATCGCACTGGAAAGCTTGGATAAGATTCCTCCAAATCTGCCGGACTGTCTGGACCTGCTGCCCGGCACCATGCCCAAGATCCTGCGCCGGGTGTGCGCTACCGCCAAAGTGCCGGTGCTCGCCGGCGGCCTTATTGCTGATAAAGAGGACGTGATGGCCGCGCTGGAAGCCGGAATCACTGCCATTTCCACCACCAATCAGGCGGTATGGGATATGTGACCCGCATTCTGCGCAAAAGCAACCGGTGTTTTTTGTAAGGGTTTCACAAAAAGTGCAAAACACCTTGCTTTTTGTGCAGGGACAGGGTATCATAAGAGTAAACAAGTGCTGTTTGTTTCAGGAGATATGAGCGAAACGGACAAGGGCAGTTGCCTTTGTTTCGGTTCGCTCTTTTTTTGTACCATCAACAGCTGCCCGGCTCCCGACGGGCCAAGGCAGAACGGACAGGAGGAAAAGAACAATGTATGATGTAGCAATCATCGGCTGTGGCGTCATCGGTGCCGCTGCCGCCTACGCACTGTCGCGCTACGACAACAAGGTGGTCATTCTTGAGGCCGAGAACGATGTGGCAGACTGCACCACCAAGGCCAACAGCGCCATTCTCCACGCAGGCTACGACCCCGCCCCCGGCACCCGCATGGCACGGCTGAACGTGCGCGGCGTGGCGCTGGCCAAGGAGATCTGCACAAAGCTGGATGTCTCCTATAAGCAGTGCGGCTCTCTGGTGCTGGCACTGGATGAAAAGGAGCTGCCCCACCTGCAGCATCTGTTTGAGAACGGCACCGCAAACGGCGTGCCCGACATGAAGATTCTTTCCCGGGAAGAGACCCTTGCCATGGAGCCCAACCTCTCCGAGAAGGTCTGCGGTGCACTATGGGCCCCCAGCGCCGCCATCGTGAACCCGTGGGAGTATGCACTGGCCATGACCGAGGTGGCGGTACGCAACGGCGTGGAGCTGCGCCGCAGCTGCAAAGTGACCAATGCCGAAGCCATCGAGGGCGGCTACCGCCTGACCGTGCCCGGCGGCACGGTGGAGACCCGCTGCGTCATCAACGCTGCCGGTATCTGGGCAGACAAAGTACACTCCATGGTGGAGCCCGCCAACTTCCACATCATTCCCACCCGGGGCGAGTACTATCTGCTGGACAAGAGCGAGGGCACCCGTGTGAGCCACGTCATCTTCCAGTGCCCCAACGAGCTGGGCAAGGGCGTTCTGGTGGCACCCACCGTGCACGGCAACCTGCTCGTCGGCCCCAACGCAGAGCCTGTGAAGGGCAACGACACCTCCTGCACCAGCAGCGGTCTGGAATTTGTCAAGGCCACTGCCCAGCGCAGTGTGCCCAGTATCAACTTCGGCGAGTCCATCCGCAGCTTTGCAGGCGTGCGCGCCAATCTGGACGTGGACGATTTTATCATTGGCGAAGAGCCGGAAGCACCCGGCTGGATCGATCTGGCCGGCATGAAGAGCCCCGGCCTGTCCGCTGCCCCGGCGGTTGCGGAGGAAGCTGTTGCCATCCTGCAGCAGCGCGGTGTTCTGGGCGCTGAAAAGGCTGACTACAAGGACGGCCGCCGCCACATCCGCTTCAAGGAACTTTCCGCAGAGGAAAAGGCAGCACTGGTCAAGGAGCAGCCCGCCTACGGCCGCGTGATCTGCCGCTGCGAGACCATCACCGAGGGCGAGATCCTGGCAGCCCTCCACAGCGAGGTGCCTGCCAACACCATCGACGGCGTCAAGCGCCGCGCCGGTGCAGGCATGGGGCGGTGCCAGGGCGGCTTCTGCGGCCCCCGCGTGCTGGAACTGATCAGCCGCGAGCTGGGCATAGACCCCTTGGACATCCTGCAGGACAAGAACGGCTCGAACGTTCTGCTCAGCGAAACGAAGGTAGGAGGAAAGAACAATGGTTGATCTGGTCATTATTGGCGGCGGCCCTGCGGGCCTTGCTGCTGCCTGCAAGGCATGGGAAAGCGGTCTGCGCGACATCCTTATTCTGGAGCGCGACAAGGAACTGGGCGGCATTCTGAACCAGTGCATCCACAACGGCTTTGGTCTGCACCGCTTCGGCGAACAACTGACCGGCCCGGAGTATGCCGGGCGCTTTATTGAGATGCTCAAGGACACCGGCGTAAAGGCGCAGCTGGACACCATGGTGCTGGAAGTGACCCCGGACAAAAAGGTGCACTGCGTCTCCAAGGAGCACGGCTACCAGATCATCGAGGCCAAAAGCATCGTGCTGGGCATGGGCTGCCGCGAGCGCACCCGCGGTGCCATTGGTACCCCGGGCACCCGCCCTGCCGGTGTGTACACCGCCGGTGCCGCACAGCGCTATGTGAACATGGAAGGCTATCTGGTGGGCAAGCGGGTGCTGATCCTCGGCAGCGGCGACATCGGCCTGATTATGGCCCGCCGCATGACCCTTGAGGGTGCAAAGGTGCTGGCCTGCGTAGAAGTGATGCCCTACTCCGGCGGCCTGACCCGCAACATCGTGCAGTGCCTGAACGACTTTGATATTCCCCTGTACCTCTCCCACACCATCGTGGATATTCAGGGCAAGGACCGTGTGGAAAAGGCCATCGTGGCTGAGATCGGCCCCGACCGCAAGCCCATCCCCGGCACTGAGATGGAGTTTGATGTGGACACCATTCTGCTGAGCGTGGGGCTGATCCCCGAAAACGAGCTGACCAAGCAGGCCGGCATCGAGATGGACCCCCGCACCAAGGGTGCCATCGTGTACGAAAACATGGAGACCAGCATCCCCGGCGTGTTTGCCTGCGGCAATGTGGTGCAGGTACATGATCTGGTGGACTTTGTTTCCGGCGAGAGCGAGCTGGCCGGCGCAGCCGCTGCCAACTATATCCAGAACGGCCCTGTGGCCGCGGGGCGTGTGCTGACCGTGAAGCCCGGCGCAGACCTTGGCTACACCCTGCCGCAGCGCATCCGTCTGGAAGGCGTGGAAAAGAGCACCAACGTGTCCTTCCGCGTCCGCCGCATCTGCGGCAAGAGCACCATCCTTGTCAAGAGCGGTGATACGGTGATCGCACGCTTCAAGCGTGACCGCCTTGCCCCCGGCGAGATGGAGCACATTGCCCTGCCCAAAGTGCTGCTGGACAGAGCCCCCATGGACGAAGTGACCATTGAGATCGAGGAGGCATGAGCGATATGAAAGAAGTAATTTGCACCTGCTGCCCGCAGGGCTGCCATCTGCAGGTGGATGAGGCCAACGACTATAAAGTGACTGGCAACGGCTGCCCCAACGGCATCGCCTACGGCAAGGAAGAGCTGACCCACCCCACACGCATCATCACCAGCACCGTGCGCGCCGAGGGCTGCCTGCACTCCCGCTGCCCGGTCAAGACTTCCAAGCCTGTGCCCAAGGGACAGATGGCCGAGGTAGTCGCAGCGCTGGACAGCGTGGTGCTGCACGCTCCCATCCATGTGGGCGATGTGGTGCTGACCGACGTCTGCGGCACCGGGGCTGACATTGTGACCTGCCGCGATATGGCATAAGCACTCCCCTTTTTACACAAATAAGCAAAGCAGCCGCTGCATCTTACCGTGCAGCGGCTGCTTTGCGTGTGGGGAAATCCCCTATTTTCAAATGATTGTTTCCGCTGAATATGGCCGGAACGCAGTGCAGGCCATTCGTTTTCTCAACCTTTCAGCGGCATGATGCTCTCCGGGGCGGCACACAGATACTGGGGCGGCCCCGGGGCGGCGGCAGAAAGGCTGGTTTTGCCCACCTTCCACCACAGCTGCGCCGTACCCTCCGGCGAGGTGCAGATGAGGTTCCAGTCAAAGGGGTTTTCACTGGTGGAGACCGCCTTTACCGGGATGGCGTTGGGTGCGTCCGCAGCGCAGGGCGTAAAGTCGTGGGCACGGATGCCCACAGCGGTGCAGCCCGCCGGGACGGGCAGCGCCAGCCGCAGGGGGACGCCCCAGCCGTCCAGACGGACGGTGCGGCTGTCCAGCGGGGTGCAGGGCAAAATGTTCTTGCAGCCGGTCAGCCGCGCGGCGGCGATGCTCTGCGGGTCGGCAAACACCTCTTTTGTTCTACCGGCACGCAGCACCTGCCCCTCGTTCAGCACGATCATTTCTTTGCAAAGGCGGTAGGCCTCGTCCCGGTTGTGGGTCACCAGCAGAGCGGTGCCCGCAAAGTTTGCCAGCAGGCTGCCTACCTCGCCCTCTACCTCTTCCCGCAGGTAACTGTCCAGCGCACTGAAGGGCTCGTCCAGCATCAGGATGCGAGGCTTGCCCACCAGAATGCGTGCCAGCGCGGCGCGCTGCTGCTGCCCGCCGGAAAGCTGGGCGGGATAGCGCTTGGCAAGCGTCTCCAGCCGCATGGCGCGCAGCATCTCGGCGCAGGCAGCGCGGCGGGCAGTGGGGTCTTTTTCCGCCTTCAGACCGCAGCGGATATTCTGTTCTACGGTCATATTGGGGAACAACGCATAGTTCTGGAACAGCAGCCCCACGCCCCGCTGCTGCGGCGGCAGGTCAATGTGCTGTGCGCTGTCGAACAGCACCCGCCCGTCCAGCACGATGCGTCCGCAGTCCGGCTTTACAATGCCTGCAATGCACCGCAATGTCATGCTTTTGCCGCAGCCGGAAGCGCCCAGCAAAGCGGTGGAGGTGTTGCCGGCGGTAAAGGCAGCGCGGAGGGTGAAGCCGTCCAGCTTTTTTTCAATGTTGACTTCAAGGCTCATTTCCGGCCACCCGCTTTCTGTTTTTTCTCCAGCAGGTTCACAGCCAGCAGCACCACAGCCGAGATGACGATATCCACCAGCACCCACCGCATGGCACCCAGTTCATCGTTGGTGCGCCAGAGCTGGTAGACTGTGGTGGCAATGGTGGCGGTCTTGCCGGGGGTGTAGCCTGCGATCATGCTGGTAGCGCCGTATTCGCCCAGTGCCCGGGCAAAAGCCAGCACCGTGCCCGCCAGAATGCCCTGACGGCAGGCGGGCATCCGCACCCGCCAGAAGATCCATGTATCGGACTGTCCCAGCGTCTGCGCCGACCACGCCAGCGTTTCGTCAAAGCTTTCAAACGCGCCGCGCGCGGTGCGGTACATCAGCGGAAAAGCCACCACGATGGAGGCAAAGATGGCGCTGTACCAGTTCATGACCAGCTTTACCCCAAAATGCTGCATGAAAAAGATGCCCAGCGGCCGCTTTGCACCGAAGAGCAGCAGCAGAAAGTAGCCCACCACCGTGGGCGGCAGCACCATGGGCAGGGTGAGCAGCACATCCAGCACACCCTTGACCATCCGGGGCAGACGGGCAATATAGTAGGCTGCAAAAATGCCAAGAAAAAACACCGCTGCGCAGCTGATCAAAGCAATGCGCAGGCTGTTCCACAACGGATACCAGTCCATGTCTGCTCCTTTATACGGCGCTGAAGCCCACACCCTCGAACACGGTCATGGCCTTGTCGGTCTGTAAGTAAGCCAAGAACTCCTTGGCAGCCTCGGCGTTGGGGGCGGCCTTCAGTACGGCGGCGGGGTAGATGACCTGACCGCACATTTCCTTGGTGGCCTCGTCCACGGGGGTCAGACCGGCGCTGTATGCATCGGTGCAGTAAACGACACCTGCATCCACACTGCCCTCGGTGACCTGCGTGGTCACCTCCTTGACGTTGGAACCGTAGGTGATCACGCCCGCAGCCGCCAGTGCAGCCTCGTCCAGCTGGTAGTAGGCAAGGATCTTCTGGGTGTACTGGCCTACGGGCACATCGCTGTTGCCCATGCAGAACAGGATATCCTGTGCCTTCAGGTGCTCGGCCAATGCGTCAAAACTGTCAATGCCCTTGTCGCTGCCCTCCGGCACGCAGAGCACCACCTTGTTTTCCAGCAGGTTCACGCGGCTGTCGGCATCCACAAAGTCAAGGCCGTCCTTGTTCACATCGGCAGAAGCGGTGATGTCCAGCTGATTCATCTGCTTCTGACCGGCAGAGATGAACAGATCGCAATCCGCGCCCTCTTGGATCTGGGTCTTGAGGGTACCGGAAGAGTCGCAGTTGAAACGGAAGGTCACCTCCGGGTGCTCTGCCGTGTAGCTCTCACCGATAGCATTCAGCGTCTCGGTGAGGGAGGCGGCGGCAAACACGATCAGCTCCACGCTCTGGCTAACCTCCGAGGAAGCGGCGGCAGAGGAAGCCACGGACGATGCTGCGCTGGAAGCAGCACCGCCGCAGGCGGTGAGGGCAGCGGCGGCACCGGCCATACCGGCAGCGGCCAGAAAGCTCCGACGGGAAATGCGATGGTCGTTCATCTCTGTTTCTCCTTACTTTAAGTGAAAAAATAGTATATTTCTACGCTCCGTAAAGGAAAACGGGGCAGGGAAACCTTACTTACGGGCGCACTCGCCGTCCAGACCCGCGGCGATGCGTACCCCGTGCTCCAAGCTGGGCAGAATGTACTCCAAGTTCTCCTGCACCGCCTTGGGGCTGCCCGGCAGGTTGACGATCAGCGTGCGTTTGCGGATCCCACTTGCCGCTCGGCTTAACATCGTCCGCTTTGTAAATTGTAAGCTGTATGCCCGCATCGCCTCCGGGATACCCGGAACCATCCGTTCCGCGACCGCCAGCGTCGCCTCCGGCATAACGTCGCGCGGAGAAAATCCCGTTCCGCCCGTTGTTAAGAGCAGATCGGCCTTTCCCTCATCGCAGATCTCCTTCATCGCCTCTTCCAACATCGCCTGGTCGTCCGGCAGCACCTTCTGCCAGACCACCTCATAACCAGCCTCTCTCACCATTTCTGCGATTACCGGACCACTCACGTCCTCCCGTTTTCCCGCGTACCCGGAGTCACTGGATGTAATAATTGCTGCTCTCATTGGTTTCCCACCTCTCTTTGATCTCTTTCCTACGCTTCTTCCAGAATTTCCAGATTATCTCCTTCTTTGATCACGCCGCCGTGCAGCACCTTCGTAAATACGCCCTCGCGCGGCATGATGCAATCGCCCATCGCCTGGAAGATCGCGCATCCATGGTGGCATTCTTTTCCGATCTGTGTCAATTCCAGCACGACATCGTTGCATTTAAATTTTGTCCCGATCGGGAGCGTCTTGA
>ERZ780207.3253-NODE-3253-length-10596-cov-4.118964_pt1 | contig 10596 bp, 10 predicted proteins | sample MGYA00510977_ERZ780207 | MGnify/ENA primary metagenome ERZ780207 (study PRJEB29588, sample SAMEA2151383) | human gut metagenome | biome: human gut; feature: human-associated habitat; material: faeces | place: Denmark | collected 2008/2010 ... | reverse complement strand
GCGGCGGCGGTGCAGGTCTGCACGGCGATCCACAAATACGGCTACGAGGTGATCGGGGAGATGAACCGGTTCATCGACGCGTGGGCCGCCCGCCAGGGTTTCGAGTCGCTCGACGAATTCCGCGGACGCATGGATTACGGCTCCTCGGAGGGCGATTTCTACCAGCGCGTGCAGTACATGAAGTATTTTCCGCACGATACCGAGTAGACTCCGCGTCGTTTCGAACGCAAATCCCGGATGCCGGCAAAAGGCGTCCGGGATTTTTTTGCGGGCCGGTCCGGAGGCGGGCTGGTTCGGGAACGGGTCGTTTTGCAGGGCGCTGTGCGGCGCGGTCTCTGCAAAAGGTTTTCTTGCCCGGTGTTGCGCGGGGCGCCCGGGATTTACTCCGCGGTCTCCGTGTCGAACGCCGCGTCGAACATCTTCCGCAGCCGTTGCGGGTCGCGGATCACGCCGCGCAGTTCTTCGAGCCGCCGGGCGTTTTCCGACTCTGCGATCCAGAGCCGCAGGTAACCGCCTTCGGCGTATTTCTGCTGCAAATGTGCGAGACAACGGGCATACTGCTCCTCGCGGTCCAGTTCCGGGCAGTGCGCCAGCCCGTACTGCACGGTGCGGCGGATGATCGTTTCGGGGTCGATCACCCGGTCGGCCTCGGCCACGATCCGGCCGTAAATGGTGCGGGGTTCGCCGTCGGACGAGGCGCGGTGGTCCTCCACGGCGTCGCGCATCACCGCGATCTGTTCTTCGGAGAACCAGCGGCGCAGTTCGGTGTCGGCCGCAAGAATGCGTCCGGCGTCGATGTGGTGCCGTTCGCGGCCGTTTGCGAGACCCGTGTCGTGATAGGCGGCTACGGTGTAAACCATGTCGGCGTCCGCGTCGTAATGTGCAGCCAGCTCAAGGCTCTGCGCAATGACCGTCCGGACGTGGTCCGTGCGGTGCGCGGCGTCGAAATCTTCGTATCTGGGAATGATTTCCCGTTCGATATATCGTTCGAGTTCCTTGTTCATGGATGTAAAGGTATGAAAAGTCTCTGAATAACCCTCCTGCCCTGCGGTTTCATTTTCATCCGCAGCGTCGGCGGGACGTGTGCGCATGAAAAGTCCCTCCTTATCAGGGGAGGGACTTGGGATTGCCGGACGCTGCCGGATGGCGTACCCGGGTCATGACGATTATTTTGCATAGGAGACTGCCCGTGTCTCGCGGATGACGGTGATCTTCACCTGACCCGGGTACGTCATTTCGTCCTGGATCTTCTTGGCTATGTCGTGCGAGAGTCCCTCCGACTCCTGGTCCGAGAGTTTGTCGGCGCCGACGATCACACGCAGTTCGCGGCCGGCCTGAATGGCGTAGGTCTTCATCACGCCGGGATACGAAAGGGCGATGTCCTCCATCTCCTTCAGACGCTTGATGTAGCTCTCCACCACTTCGCGGCGCGCTCCGGGACGTGCGCCCGAAATGGCGTCGCAGACCTGGATGATCGGGGCGATGAGCGAGGTCATCTCCACCTCGTCGTGGTGGGCGCCGATGGCGTTGCAGACCTCGGGCTTCTCCTTGAACTTCTCGGCGAGTTTCATGCCGATGATTGCGTGCGGCAGTTCCGGTTCGTCGTCGGGCACCTTGCCGATGTCGTGCAGCAGGCCTGCCCGGCGGGCGATCTTGGGGTTGAGACCCAGCTCCGAGGCCATGATGCCTGCGAGGTTCGCCGTTTCACGGGCATGCTGCAACAGGTTCTGTCCGTAGGACGAACGGTATTTCATCTTGCCGATCATGCGGATCAGTTCGGGGTGCAGTCCGTGGATTCCCAGGTCGATCGTCGTGCGCTTGCCGACCTCGACGATCTCCTCCTCGATCTGCTTCTGAACCTTGGCGACCACCTCCTCGATGCGTGCGGGGTGGATGCGGCCGTCGGTGACGAGCTGGTGCAGGGCCAGACGCGCGATTTCGCGGCGTACGGGATCGAAGCCCGAGAGGATGATGGCCTCGGGGGTGTCGTCGACGATGATCTCGATGCCCGTCGCGGCCTCCAGGGCGCGGATGTTGCGGCCCTCGCGGCCGATGATGCGGCCCTTGACCTCGTCGCTCTCGATGTTGAACACCGTCACGGCGTTTTCGATGGCCGTCTCGGTCGCCACGCGCTGAATCGACGCCACGATGATGCGTTTGGCCTCTTTCGTGGCGGTCAGTTTGGCCTCTTCGACCGTTTCGTTGATGTAGGCGGCGGCTTCGGTCTTGGCCTCGGCCTTCATGTTCTCGATCAGGATGTTCTTGGCGTCTTCGGAACTCATGCCTGAGATCTGCTCCAGGCGTGCGTTCTGTTCGCGCTGCATCTGGTCGACCTCCTCCTTCTTGTGTTCGAGGATTTGCAGCTGGTTCTGCATCTGCTCTTTCAGACGGTCGTTCTCGCGGAGTTTGTTTTCCAGTTCGCGCTGCTGGTTTTGCAGGTTCTGCTCGATCTGCTTGGCGCGCTGCTCGCCCTGGGCGATTTTCTGGTTGCGCTCGTTGACCTGACGGTCGTATTCGCTCTTGAGCTGTATGAACTTTTCCTTTGCCTGAAGGATGCGCTCCTTCTTGATCATCTCTCCCTCGGCTTCAGCCTCCTTGACGGCGGCTTCGCGGCGCTTGCGGATCGACGTCTTGATCACGAGGTTCGTTACGACCGCGTAGATTGCGACGGCGACCACGGCAGAGATTGAGGCAGCCAAAATGATACTATACATGGGTCTTTGCTTGTTTGTTTTTAGTTATTAATTAGGGTTTTAATTGTAGCCATAAAAAAACCGCATAGGATTCCTTAATCTTGTTTGACGAATCTGCCGATCAGTCATGTGTGGGGGCTCCGACAATCGCAATCTTCCAACGGTACGCCGTAACGTACTCCCCGTGAGGGTGGTAAGGCCTGATTTTGAAACGCCTTGAGTTGCCCCAATTTAGTAAATGTTCAGTTTCGCAAAGCTATAAGGAATCTATGCGGGTAGATTCTTGTATGTAAAAGAACGTTTTTCGAACGGTGCGTGTCGTTCCGGGCGGTTTCCGCCCTTTTCGCCCCCCCCCTCTCGGCCTTCCGTCTGCGGAGGCCTTCGGCCGGTTACTTTTTCGGGTCGTTCAGATACGCATCTATTTCCGTGCCGATTTTTTCGAGCTGTCGGAGGTCTTCGTCGTCCACCTCCCGGCTCTGCCGCATTCCGACGTTCGCGATAGCGAATTTCAGCGCGGTCATCGACAGGTAGTCCTGGTCGTTCCAGTTCTTGATATTCTGTTGTTTTATCAGCGCGAGGTAGCTGTTCACCTCCCGTTCGGCAAGCCGGTACATCTCCTCCTTCCCGCTCTCGATGTTGAACGGATAGCTTTTACCTGCTATTTTGAGGGTTATTGCCTGTTTTGCCATTTTTTCGTTTCGTTTATTCCGTCGTCCTCTTCTCCGGCCTTCCGGCCGTTTTTCCCGGGGCCGTTTATTCGGCCTCCTGCGTCGTCGGGGCCGCCAGCGGCTGGCCCAGCAGCGCGATGCACTTGTCCACCTCCCGCATAAGACGGTTGACGCGCGCCCGCGCTTTTTCCCGGTTACGGCCTCCGCCCGCAAGCCCTTCGGTCAACTGCATGCGCGCCAGTTCGGCATCCAGCTCCCGGACGCGCTCTTCGAGCGTACGTTTCTCGGAGCGGAGCGTGTCGCGCTGTGCGGTCAGTTCCGCACAAAGGTCCGACAGCCTTTTGTGGTCGTCGATCAGCTGCCGCACGCGGGCTTCGATGTTCGTTATCACGCTCTTGTCGGCCATGACTTTCGGGTAAAGTTCCGGTTTACTTTTCAAAGGTACGAAAAAAACGCAAAAAAGCAAAAAATTATTTTGCGGCAATCTCCCCGTAGAGGTCGTAGTCGGCGGCCGAGGTGACCGTCACGTCGTAGAAGTGCCCGCGCAGCAGGCGGCGTTCCGAGGCGGGAATCAGGATCTCCTGGTCCACTTCGGGCGAATCGTACTGCGTGCGGCCGACATACCAGTCGCCCTGACGCGAATCTATGATCACCCGTTCGGTGCGCCCCACGCGGCGGCGGTTGTTTTCGAGCGAAATCTCGTTCTGTAAGGCCATTACGCGCTCCGCGCGTTGCTGCTTGATCGTTTCGGGAATGTCGTCGCGGAGGTTTTCGGCCGACCAGGTTCCCTCCTCCTCCGAGTAGGGGAAGACGCCCAGCCGTTCGAAACGCACCTCGCGCACGAACGCCAGCAGTTCTTCGAAATCGGCCTCCGTCTCGCCCGGATAACCCACCAGCAGCGTCGTGCGCAGCGCCAGGTCGGGGATCGCCCCGCGCAGGCGGCCGATCAGTTCCATGGCCTCGGCCTTAGTGTGGCGGCGGTGCATCGACGCGAGCTGTGCATCGGAAATGTGCTGGAACGGAATGTCGAGGTATTTGCAGATTTTCGGCTCCGAGGCCATCGCCTCGATCACCTCGTCGGGGAACCCGGCGGGGTAGGCGTAGTGGAGCCGGATCCATTCGATGCCGTCGATGCGGCACAGGCGGCGCAGCAGCTCGAGCATCCGCCGGCCGTAGAGGTCGATGCCGTAGTAGGTCGTGTCCTGCGCGATGACCATCAGCTCCCGGACGCCCTGCCCGGCCAGCTTGCGGGCCTCCTCCTCCAGCTCCTCCATCGGGACGGAGACGTGTGCGCCGCGGATGAGCGGAATGGCGCAGTAGCCGCATTTCCAGTTGCAGCCTTCCGAAATTTTCAGGTAGGCGTAGTGTTTCGGGGTCGTCAGACGGCGTTCGGTGGCCAGCGCCGGGTCCTCCGAGGCTCCCAGTGCACGGACGATGCCGTCCCACGTGCGTGCGCCGAAATAGTCGTCCACCTCGGGAATCTCGGCCCGCAGTTCGTCGGCGTAGCGTTCCGAGAGGCATCCCACGACGAACAGCCGTTCGATCTTTCCGGCCTGCTTGGCCGCCGCGGCGCGCAGAATCATGTCTATCGACTCCTGCTTGGCGTCGCCGATGAATCCGCAGGTGTTGATCACCACGACCTTGGCGTCGGTGCGGTCGCTGTCGAAGAGGACCTCGTATCCGGCGGCGGCGAGCCGTGCCATCAGATGCTCGCTGTCGACGGTGTTCTTCGAACAGCCGAGCGTTATGACGTTAATTTTTTTCATGACCGAACAATGCGTTGACGAACTCCTTCCGGTCGAAGATGCGCAGCTGGTCGATGCCTTCGCCGATGCCGATATAGCGCACCGGGATGTGGAACTGGTCGCTGATGCCGATCACCACGCCGCCCTTGGCCGTGCCGTCGAGCTTGGTGATCGTGAGCGAGGTGACCTGCGTGGCCTGCGTGAACTGCTTCGCCTGCTCGAAGGCGTTCTGTCCCGTCGATCCGTCGAGCACGAGCATCACCTCGTGCGGCGCGCCGGGAATCACTTTGCCCATGACGTTGCGGATTTTCGTCAACTCGTTCATCAGGCCCACCTTGTTGTGCAGGCGTCCGGCGGTGTCGATCAGCACCACGTCGGCTCCGTTGGCCTTGGCCGAGGTGAGCGTGTCGAAAGCCACCGATGCAGGGTCGGAACCCATCTGCTGACGGATCATCGTCGCTCCGGCGCGGTCGGCCCACACCTGCAACTGGTCGATGGCCGCCGCGCGGAACGTGTCCGCCGCGCCGATCCAGACCTTCCGGCCCGCCTTGCCGAGCTGCGCAGCCAGTTTGCCGATGGTCGTGGTCTTGCCGGCGCCGTTGACGCCCACGACCATCACCACGTAGGGCTGACCTTCGGTGGCGTCGAGTCCGAAATTCTCCGACGAGCCGTGCGCATCCTCCATCAGCGTCGCGATCTCCCCGCGCAGGATAGATTGCAGCTCCGAGGCGTTCATGTACTTGTCCCGGGCCACGCGCTCCTCGATGCGGCGGATGATCTTCACGGTCGTCTCCACGCCCACGTCCGACGAGATGAGCACCTCTTCGAGGTCGTCGAGCACCCCGGCGTCGATCGTCGACCGGCCCGCCACGGCGCGCGCCAGTTTCGAGAAAAGCCCTGTTTTGGTTTTTTCCAGCCCGGCGGAGAGCTCCTCCTGCTGTTTCTGCGCCTGCTCCCCGGTGGGCGGCGTATCCTGTTTCTTTTTGAAAATATCGAAAAATGCCATGTCTTAAGGATTATTGAGACAAAGATACGAAAAATGCAGGACGGTTCCAAAACCGGATTGCGGGCAGTTCGGCAAAACGTTCCGACCTCCTGAAAGCGCCGTTGCGGCGCCGAAGATACGAACAAGTCGGATGGGGCCAAAACCGAACCGCCTCCGGGGCGAAAAAAGGTTCCGACTCCTAAAAGTGTCGTCGCGACGCCGAAGATAACAAGAAAGTTTGAAAAAAAGCGTTATATTTGTCGTATATACCTGTATTGATAATGATGAAACGAACCATTCTGTTGTCGCTCGCAGCGTTGTGCTGCGCCCTGACGGCCGCCGCGCAGGACCTGATCGTCAAGACCGACGCCGCGAAAATCGAAGCCAAAGTGATCGAAATCACGCCCGAAGCGGTGCGTTACAAGCGTTTTTCGAATCCCGACGGTCCGACCTACGTGCTCCCCGTTGCGCAGATCCATTACATCCAGTATGCCAACGGCGAAAAGGAGTATTACACCAAAACCATTCCCGCGACGCCGCTGACTCCGGCCACTCCGACTGTTCCAGCCACCCCGGCCACTCCGGCTGTCCCGGAAGCGCCGGCCGTGCAGCCTGTTTCCGGAGGCCGGTACGTGCTCAAACAGTACGAAATCGGCGAACTCTACGACCAGAACGGCATCCGGGGAGTGATCTGCCAGCTTTCGGACGACCGCCAGCACGGACTGGTCGTATCGCTCGATGAAATCTACCTTCACTGGAGCGAGTTCCGCAAGCCGGACCTGCGCCTTGCGGGCGCCGACAACCGCACCGACGGGGTGGCGAACATGGAGAAGGTGGCGCAGTACATCGCTGCGAACAACCTTTCGTGGGACGATTTCCCGGCTTTCAAATGGTGCCGCGACAAGGGTGAAGGCTGGTATCTGCCGGCCATCGACGAACTGCTGACCATCGGCCACAACTACAACGGCGGCACCCGCGTACAGAACAACCGCCAGGCCCGCAACAAGTTCAACGATGCGCTCAAGGACGCCGGCGGCAAACGCATGGACCGCCTGGTCTACTATTTCTCCTCGACCGAGATGGACGAGAAGAACGCCTACACGACCCATATGGGCATCGAGCCTCCCTATGTGATCGAAATTCCGAAATACAACAAGTTCCTCGTGCGCGCCGTGCACAAGTTCTGACGCTGCGCGCAAAGACCGCAAAAAGACGGAGCGTCCGCATCGGACGCTCCGTCTTTTTGATGCCGGCTGTCGATCAGATGCTTTCGATCAGCGTTCGCAGTTTCGGAATGATAATCTCCCAGTCGTAGTGTTCGCGCACATAGGCCGGGCCTTTTTCGCTCATTGTGCGCCGCAGTTCCGGATCGGAGAGCAGTCTGTGCAGTTTTTTGCGGAAGTCGCGGCCGTTATTATACCACAAGCCCGCGCCGCTCAGACGGCAATGGTCCTTCATCACCTTGCTGCGCCCGTTGACCAGCAGCGGTATGCGGCTCTGCATCCCTTCGAGCATCAGTAGCGAAAGGCTCTCCATCGGCGACGGGTTGACCATCACCGTGGCGTGCCGGACGATTGCGGTTTTTTCCTCGTCGGAGACATAGCCCGTGAAAAGAATGTCCGGCGAGTCGAACTTTCGGATCTCGTTTTCGAATCCGCCGACCAATACCAGTTTGGCGTCGCCGCCGTATTTTGCCTTGCAGCGCAGGAAGTAGGGCAGCAGTTTGTCCACTTTGGCTTTGGAGACGCGCCCCAAATAGAGCACGTATTCATCCGGAAGCTCGTATTTTGCCTTTACGCCGCTCCACTCTGCCTCCGGGGCCATTTCGATACCGCAGCCGACGATGCTGTTCGGGGCCAGGAACCGTCCGAAAACGCTGCGGCACAATTGCCGTTCGGCTTCGGTGTTGAATGCGATATGCCGTACCCGGGTGAACATCGGGGCGTTGATGCAGTAATAGAGCGGCTTGTCCGGGTGCGCCATCGGGATCAGCAGGCTTTTTTCCGGAGTGACGACCGATCCCAGAACCGCTTGGGGCGTGTAGAAGTTCGCGAAGATGAACGCTGCATATTCAGCCTTGTGGCTTTCGATATAACGCAGCAGGCCCGGGGCATGGGTCGCTGTCGATTCGTAGAAAGGCCGTTCGTTTTCAATCCCCGATTTCCACTCCGGGTGCAGGAAGGAGGCCGCTCGCAGCAGGTTCAGCTTTTTCAGGTATTGCCGGATACGGCGTGCGGTCTTGTATTTTTTGCGGAAGGGCCTGAATTGCTCCTGGTCGATGGGCTGCGGCTTGAAACGGCGTATGGTGACGCCGTTCCAGGAACTGACACCTTCCGTGTAATCCTGATCCGGGTGGTTGAAGGCCCGGATGGTCGTGGTCAGCACTTCGACCTCGTAATAGGGCAGCAGCCGTTCAGCAAGCATCTGGCAGTGAACTTCTGCGCCGCCGTTGATATTTTCGCCGTAACGGACGATGATGAATGCTATTTTTTTCATAATGAGTTATAACTTGCCGAACAGCGCGAGCCACTCTTGGCCGATGCATTCCAGATCATAGCGCTCTGCGGCCTTGTAGCAGTTTTCGCGCATTCGTTTTTGCAGTTCCTCGTCGGCCAGCGCGCGGTTCAGCAGTTCCGCATATTTGCGCAGACTGTATGCCGGGACCATGATTCCGCATTCCCCGTCGCAGGTGATTTCCCGGATGCCGGAATACGAGTCGAACGACACCGGAATGGCCCCGTACTGCTGTCCCTCCATCAGGCACATGGGCAGCCCTTCGAAGTTTGAAGTCAGGCAGACGAAGGTGGCCCGGCGGTAGAAGGGCGTGACATCGTATTGATAGCCTGCGAATTCAATCCGCTGCAATTTCAACCTGCGGGCCTGCTTCTCCAGATCGCCGCGTTCTTCTCCGTCGCCGACGATCACCAGCCGCCATTCGGGATTTTGCTGCTCGATGCGCTTCCATATTTTCAGCAGCCGGTCGATGCGTTTGTGACATCGCTGGAATCGTCCGGCGTAGAGAACGATCTTCTCTTTGGGCGTTTTCGCGGGTTCCTGTGTCGGCAGCATCGGATTGAGCATCGCGGTAAGGCGTTCGCGGGGGAAATCGCAGCCGGGAAGTCCCGACCGGCGGATCTCTCGTTCGAATTCGTCGCTGTAACCCGGGCATAGCGTCACGAACCGGTCCACGTTCGAGAGCACCCGGATGTACAGTTGGGCGTAACGTTGTTCGAGTTTGCGGGTTAGCCGGTAGGCGGGCTTGCGCAGAAGTGCGTATTCCAGCCTGCGCGTCAGTGTGGGGCGGGGGATCTCCGACGACTTCTTGTGCTTCAGGTCGTATACCTCCCAGAATGGCGTGTTGTGCAGGCAGAAAATGATTTTGGCCGTGGTGCGCGTCCGGATCTGCTCGAATGCGATGTCGGTGGTTGCTTGTATGAACAGGACGTCTGCCCGCTCTGTTTTCAGCGATTCGCAGAGAAAGTCGGTATTTCGGACTCCCGAAATCCGTTTGGTGTCGGGCAGCGGACGGATGTCGAAGATTTTTCGCAGTTCTTCGGTAAGCAGTTCCGCATTCGGCTTCCAGGTATAGAGAAGTACTCTGAAGCCGTGTTTGGCAAAGAAGCGGCCCAGGTTGCAGGTTACGACTTCGGCGCCGCCTGCCGGGAATGTATAGTGATAAAAGGCGATGGTTTTGACCTGCATACTCGGAATTTAATGTTCAAAAGTAATAAATTATTTTGATATGCGCGGCTGGCGGGGCTGAAAACACAAAGGGCATCCCGAAAGATGCCCTTTGTATTTAAGAGTCGAACTCTTAAAATACTTATTTCTTCTCCTCGAAGAAAGCTTTTACCTGGTCGTTGGCGATGACGCCTTCCTTGAACATGTAGGAACCGGTCTTCTCCGACTTGACCATCTTGATGCACTTGGTGAACTGCTTACCCGTGCCGGTTTTCAGTGTTGCGACTACTTTCTTTGCCATAGAGCTTCTTTACTATTTGATTTCACGGTGAACGGTAACCCGCTTGAGGAACGGATTGTACTTCTTGCGCTCCAGACGGTCGGGGGTGTTTTTCTTGTTCTTGGTGGTGATGTAACGGGACATTCCCGCAACGCCGCTCTCTTTTTGTTCGGTGCACTCGAGGATGACCTGAACTCTGTTGCCTTTCTTTGCCATTTGTTACTCGTTGTTTTTAGTACACGCTTTTGGGTGCGGCAGCTTCGCGCAGAGCGGCTGCGAGCCCTTTCTTGTTGATTGTTTTCATGCCGGCTGCGGATACCTTCAGGGTAATCCAGCGACCCTCCTGCTCGGACCAGAAGCGCTTGGTTTTCAGATTGGGACTGAATTTGCGCTTGGTCTTGTGGTGCGAGTGCGAGACGTTATTTCCCACGATCGCCACCTTGCCTGTGATTTCGCAAACTTTCATTGTTTGATTGTTTTTGGTTAAAACCCGATTAAGGGAGTGCAAATATACAACCTTTTCGGCAAATAGCAAAAGCGGCCG
>ERZ780207.3252-NODE-3252-length-10597-cov-3.812749_pt1 | contig 10597 bp, 8 predicted proteins | sample MGYA00510977_ERZ780207 | MGnify/ENA primary metagenome ERZ780207 (study PRJEB29588, sample SAMEA2151383) | human gut metagenome | biome: human gut; feature: human-associated habitat; material: faeces | place: Denmark | collected 2008/2010 ... | reverse complement strand
AACGGCAGCGAAACCTACCGCGTGGAGGAGACGCAGGCCCAGCAGCCCACGTGGCGCGGCCACATCCATCTGGCCATTGCCCCGACCAAGGACATGGGGCGCATGGAGTGGATGGCGGAGAAGGCCACCGAGGTGGGATGGGACGAGGTGAGCTTCCTCGACACGCAGTTTTCGGAGCGCAGGTCGCTCCGTGCCGACCGCATCGACAAGATCGTCGTGGCGGCCATGAAGCAGAGCCGCAAGGCGTGGAAGCCCGTGGTCAACGAGATGGCCTCCTTCCGTGCGTTTGTCGATGCCCATCAGGAGGGCCGGCGCTTCATCTGCCATTGCTACCCCGAGATAGTGCGCCAGGACTTCTTCGACGCCATCACCGCGCAGCAGGGCGACGCCGCAGGCGCCTCCGACGACATCACCGTGCTCGTGGGTCCCGAGGGCGACTTCTCCGTAGAGGAGGTGCGCTACGCCCTGGACCGGGGCTATGAGAGCGTGAGTCTGGGCAAGAGCCGTCTGCGCACGGAGACGGCAGGACTGACGGCCGTCGTGATGGCCCAGCTGGCCCGCCGCAGGTAGCGCGCCCACGAGCAGCGGCAAGACAAAGAAAGCAAACAGACCATTCAAGAGAGTCTTACTATAAAACCTTATTTAATTTAACTGATTATGCAAAAAAGACTGTTTACCCTCGTTGTGATGCTGACGGCGATCTTCGCCTCGGCACTCGCACAAGTGACGACATCCGGCATCAGCGGAAAGGTCCTTTCCGCCGGCGACGACGTCATTGGTGCAACTGTCACGGCTACCCACAAGCCGTCGGGCACCGTCTATCGCGCAGTGACCAACATCGATGGACGCTTCTCCATCCAAGGTATGCGTGTGGGCGGCCCCTACACCGTGGAGGTCTCCTACATCGGCATGGAGACCAAGAAGTTTGAGAATGTCAGCCTCACCCTGGGTGAGACGGAGGACCTCTCCTGCTCGCTCTCCAACAACTCCAAGGAGCTGGAGGAGGTCGTCGTCACGGGCCAGGCTGGCGTAGATGCCACCAAGACGGGAGCGGCGCAGAGCATCAACGCTCGCCGCATCAGCGAGATCCCAACGGTGAGCCACAGCATCGCCGACATCGCGCGCATGAACCCGCAGATCACGACCAACGGACAGAGCGGAGCCATGTCGTTTGCCGGCACGAACAACCGCTACAACGCCTTCCAGATCGACGGCGCGATGAACAACGACATGTTTGGTCTGACCGCCAACGGCAGCAACGGCGGGCAGGCGGGCGCCCAGCCAGTCTCCATGGAGACGGTGGAGCAGATCCAGATCAACGTCGCCCCGTTTGACGTTCGCCAGAGCGGATTCACCGGCGGCGCCATCAACGCCATCACCAAGAGCGGCACCAACGAGTTCCACGGTTCGGCCTATCTCTACGGCAACAACGAGAAGCTGGTAGGCCGCCACTACAAGCTGCCCGGTGGCAAGTATGCCGATCCCTATTCCGACGAGAGCGAGTCGATGTTTGGCTTCACCCTCGGCGGTCCGATCCTGAAGAACAAGCTCTTCTTCTTCGCCAACTTCGAACGCTCCTACAAGTCCTATCCCAACGAGTACGGACTGGGAACGCCCGACTCCAAGGTCGATGCCGACAAGGCCACGAGCATTCTCAACGCCATCAAGGACCTGGCGCAGCGACAGGGCATCAACTACAACGGACAGTATGACAGTTCCGACTCCGACACCTGGAGCAACAAGGCTGGCTTCAAGATCGACTGGAACATCAACGACTTCAACAAGTTTATGGTGCGCTGGAGCTATGTCAACGCCTCCACCCTCAACGGCAGAGGCGGCATCTCGACGCTCAACACCATCGACCACCTCTATCGCTTCAAGTCCAACACCAACACGGTGACGGCAGAGTTGCAGTCGCGCCTCTCGCCCGTCCTGAGCAACGAGGCCCGTCTGAGCTACGTCGGCGTGCGCGACAAGCGCACCTCGGGAGCCGCCTTCCCCTCCATCACCATCAAGAACGTGGGCAACGGAACGGTCAACATCGGCAACGAGTATAGCTCCATGGCCAACGGCCTCGACCAGGACGTCTGGACGCTGGAGGACAACCTCACCTGGTACAAGGGCAACCACACTCTCACCTTCGGTACGCACAACGAGCTCTACAGCTTCGACAACCTCTTCATCCAGAATCTCTACGGAAGCTACAACTTCCTGAGTGCCGACGACTTCTTCACCTACTACAACGGCGTCCTGGACGGCACGGGCATGTACACCGACAGCAAGGGCCATCTCAACCCCATCGGCACGCTCATCAACACCTACAACTTCGGACGCGCCAACGTCGCCGTCACGGGCGACCCGCGATGGAGCTCCGCCTTCTCGGCAGGACAGATCGGCTTCTACGCACAGGACAAGTGGAACGTCAACCGCAACTTCCAGCTGACCTACGGCATGCGCTTCGACATCCCGCTCTTCTTCGACACGCCGACGGAGAACGCTCCCTTCAACGAGTGGGCAGCGGCCAATGGCTATGACCTCAAGACCAACCGCAAGCTGGCCTCCAAGCTCATGGTGAGCCCGCGCCTCGGATTCCGTTGGGACATCGCCGGCGACAAGCGCTACATCCTGCGTGGTGGTGCCGGCATCTTCACGGGCCGCATCCCGTTTGTATGGCTGAGCAACAACTTCACCAACACGGGTGTCCAGATGGAGAGCTACTACGTCAAGAACAACAAGGACGTTTCCCTCATCCTCGACCCGAACCGCCAGTCGGAGAACGCCGAGAACCTCAAGGCCAGCGGCAGCCAGGTCATCAACGTCTTCGACAAGGACTTCAAGTTTGCACAGAACTTCCGACTCAACCTCGGATTCGACTTCGAGGCCCTGGGCATCAACTGGACCGCTGAGGCCATCTACTCCAAGACCCTCAACGACGTCTATTACCAGAACATCGCCTACAAGGAGAGCGGCAAGACGCTCGCCTACCAAACGGGCCTCGCCTGGGACGACCGTCCTCTCTACGAGCGCGCATCGAAGGGCACGCCGTTCAACAACATCTACGTGCTCCGCAACACCAGCAAGGGCTACACCTACAACCTCTCGCTCAAGGCCGAGAAGCACTTCAACTTCGGCCTGGACCTCATGGCCAGCTACAGCTTCACGAAGTCGAAGAGCATGGGTAGCCCCACGTCTTCCGTGGCACAGAGCAACTGGCGCAACACCCACACCTACCGCCAGAGCAACCATCCGGAGCTGGCCAACAGCGCCTTCAATATCCCGCACGTGCTGAAGGCTTCCGCTTTCTACCACATCGACTACGGACGCAACAAGATGTTCACCACCACCGTGGGTCTGATCTACCAGGGATCGAGCGGATCGCCCTACTCTATGCTCTACAGCGGCGACATCAACGGCGATGGTGCCACGAGCAACGACCTCTTCTTCATTCCGACAGACGAGCAGATCGACCAGATGCCGTTCAAGGCCACGAAGGCGCTCTCAGCAGACCAGCAGCGCGCCAACCTCAAGACGTGGCTGGCCAACACGCCCTACCTGCGCGACCACCGCGGCGAGTACTACAAGCGCTACGCCGACAACCTGCCGTTTGAGAGCCACTTCGACCTGCACGTAGCCCAGAAGTTCAACCTCAAGGTGGGAACCTACGTCCACTCGCTGGAGCTCTCGCTCGACATCATGAACGTAGGCAACTTGCTCAACAAGGACTGGGGCCGCACCTACAGCAGCTCATACGTCAGCGAGTTTATGTCGCCCGTCACCTACAACAAGGGTGAGTATCAGTTCCTGAAGGATGCCGACTATATACTCAAGTATCCGAGCACGTACTACAGCCGCTGGCGCGGACAGATCGGACTGAAATACACGTTCTAAAACAGAAGTTCCTATCATCTGACCTTCAAGGCTCACACGCGATGGGCCTTGGAGGTCATTTTTCTAACTATACAACAAGCACAACAATAGTATGATCATAGACTTTGAGAAAATAGCCGAGGCCCACATCGAGGGCTTCAAGGGAGGTGAGGGCAAACTCGACACGCGCAACTACGTCGATGACCGCGCCCGCATCATGTACTCCACGCTTCGCCCGGGCGCCCGGTCCGGAGAGCACCGCCACGAGGGCACCTTTGAGGTGATCTACGTGCTGAGCGGCGAACTGACCTTCTGCTACGACGGTCAGGAGGAGGTCTGCCGCGTGGGACAGGCTCACTACTGCCCCGAGGGACACACCCACGCCTTCGAGAATCGCACCGACCACGACGCGCTCTACCTCGCCATCGTCCCCACCTTGGGATAGGCGAAAAAGGGGTAGAAAGACAAAAAGACCGAAATGATAGGAAATTCTTTGGCGTTTTGAGTGGAAAATGCTAACTTTGCAAAGAAATATCAATTATACCTATTATATATATGTATAGAACAAACACATGTGGAGAGCTTCGTCTGGAGGACGCAGGCCGCCAGGTGATGCTGGCAGGATGGGTGCAGCGCGTGCGCAAGATGGGAGGAATGACCTTCGTTGACCTGCGCGACCGCTACGGCATCACCCAGCTGGCATTCAACGAGGCCGTCAACGCGCCGCTTTGCGAAGAGGCCAATAAGTTGGGACGCGAGTATTGCATTCAGATAAAGGGTGTCGTCAACGAACGCCAGAGCAAGAACAACAAGATACCTACGGGCGACATCGAGATCGTCGTCGATGAGCTCAGCGTGCTCAGCCCGTCGCTCACGCCGCCGTTCACCATCGAGGACAATACGGATGGTGGCGACGACCTGCGCATGAAGTATCGCTACCTCGACCTGCGCCGTCCGGCGGTGCGCCGCAATTTGGAATTGCGCCACCGCATGACCATCCTGATCCGCAACTTCCTCGACCAGCAAAACTTCATCGAGGTGGAGACGCCGATCCTCATCGGGTCCACGCCCGAGGGCGCACGCGACTTTGTCGTGCCTTCGCGCATGAACCCAGGACAGTTCTACGCGCTCCCGCAGAGCCCGCAGACGCTCAAGCAGCTGCTCATGGTGGCTGGCTTCGACCGCTACTTCCAGATAGCGAAGTGCTTCCGCGACGAGGACCTGCGCGCCGACCGCCAGCCGGAGTTTACGCAGATCGACTGCGAGATGTCGTTTGTGGACCAGGAGGATGTGCTCCAGTTGTTTGAGGAGATGGCCCGCGTGCTCTTCCGCGAGGTGAGAGGCGTGGAGCTTCCGAAACTGGAGCGGATGACCTGGCACGAGGCTATGCGCCGCTTCGGCAGCGACAAGCCCGACCTGCGCTTCGGCATGGAGTTTGTGGAGCTCATGGACGACCTCAAGGGCACGGGCAGCTTCTCCGTCTTCGACGAGGCAGCCTACATCGGCGGTATCGTCGTGCCGGGCTGCGCCGACTACAGCCGCAAGCAGCTCAACGAGCTGACCGACTTCGTCAAGCGCCCGCAGATCGGAGCCAAGGGCCTGGTCTTCATCAAGTATAATGCCGACGGCACGGTGAAGAGCAGCATCGACAAGTTCTACACGCCCGAGCAGCTCGCCAAGGTCAAGGAGACCACGGGAGCCAAGGACGGCGACCTCGTGCTCATCCTCTCGGGCGACAACGCCAACAAGACGCGTATCCAGCTCTGCTCGCTCCGTCTGGAGATGGGCAACCGCCTCGGACTGAGAGACAAGAATGTCTTCAAATGCCTGTGGATCATCGATTTCCCGCTCTTCGAGTGGAGCGACGAGGAGCAGCGCCTCATGGCCACCCACCATCCCTTCACCATGCCCAACCCCGACGATCTCCCGCTCCTGGACGAGCATCCGGAGCAGGTGCGCGCCAAGGCCTACGACTTCGTCTGCAACGGCATCGAGGTGGGCGGCGGTTCGCTCCGTATCCACGACACGCAGCTGCAGGAGAAGATGTTTGAGGTGCTCGGATTCACGCCCGAGCGCGCCGAGGCGCAGTTTGGCTTCCTGATGAATGCTTTCAAGTATGGAGCACCGCCCCATGCCGGACTGGCCTTCGGTCTCGACCGCTTCGTCAGCATCATGGCCGGACTCGACTCCATCCGCGACTGCATCGCCTTCCCGAAGAACAACAGCGGACGCGACGTGATGCTCGACGCACCCTCGGAGATCGACGACAAGCAGCTGGACGAACTCCAAATCAAGGTGGAGCTCAAAGCATAATTTTCTTTGACGTAGGTCAAGAAATAACCATTCCTCCCTCGACGGCAGCGCGTTGTAACAGTCTTTTCGCCTTATTGCTTTTGCATTTAGAGAATAAAACTGTAACTTTGTAACCGACATCGGTCAATAGGTTATACTCAAATCATTGAGAGATTTATTTTAAGTGTAAAAAGAAGTATGGAAACAAAGAAGGTAACAACAAAGACTACCGCCACGAAAGCCGCGGCAGCCAAGAGGACGACCGCCAGAAAGGCGTGCGCCCGCAAGAGTAGCGAAGTGGCTATCAATGCTCAGAATATCGGTTTCAAGGCTGGCGACGTTTACAACGCACTCGCCGCTGCCGACAAGGCATTGAGCGTGGAGGAGATCGCCAAGGCGGCACAGATCAGCGCCAACGAGGTGCTGGTCGGCTTGGGATGGCTCTTCAAGGAGGGCAAGGTCGCAGGACAAGAGGACAACAAAGTGGTTCTTGCATAAGCCATCAATTAGAAGAAATACTTCAAAGGGAGGTCTGTGGGCGAAGGCTTATAGGGCTCCCTTTTCTTTTCTTCCTGCGCTGCGTTTTCTTCCTACGCTACCGTTTCTTCCTACGCTCCTTGCGGCCTCGTCCACATCGACCCGCAGGAGGAAGGCAGCCACCTGCCAAACACCAACATCTATCACAGACAGCATAGACCTATAACATGAAATACGACCGACTCATCATAGAGATTCTGATGGAGGCTGGCAGCGACGGCCTGACGGTCAGAAAGGTTTCCCGCCATGTCTTCAATGCGGTCAACGGCCTGTTCGACGAAGCCGACATCGAGGCGGTCCACAAGCTGGTGCGGGCTTTTCTGCAGCGCCACAGCAAGGGGGCGAGTCCTGCGCTGGACCGCCCGAAGCACGGCAGCTATGCGCTCAACCGCAGGACGGCGGCAGGACGGGCACTGATAGAGCGCCTGCTGAACGAAGAAACGGATCAGCCCAAGCCGCAGGGCAGCGTCCAGGAACTCTCGATACCCTTCGACGACGACTTTTTCGCCGCTGAATAAGGCCGCTGAGGGAGCCAACTGCCTCCTGGCAGCGGTCCAAAACTTGAACAAACAGATATTTTCCTGTCATTTTTCAAAAAAATGGGCGTCAACAAGGTGGCGTATCATTTTTTCTTCGTATATTTGCGCTTTATTAATAAAATAAAGAACGCTAATCTTACATTGTATGGCAAGAAGTAACAATCACCTTGTAATTATGGCTGGAGGCGTGGGCAGTCGCTTCTGGCCGATGAGCACAACCGAGCATCCTAAACAGTTTATTGACGTGTTGGGCACGGGCAGAACCATGATTCAAATGGCTTTCGATCGCTTCGACGGCGTGGTGGAGGCCAAGAACATGTGGGTCGTCACAAACAAGTGCTACCGCGACCAGGTGCACGAGCAGCTGCCCGAGATTCCGGAGAGCCACATCCTCTGCGAGCCGTGCCGGCGCAACACCGCGCCGTGTATCGCCTATGTGAGCTGGCGAATCAAGGACGAGGACCCGAAGGCCAACATCGTCGTGGCACCCAGCGACCACCTGGTGGTGGACATTGCCGAGTTTAAGCGCGTGGTGGCAAGCTGCCTCGACTTCACCTCCGGCACCGACGCCATCGTCACCCTCGGCATGAAGGCCACGCGCCCCGAGACGGGCTACGGTTACATCCAGGCCGATCTATCGCTCGCCTCGCCCCGCAATAGGGAGATATTCCGCGTCGATCAGTTTCACGAGAAGCCGAAGCGCGAGGTGGCGGAGACCTACCTGAAAGAGAAAAACTTCTTCTGGAACGCGGGCATCTTCATTTGGAGCGCAGCCACCATCGTCAATGCCTTCCGCGTCTATCAGCCCAACATAGCCAAGATCTTCGACCGCATACGCCCCATGCTCGGCACACCCGACGAGCAGCGCATCATCGACGAGGTCTATCCGCAGTGCGAGAACATCTCCGTCGACTACGCCATCATGGAGAAGGCGGAGGAGATCTTCGTCTGCCCCTCCGACTTCGGATGGAGCGACCTCGGCACCTGGGGCAGCCTGCTCCTGCAGACGCCCAAGGACGTCTATGGCAACGCCGTGATCGGACAGAACGTGCAGCTCTACGACAGCCACAACTGCATCGTCCATACGCTCGAAGAGAAGCGCGTGGTGATAGAGGGCCTCGACGGCTACATCGTGGCGGAAAACGACGACACGCTCCTCATCTGCAAACTGTCGGAGGAACAACGCATCCGACAGTTCTCGGAGGAGTTGTAATACGCAACGCAAACAAGGAGGTGGGCGCTACCTGTGGAGGATCGCAGGATAGGGCCCACTTTGGCCTCTACGAGGCATAGGATAACTCTGCAGGGGCCTGCTGCGGCGGCCGCTTGCGGACATCAACTAAAAAAGCGATTATCAAATGGAAAAGAAAGTGGCCCTCATCACGGGCATCACGGGTCAGGACGGTTCGTTCCTGGCCGAGTTTTTGATTGGAAAGGGGTATGAGGTGCATGGATTGTTGCGCCGCAGCTCCTCTTTCAACACAGGACGCATCGAGCACCTCTATCTGGACGAATGGGTGCGCGACATGAAGCAGAAGCGACTGGTGGACCTCCACTGGGCGGACATGACCGACTCCTCGTCGCTCATCCGCATCATCGGCGAGACCAAGCCGACGGAGATCTACAACCTGGCCGCACAAAGCCATGTCAAGGTGAGCTTCGACGTGCCGGAATATACTGCCGAGACCGACGCCGTCGGTGTACTGCGACTGCTCGAAGCCGTCCGTATCTGCGGACTGGAGAAGACGTGCCGCATCTACCAGGCGTCCACCTCCGAGCTCTACGGACAGGTGCAGGAGGTGCCTCAGCGCGAGACCACGCCTTTCTATCCGCGAAGTCCCTATGGCGTGGCGAAGCTCTACGGCTATTGGATCGTGAAGAACTACCGCGAGTCCTACGGGCTCTATTGCTGCAACGGCATCCTCTTCAACCACGAGAGCGAGCGGCGCGGAGAAAACTTCGTGACGCGCAAGATCACGATGGCGGTGGCGCGGATTCACCGCGGATTGCAGGAGTGCTTCTACATGGGTAACATCGATGCGCGGCGCGACTGGGGGTATGCGAAGGACTACGTGAAGATGATGTGGATGATGCTGCAGCAGGAAGTCCCTGACGACTATGTGGTTGCAACCGGAGAAATGCATACGGTCCGGGAGTTCATCGAAAGGAGTTTTGCCCGGGTTGGGCGTGGCATTGAATGGAAGGGGAGCGGCGTTGACGAAATCGGTATCGATACGACGACCGGAAAAACGGTGGTCCGGATCGATCCGCGCTATTTCCGGCCGGCCGAAGTCGAGCAGCTGCTCGGCAACCCGGCCAGGGCGAAGGAGAAGCTCGGCTGGGAGCCGGAAGTGAAGTTTGAAGAACTGGTGAAAATTATGGTTGACGGCGACTTGCGGTTGTTGGATGATTCGAATTACGAGATTGGGTTCTGAACATGATCGACAAAAATGCGAAAATTTTTATCTGCGGTCATCGCGGCATGGTTGGCAGTGCCTGTGTGCGGAAGTTTGAAAAAGAAGGCTACTCGAATATTCTGAAACGTACCCACGCTGAACTCGACCTGTGCAATCAGCTTGCGGTGAAAGAGTTCTTTGATGCCGAACAGCCGGATTATGTAATCTTGGCCGGGGCAAAGGTCGGCGGAATCATGGCAAATAAGACGCATTGCGCGGAATTTCTGCTTGAGAACCTTGAGATCCAGAACAATGTGATTATGCAGAGTTACCTGCACGGAGTCAAGAAGTTCTGTTTTCTTGGATCGAGTTGCATCTATCCGTGCCGTGCGCCGCAGCCGATTAAAGAGGAATATCTGCTGACCGGGCCGTTAGAGCCGACCAACGAAGGTTACGCGCTGGCCAAGATCGCCGGGTACAAACTCTGCCTCTATTTGAGCCGGCAGTACGGCTGGAACACGGTGAGCCTGATGCCGTGCAACCTCTACGGAACCAACGACAACTACGATCCGGAGAACAGCCATGTGTTCCCGGCGTTCGTGCGGCGTTTCGTGACGGCGGCGCGCGAAAACAAGACAGAAGAGGTGCTCTGGGGAACCGGTTCGCCGCTGCGGGAGTTCCTGCACGTGGACGACGTGGCGAACGCGGTCTACTTCTTCCTGCAGAACCACAACGACCCGGAGGTCGTCAACATCGGCAGCGGCAGCGACATCACCATCAGGGAGCTGGCCGGAAAGATCGCCGCTGCGGCGGGATTCAGAGGAGAAATCAGGTGGGACGCCTCCAGACCCGACGGCATGTACCGCAAACTCATGGATTCGAGCAAAGCGAGAAAACTTGGATGGAAGCCAGAGATTACGCTCGATGAAGGGATTGAACGGACTGTGCGGGAGTATGCCGATCTGA
>ERZ780207.3250-NODE-3250-length-10601-cov-2.944244_pt1 | contig 10601 bp, 9 predicted proteins | sample MGYA00510977_ERZ780207 | MGnify/ENA primary metagenome ERZ780207 (study PRJEB29588, sample SAMEA2151383) | human gut metagenome | biome: human gut; feature: human-associated habitat; material: faeces | place: Denmark | collected 2008/2010 ... | reverse complement strand
ACACGGCCTGGGCCATCATCCTGCCCACGGCGGTGAGCACCTACAACATGATCGTGATGCGCACCACCTTTGCCGCCGTGCCGGAGGCATTGCGGGAATCGGCCTATATCGACGGCGCAAACGACTTTGTCATCCTTTATCGCATCTACATTCCCGTCAGCAAGGCCACTATGGCTGTCATCATCCTGTTCTACGTGGTAAGCCAGTGGAACAGCTGGTTCCCGGCGATGATCTATCTGCGCGATTCCAAGAAGTGGCCGTTGCAGATGATCCTGCGCGAGATTCTGATCAACGACGCGGCGGGCGGCATATCCGATGACGCGGACGCGCAGTACCTGCAGGAGCTGATCAAGTACTGCACCATCATCGTGGCTACCGTCCCCATTCTTTGCATCTATCCCTTTGTACAGAAATACTTCATGAAGGGCGTCATGCTGGGCTCTGTCAAAGGGTGATGAGATACCGTTCACCAAAGTAATATTCAATAAGGAGGAACCAACCATGAAACGCAAACTGACCGCGCTGCTGCTGGCCGTGCTGACGCTGTGCCTGTGCACTGGCGCTATGGCGGCGGGCTACCCCATCGACACCCAGGGCAAGGACGTATCCCTGACGGTGTACTGCGCCAACGCCATCTCCAACTACGTGACCGATTACAACGAGACCCCCTTCTTCCAGGAAATGGAGAAGGCCACGGGCATCCACATCAATTTCATCCATCCCGCTACCTCCGGCATGCAGGAAGCGATGAACCTGCTGTTCCTGGGCAAGGAGCTGCCGGATATCATCATGTGCGGCAACTACTATGACGGCGGCGTTTTCCAGGGCCTGGAGGACGGCTACTTTGTGGATCTGACCGACTATCTGCCCGAGTACGCGCCCGACTACTGGCAGCTGATCACCTCCGGCGATGAAATCTGGCGTCAGGTTTCCAATGGCGATGGCCGCGTGGCCGCCTTCTACACCATCAAGGAGCCCGGAGATACTCAGCATCGCCGCATGCTGCTGACCCAGGAAACCCTGGACGAAATCGGCGCGACCATCCCCACCACCCTGGCGGACGTGGAGGACGTGTTTGCCAAGATGCTCGCCCATGGCATCACCCCCTACATCCTGGACAAGACCGGCTATGAGCCGCAGTTCCTGGGCATGTACGACCTGATGAAGGGCTTCTACAAGGACGCGGAGGGCAACATCCTCTATGGCCAGGTGCAGCCCGCCTTCAAGGATTATCTGACCCTGATGCACGATTGGTACGAGAAGGGCTACATCTCCAAGGACTTCATCGGCAGCAACACCAAGAACAACCAAACCCTGTTTGACACCGGCAAGGTGGGCATGTACTTTGATTCCTGCGCGGCGGCCTATAACCGCGGCGTGGCCAACGGCAAGACCGTTGTGACCGCCCCCTATCCGCGCCTGACCGAGGGTCAGCAGCTGCACTGGGACGATTATAAGAAGCCCGGCTACTCCATGGTCAGCGATTATCGCTGCACCGGCGTGATCACCACCACCTGCAAGAACATTGAAGCCGCCGTGCAGTGGATGAACTACTGCTACACCGAGGCTGGCTCCACCCTGGCCAACTGGGGCATCCTGGGCGAAAACTACGATGTGGACGCCGACGGCAACAAGGTGTACAACGACAATATGCTCAAGAACCCCACCATGAGCGCCACCAACACCAGCTACTACTACAAGCAGCATGTGTGGGCCAAGCTGCGCCAGCCCGACGTGGTGTGCCATGCTGAGCTCAAGACCAATGAGGGCGCGCTGAGCATCCGCCTGCGTTGGGGCGACGATCCCCTGGTTGACAACACCCTGGTGCTGCCCACCCTGTCCTATACCTCCGATCAGCTCAACGATAAGAACGATATCATGAACGACCTGGAAATCTACGTCAACGAAAAGGTGCTGCAGTTCATCACCGGCGACGAGCCGCTGGATAACTTTGATACCTTCGTTGAAAACGTATGGGGCATGGGCCTGCAGGATGCCATCGACATCGTGGCCGAAGCCTATACCGCTTACGAAAACATCCACGCGCCCCAATAATCATCCCTGAACGACACACGCCCGTTCCTGCGCAAGCGGGAACGGGCGCTTTTCAAATCTATTCGTTTGCTCCGGTGATTACATTTGTCATCAGAATTTCGCCGGTCTTGCCGTCCAGCATCACGCCGTAATCACAGGCAACGCCCTGATCGACCAGGAACAGGCTGAATCCCCACAGGGTGCCGCCGCTGGAACGGCTGGAAAAGCTCGCGTCCAGCAGCCTTGCGTCGCGCAGGACGGCTTCATCCAGATGAAATTCCTCCGCCAGTGCCTGGCAGGCCAGCGAAAAGGCCGCGCCCTGGCTTAGATCGTCTGCGCCGGGCAGAGCGGGGCGCAGGATTTCGCCGTTCCAGTAGGATGCGCCGGGCTCCTGCCGCAAAATGCGCGCCACGTCAGGCGGCGGAGAGGCGGGCGCGGCGCTGGGGCTGGCGGCAGAGCGCGCCATCGCCGCCAGCTGATACGGCATGGCGGCCTCAGGCTCTGCCAGCGCACGCTCCAGCTGCCTTGCGCCCCAGACAGGGGCGGACAGCGCGCCAGAGGCGTATACGCTGGGGGAAACAGCGTCATAAGACCAGCTGGCCGAGGCCGTTTCCTGGCTGACCTGGACGGTGTATGTGCCCGTCAGCACGGCAGGGAACGCCTGACTTTGGAAAACAACGGTGGAAACGCCGCCTTTGCGCGTGAGCTGCGCATCGAATACGCCCAGCGTGCGTGCGGACAGGCCGTACTTTCGGCTCAATTCCTGCCGAGCCAGCGCGACGGCCTGCGCGTTTTGGGAGCGTTGAACGGTGAGCGCCGTCGCGGTAGCCAGCAGCGCAAGCATCAGGCAAACAGCCAGCACGAAAACAAGCCGTTTGGGCCGGTTACGTGCCCTGCCATATGCGCGCGAACGCACCTGCTGGCGCGCCTCCGGCGAAAGGCGCAGGGAGGATAACCCCTGATTCATGGCCTGGCATAAGTCAATCGCTTTCGTCATCGTAATACCATCCTTCCAGTTCTGCCCGCAGCCGCGCGTTGGCGCGCCGCAATCGCTTTTTGATTGCTTCGGGCGATAAGCGCAGCACCTGCGCCGTTTCTGCAATAGTCAGTCCTTGCCAATAGCGCAGCAGCACGGCCTGGCGCTGGGGCAGGGGCAGCGAAAGCACGGCTTCAATCACCGTGCGGTCGCGCGGCGCGGCGTCGGCATAGGGCTCGGGCAGCGTGTCGGGCGTGAAGCGTCGGTCTATGCGCCGCATCCAGGCGGTGCGCAGATAATCGCGGCAGGTGTTCATCAGAATACCCGTCAGATAGGTTTTTTCCGTGCATTCGCCGCGGAAGGTATGATAGCCGCGCCAAGCCTTGAGCAGCGTATCCTGCGCCGCATCCTGGCACAGCGTCCGGTCGCGCAGCATGCCGTAGGCCAGCCGCACCAGCATATCGCCATATTGCGTTATCCAGCGCTCCAGCAGCGCAGCGCTGGCGTAATCGTCTTTGGGCATGGGGCTTTCCTCCCTTCACAGGATTAGACGGAGCGGCGGTGAAAAGCGGGTACCGGTATTGTATAATATTTCAGGGGATTCTGGAATGGCTTGCCGGACGAACGGCGCATATTACAACAACTGGCGATGAATGTAAAAATTTGTATCAATTCATGAATAGAATGACAAAAACACCCTTGACAAAGCGTTTGTAGTTGAATTAGAATGATTATTGCAAACATCTTGTTTTGAAATAACCATGAGAACGGTTGTCAATCCATGTGTTTTCCCCCATGTGATGCACGCAGACAGAGGGTCTGCTGCAAATAAAAAAGGAGATACCAAAAATGAAAAAGATCACCGCTCTACTGCTTGCGCTGCTGATGGCGCTGTCCCTGTGCAGCTTTGCCTGCACCGAAGAACAGCCCACCCTGGTACGTTTCTGGCACAATCGCTCCTCGGGCGCTAACCTGGAAGCCTGCGAAAAGGCTGTTGACGAATTCAACAAGACCATCGGCAAGGAAAAGAACATCTTTGTAGAAGCCACCTATCAGGGCGGCTATCCCGACCTGTATGCCAAGTGCCAGTTGGCCAGCCAGACCGAAGAAACGCCCACCGTGGCCGTGATTGGCAACACCTATGTGGTAAACCTGATGCAGGACGACCTGCTGGTGGATATGGCTCCCTATGCCGCCGCCACCGGTTTTGACGTGAACAACCTGCTGGATTGCTTCCAGCAGATCGAAGGCAACACGGATGGGCATCTCTACTCCCTGCCCTATGTGCGCTCCACGCCCGTTCTGTACTATAACAAGACGATCGCGGATGAACTGAACCTGACCGCTCCCAACACGATGGAAGACCTGGAAAACTTTGCCCGCGCGCTGACGCTGCGCGACCCCGCCACGGGCGAAATCACCCGCTACGGCTTTGAAGTGCTGGGCGATTTCGGCTTTGTTAACGCGGCGTGGCTGTGGGAGCTGGGCGAACCCATGCTGTCCACCGAGGGCACCTCTCCCGCGCTGGATGGCACCTCCATGCTGAACATGCTGACCCTGTGGCGCAAGTGGGTGGACGAGGGCATCTGCCGTCCCAAGGACAGCGCGAACGCGTCTTCCACCGCCTCCGCCATGCTGGTGCAGGGCAAGCTGTGCAGCTACATGGCCTCCTCCGGCTCGATGAAGAACCTGCTCAAGAGCATGGAAGAAGCCGGCTACGAGCTGGGCGTCGTCTATCAGCCCTCCTTTGATCCTTCCAAGCGCACCTGCGAAGTGGGCGGCGGTCAGCTGACCCTGATGGCTCCCGGCAACGACGAAAAGACCCTGGCCGCCGGCTGGGAGTTTCTGCAGTTCCTGATGAGCGACGAACAGGTATTTAATAACTCCATGGCGACCGGATACCTGCCTATTACCAAGTCTGTGGCTAACTACGACAAAATGCAGGCCTTCTGGGCGGAAAACCCCACCTACAAGGTTCCCTTTGATCAGATGATGAACTATGGCGTGTGCCAGGAATATCCGTCCTTCCCCGATCTGCAGGAGTTCATTGCGAACATCGAGGCCGCGTGCTCTTACCTGATTCAGGAGCAGAGCATCACCCCAGAACAGGCGGTTCAGCAGATGAAGGACAGCAACGCGCATCTATTCTGATAAACCATTTATGCAGAACACGCCGGGCGGGGAAGCATCCCCGCCCGGTATACTTCGGCCATTGCAGTCTGTCCCTGCACACGGCCAATGACAATAATTTTTCCCGATATCTGCATTGACAAACGAAATAACTGTGCTACAGTAGACAGGACAGCATCGGCGCGCTTGCGTCGAAATTTGATGGAGGCATATGCAAATGCGAGTTTCGGTACAGAACAGCCGGGTAGTGGCTTACTATGGCCTGGACGAGGGCTTCAAACTGCTGCATGACGCGGGTTTTCAGGGCGTCGATTTTAATCTGAATAATTGGTTTAGCGCCGCGATGATCCGCGCGGACGAGCCTGCGCCCATGGATCAGCCGCTGGAGGCGCTGTATGAGGTTTTCCGTCCCTATAAGGAGGCGGCCGAGCGTCAGCACATGGTGGTTTCGCAGACGCATTCTCCCTTTCCGTCCTGGCTGCCGGAGAAGGATGCGCTCAACGCCCGCGTGCTGGAGGGGCAAAAGAAAACCATCGCCCTGACCGCCTACCTGGGCTCCAAGTATTGCGTCATCCACCCTGCGTTCCATCCCGACAGCACCAAACGCCTGAGCGCCAAGGAGGAGTGGGAGCTGAACCGCGATATGTACAGCGCGCTGATTCCCGCCCTGCGTGAGCATCATGTGGTGGTGTGCCTGGAAAACATGTTCACCGGCGGCACCGAGGGCATGCGCTACGCGGCTGTGTGCTCGGATTTCCATCAGGCGGCGGAGTGGATTGACCGCTTGAACGATATCGCCGGGGAGGAGCTGTTTGGCTTCTGCTTCGATGCGGGCCATTGCCTGCTGACCGGCCAGAACATGCGCTACAGCCTGAACGTGATTGGCAAGCGCCTGAAGGTGCTGCACATCAACGATAACGACGGCCACACCGACTGGCACGTTGCGCCCTATATGGGCGTTGGCAACTGGGAAGCCTTCATCGACGGTCTGCGCGATATCGGCTATGACGGCGACCTGAGCTTTGAAACCTTCAATGTGCTCAACCGCTATCCCGAGCCCATGTGGCGCACCGCCTTGCAGCTGATTGCCGAAACGGGCGCGTACTTTGGCAAGCGTATTCAGGAAAAGGCGTAAAATCTGTTTTATGATCCCGCAAAAGAAAGAAAAGGAGCTTTTTGAATTATGATTGTTTCCATTCACGAAGGCAGCACCTGTGATCGCTTTGGCCCCGAAAAGGGCTATGCCATGCTCAAGCGCGCGGGCATCGACGGCATTCAGTTTGGTATGGGCCATTATCTGATGCCCGGCAAAGTGGTGCGCGCGGGCGGCCCCTCCATCATGGATGAGCCGCTGGAGACCATCATTGAGGCTGTACGCCCCTATAAAGAGGCTGCCGACAAGGCCGGCATCGTGGTGTCTCAGGTGCACGCGCCCTTCCCGGTGTGGGTGGAATACAGCGAGGATATCAACCGCCGCATGATCGACATCACCCGCAAGGCCATCGCCGTGACCGAATACATGGGCAGCCATCAGTGCATCATCCATCCCGCCGCGCCGCAGGAGAATAACAAGCGCCTGTCCGACGAGGAAGAATGGGCGATCAACAAGGCCATTTACACCGCGCTGATTCCCGATCTCAAGCAGCATCATGTGATGGGTCTGCTTGAAAACATGTTCAGCCGCGGCGATGAGGGCACGCGCTTTGCCAGCGTATGCTCGGATTTCTATGAGGCTGCGCGCTGGATTGACGAGCTGAACGAGATTGCCGGGGAGGAGATGTTCGGCTTCTGCTTCGATACGGGCCATTGCCACCTGGCGCGCGAAAACGTATATCGTGCGGTCAAGCTGATGGGCCCGCGCATCAAGGCCCTGCATATGCACGACAACGCCGGCCATCTGGATCAGCATGTCGCGCCCTACACCGGCACGCTGGATTGGGAAGGCTTCCTGCGCGGCATGAAGGAGATTGGCTACCGCGGCGACTTGAACTTTGAAGCGCCCAACGCCATCGACAAGTATCCGCCCGAGATGGCGGAGGAATGCCTGCGCCTGCTGGCTGCGGTGGGCCGCTACTTTGAAAAGCGGATTACCGAAGAATAAAAAGGCAAAACTTGGGACGGATGCATGACGGTGGGTATTTTAAAAAGGTGATTGCATGGGTGAAAACGAAATGATGCTTTTGGGCGGAACGAGCCTTATAAAGCAGAGCGAATTGTACGAACCTATGCTGTATTACGGAGCAACGCCACGTATTGCGATAGAGTATATTTCGGATATCCACCTGATGCATCACATGCGATATTATGATAACGACATTCGCAAAACCGTGAGGGTTATAGCGAAGTCACTTTATGGCTCACTTTGTGACTTGACTTCAACTTTTCGTGATGGAAAAACTTCTCACAATATGAGGTTGCTGCGGTGGAATATGCCCGTGTTTTTGGGCGATGTGTCATCCTCAAAAGATGTGACTATCGCATTTTACAAGCAATTCAGGATGAATGCGATGTATCGCCAATACAAGTTGTTTAAACGTAAGCTGGCGAGTACGGATGATATTTTGGCGTATAAGCAAAAGCGAGCGGATGCCGAGCGTCGTAGCAACAATCTTGCAAAATATATTGCAACGAAGGAAGCCGAGTTCAAGTGTCTGAAGGATGAAATCAACAAGCATATAAGCTATAACAAGGTTATCGCTCCAAAGGGCAATCTTCAAGAAGTTGAGAACTATCTGAAGAGTGATTATTATAAGAAGCGCAATATGCCTTGTTCTGTAACAAAGAAAATATCGATAGCAGCAACTCTGAAGGATGAGATATCGAAGCTTGGACAACTCAAGAACAAGCTGGATTTGTGGCTTGATACTGAAGAAAATCCGAGCAGAATCACAAAGCTGCGTGACTTCAAATACTGTTCCGATGACACTATTGGACTGGTAATTCTTGGAAATCATGAATATGTCGATTTTTTTGATGTTCATGAGGCGGTCGAGTTTTACAAAGGAAAGCTTGAACCGCTGGGATATATCGTTTTGCAGAACGAGTATGTGGAACGCGATAACGTTGTTATCTACGGTGGGACGGGGTTTGCCAAGTACAGCGAGTATTTCAATGCTAACAATATTGTATGCTGTCAGGTAATGAAAGAAAATCGCGCGTACGAGATTGAGCAGACTACGTTATTTGAGAACGGGTACGAGGCTGCGAAAAGGCATGCAAAAGAAACTGGAAAGTGCTTCATCTGTGCTGCACATTATCCAGTGGAAAGTTGCCTTGGAAAATTTGACAGGGAAGCTGTTTATTTCACAGGGCACACGCATAAGAATGAGAGAGTCCAGACGAAAGAAAAGACTCTATATGCCGATAATCAGGTGGGCTATCATAAAAATGGTAAGTTTGACGGCGTGATTCGCTTCAAGCAAGCAACAACGGATTCTGCCATAAACCCGTACGGTTCTTTCAATGACGGCTGTTATCAGACGACGCCTGAGGCATATCTGCGGTTTTCTGATTACATCGGGGAATATATCGGCGATGGAAAGCTAATTCGAAAGCGTTGCGAGACGAGTGAACTGTATGTCATCAAGTCCCAAGGGTATTATGGGTTCTTTATCGTGAACAACTCAGGAATATCTATCGTCAATGGTGGCATGACAAAAAAGATTGCGCTGAGCAAGAACATCAACTGGGTTTATGCGAATTTCAATATTGTTGTCAAGAAGTATCTTGCCGTACTCGAACCGTTGCGTATGGTACAGATGCAGATTTCGCACGAGCTGAAAAGTCTTGGTTTTTTGGGAAATATTCACGGATTGATTGTGGATATTGACTTCTACAATCATGTCATGGTGAACCCTGTCAATGGCTCAATCACGTTCTATTATTCACCGATGTTCGGGCAGGTGCAGCAATTCGAGTCTTTTCAAAAGCAGCTTGAGTTTATGGGCTGTGCGGGATTGCTTGAAAGCAAGAACGCGAACCAAGAATGCAATGAGCTTGCGCTGTGCGGTTTGAATATGCTGGCTTCAGTTGAGAACAATGGTGTATTGGATGAAATGGTGATGGTGAGCCGCACGATGGGTGCTTATGGCGTATCGCGTGCTGTCAATCCGTTGCAACGTTTGTTTAAGGGTCATGTGTTACGCGATTTTGATGTGAGATTGATTGAAACCAGAGATGAGAGCGCTATGAGCAGAAAGGTGTCGATGTGCGGGCGTGTGTGTAGAGATGAGAACTATCGAAAATATCTCGTTATTAAGGATGATTTGGGCGAATTTGTTACATTACTTGACAAACATGGTAAAGAGTTGACGACCACTGTATTGAAGTTGAGGGCGCCGACGCATAACAAATGGAAATGGGAAACGCTAAGTCTTGATGATACAATTGCCAAGTATGGCGATCATGGTGGATTCTTACCAAAGGCATGGCATGACGCGATTCGACAAATGCGCCCAAAGGAACTTGCAGAGAAAAAATAATCAAATAATTCGTCGTTCCCGTCCCAGGCGTTTTCATTTGCAGTTTTGCAATTGATGCGGTTTGTATGGAGGCTTTACGCTTTCATCACGGTGATGCGATCGTCCAGCAGCTCGCGCAGATCCTCGGCCATGGCCCATTCGCCCTGCTTGTCGCTGCCTACGATGACGCACACCGCGCCGTTTTTGCGGGCGTAATCCGCGATGGTTTGCCGCACATCCTGCGCGCGCAGGATGGTCATCTCGGCGTGCGCGTCGCGCGAAAGGGCGTACAGGTGGTTCAACACCTCCTGCGCGGCGGGATCAAAGCCTGCCTGCTTGCCCTCGTCCATCACATGCAGCACGCGCAGCGGCAGCCCCTCGGCCTCGGCAAATCGCCGGCCGGCCAGGATCAGCCGTTCGCATTCCTTCTGCACCGTTACGCATACCAGCACTGTTTCCATGCTTCACCATCCAGAATGTTATTGCGCCCCGCCGCGCCGCCAGGCGGTGACGCGGTTGTCATAGAAGGTCAGCGTCAGCGTTTCGCCCGCCTGCCAATCCGGCCGGGGGAGATTCGCGTCCATATAGAACAGGCGATCATCCTCTTCGCGGCCCTGATCGCCCACGTTCAGGGTGACGGGATAAAAGTCCACGTTTTCGCGGGTCACGCTGGCTTCATCCATGGATACGAACACGCCGCTTGTCTGCCGGGTGCGGCCCGTCAGCGCGTGCGCAATGTGCCGCCCATAAGCGCGCACGGGGGAAATCAGCATGGTATAGCCAAAGATGCCCACCGCGCAAAAAAGAAAGCACAGCGCCATGGTGACGCCCTGCGGCCAGCGAAGCAGAAAGGATACGACAGCCAGCGCCAGCAGCGCCGCCATGGGCAGGCCGACAGTTAGCGACCGTGCGCGCAGCTGTTGGCGGTTTTCATCATAATCGTTTTGCTGATACATCCGAATGATTCCTTCCTATCCTATGAGCGGGATTTCACCTATATT
>ERZ780207.3245-NODE-3245-length-10620-cov-7.412210_pt1 | contig 10620 bp, 9 predicted proteins | sample MGYA00510977_ERZ780207 | MGnify/ENA primary metagenome ERZ780207 (study PRJEB29588, sample SAMEA2151383) | human gut metagenome | biome: human gut; feature: human-associated habitat; material: faeces | place: Denmark | collected 2008/2010 ... | reverse complement strand
TCCAGAATCAGAAAATGATCCTGCTCCAATACGCAAAGGAGCACCGTTTCCCGAACCCAACCTTTTTCGTGGACGATGGGTATAGCGGGACGAACTATGACCGCCCCGGCTTCCAAGCCATGCTTGCGGAGATCGAAGCAGGACGGGTGGCAGTCTGTATTACCAAAGACCTATCCAGACTGGGACGAAATTCTTCGCTGACAGGGCTGTATATCAACTTCACTTTCCCAAAATACAATGTGCGATATATTGCTATCAACGACCACTTTGACACCATCGACCCCAACAGCACCGACAACGATGTGGCGGGTATCAAAAACTGGTTTAAGAACATCTCCCATTCGGGAAAGGTAAGTAATGATTTCTCCCTTTTCGGACGGTTTTGACTGTATCAATCGCTGTTTTCGTTGTTCCTGCGGTAAGTTTTCCATAGTTCATGGAGTGTAAGTTGCCATTGGATTCCCGGCGGCAGCCATAGGTGAAAAAAGGGATTTACCCGAAACGCATCCGGTTCAGCAGCGGACTGAATCCAGACGCCCTTGCCGCTCAACTCGCGCAAAGCCTGCATCCAAAGGATTGGGTCGCGCGCTATCCGTGTAAGATCGGCAACAAGGAGAATATCCGCCTTTTGCTCCACCGCCTCCTGACAAGCCCTTTTCCAGCCGTCGCGGTCAAGTGTAGTTCCTTTTTCATACTCGCTGACTTCTCCCACGATTTCATAACCCAGCCGCTCGGCCTGCTCATGCAGCCGGGCACTTTGTGCTTCCAGCGTGTGGTCGCCGTCAAGCTGCGCCTGCGTTGCTACACGGCAATATAATACCACACGCTTGCTTTTACTGCTATCCATGATCTGACCTCCATTCAGACATTCCCGATAAAACGGTAGAAGATTCTAATATCCCGGACGCGCTTTCCGTCAACGACAGCGCTTTCCCCAACCTCGATACGGTCGATCAGCTCGTCCACCGTTTCACGGTCAAGCTCCCGAATATGCAGGTGCTTTCGGACGACTGCCGCCCAGTTTTGGATGTCTGCGGCACTCTGCTCATACTCCCTGACTTCCGCAAGAAGCGTATCCAGCCGGTCGGTTCGCTGGCGGCGCTCCTGCTCGGTCTTTTCAAGCAGCACGGCGAAGGACGCTGCGCTGATGCTGCCGCAAACCTTGTCCTCATAGAGCTTGGCGGTCATTTGCTCCAGCTCATAGACGCGGCGGCGCAGCTTCCCAATCTCCTGCCGGACGCTTTCCTGACGCTCTGCGTCTGCGGCGGTGCGCTGCGCTTGCAGCCTGTCCAGCATGGCAGCTTCGTCCAGTTCCAGCGCCTCGGCATGGGCGCGGATCTCGCTCAATACAAGCTCCGTCAGCGTCATCTCATAGATGGTGTGCCTGGAACACGCGCCGTAGCCGGAGGCCGTATAACGGGAGCAGAAATAGGAAACGTACTTTTTGGACGTGCCGTTCTTGCGGCGCTGCGTCTCCCGGTTGCCCTGAAGGGGTGCTTTACAGTCGGCGCAGACGAGCTTGCCGGTGAACAGGAAGGGCTTCGGCGGCGCGTTGTCCGCCGAGAGCCGCGTCCTTTCCCGGTTGATGGCCTGCACTTCATTCCATACCTCCGGCGAGATGATGGCTTCATGCAAAGCCTCATGCCGTATCCATTCGGATTCCGGCTTATAGATCATGGTGTCGTCCTTATAGGAGCGCGAGCCGGTCTGGTTCTGAATGAGATTTCCGGTGTAGACCTCGTTTGTCAATACATTCTTCACCGTGGCGTACATCCAAAGGTTCGCGTACTTGCAGGAGCCGTTGCCGTACCGCTTTGCCCAATACCAGCGCGGGGACAGGATGCCCTCGCTGTTCAGCACGGCGGCAATCTTGCCGTAGGCCATGCCGCCGCGCCGTAGCTCGAACATCCGGCGCACCACGGCGGCTGCTTCCTCGTCGATCACCAGCCGGTGCCTGTCCTCCTCGCTCTTGCGGTAGCCGTAGGGCGCGTAGGCGGCGATATACTGACCGCTGCGCATTTTGGCGTGAAGAACGGATTTTACCTTATTGGAGAGGTCTTTCAAGTGGTAGTCGTTCATCAGACTGCGGAAGTGCAGCATATCCGTGTTGTCGCCCTCGGTGTCGAGGCAGTCAAGGACGGATACGAAGCGGCAGCCCAACGAGGGGAAAATAACGTCGGTATAGCGCCCGACCTCCACAAAATCACGGCCCAGCCGTGATAGGTCTTTCACAAGGATCAGGTTGATAAGGCCGTGCCGCGCATCCTCCAGCATCTCCAGAAATCCGGGACGCTGAAAATTTCCGCCGCTATAACCGTCGTCCGAGTAGGACTTGACCTCCGTCCAGCCGTTGAGCATTACGAATTTGGAAAGCAGTTTATATTGATTCTCGATGCTGACGGATTCATCAGCGGGGATATAGTTTTTCGCCTTGGCGGAGTTGGAGGCGTCGTCCACGCTCAACCGGCAATAGATGCCGACCTTATATAGCTTTTTCATACGCTTCCAGCCTCTCCTGTGCCAGCGCGTCGTCCACGCTGCCGACGTAGCGGTAGACCACCTTGACGTCGCAGATGCGCTGTCCGTTGACCTTCCGCGCCTCGCCCACCTCGATGCGGTCCACCAGCTCAAAGAGGATGCTTTCGTCCAGCGCCGTGATCTCGGTGTAGCGGCGGATCACATCCATCCAGCGGTTTGCGTCCTGCTTTGTTTCAAGCTGCAAGCGGACTTTTTTCTCCAGCTCCGGGATGGCGGCAGCCTTTTCCGCGCGCTCCGCCTCATACTTTCGCATGAGGGTCTGGAATACCGTTTGCGGGATCGCGCCGGTGCATTTGTCCTCATAGAGATTCTGCATCAGCCGTTCCAGCTCCGTCATACGCGCCGCTGCCGCTTTCAGCTCCTGCTCATAGGAGATGACGCGGCTGCGGCTTTCCTTTTCCTTCATGCGGCTGATCTGCTCGGCAAGGCGCTCACCGTCGCACTCGACGAAGCGCGCCTTTTCCCGGATGTCCGTCAGCACCAGCTCCTCCAGCACATTCTCATAGATGGAGTGGATGGTGCAGGCGCTTTTGCCGCTTCTGGCATAGTTGCCGCAGATAAAGGAGCTGTACCGCCCCGGCGTTCCGTCCTTATAGGTGAAGCGCTCGATGTGGTTGCGCATCTTGAAGCCGCAGTCTGCGCAGTAGACAAGGCCGGTGAAGATGCTGCGGATACCGTCCGTGGGCGGCGTCTTGCGCACCTTCTTTTTGTCGATGCTGACCACGGTATCCCAGACCTCGCGGGAGATGATGGGTTCGTGGGTTCCCTCCACCCGTATCCATTCCTCCTCCGGCTTGTTGATGAGCTTTCTGGACTTGTAGGACAGCGTGCCGGTTTTGCCCTGCACCATGTTCCCGATGTAGACCTCGCTGCGGATGAGGGCTTTTACGGTGGTTTCCGCCCACTTGTGGTTGACGTTGCGCGGGTCGCTGCGCCCCTTGCGCTGATAGTAGAGCGCACCGGGCGGCAGAACGCCCTCCTCGTTGAGCGTGACGGCGATGGCGCGGAAGCCTGTGCCGGCGGCGCGCATGGCGAAGATGCGGCGCACGGTAGGGGCGGTCTCCTCGTCGATGACGAGGTGGTGCTTATCCTCCGGGTCGCGCTTGTAGCCGTAGGCGGGGTAGGTTCCCATGAACTTGCCGCTTTCCGCGCAGGCTCTTTTGACCGCCTTGACCTTCTTGGAGGTGTCCCGGCTGTAAAACTCGTTAAATAAGTTCAAAAAGCACATGACGTCGGTGCTGCCGTTGTCACTCATGGTGTCGATGCCGTTGTTCAGCGCGATAAACCGGCAGCCCAGCGAGGGAAACAGGTAGTCCGTGTACTGTCCGAACTCGATGTAGTTACGCCCAAAGCGTGATAGATCTTTTACCAGAATGAGGTTGATTTTCTTGGCTTTTGCATCTTCGATGAGGCGTTTAACGCCGGGCCGGTCGAAATTCGTACCTGAGTACCCGTCGTCACAGTACACCGCGATCTCGTTCCAGCCCCGCTGACGCACATAGCTTTGCAGCAGGAGCTTTTGATTTTCGATGGATACGGACTCCCCATCGCGCTCATCGTCGTTGCTGAGCCTGCAATAGATGCCTACGTTGTATGTCTTTTCGATCATCTGTATTTTACCTCCCGATTCTCTGCGATTCATACATCCGTGCGGCGTGATGGCTCTCGCAGGTTTTCCCTGCAAGAATATGATACCGGGGATACCATCTTCGCGCAAGGATGCCGCCGCAGGGAGGCTGATTGTCTGTTACGATGCGTGACAGGGCTGCGCGGCCGCGGGAGCGTCCAGCTCCGTCATGGCGCGGCGCACCGCAAGCTGCTCCAGCGTCCTGCCAAGGTCCTTTTCGCCGGAAAACACGCTTGTCACGCGATAGAGGGTCTTGCCGATCCTGACCTCCTTATAAGAGGCGACCGGCTCTTTGGGGATGGCTTGCTTCTGCATAAACGCACCTCCGATTTATCAATTTAGTCCCGCTGCCACGATATGACAGCGGGGCTTGTTCGTATTCGTTCCGGCAGAGCAGCCGCGCCGGAGGGATTGCTGTCATGTTGCATGATACTGCACCGGCGCGGCTGTCTGCGTATGTTGTGTCATGTAGTTTTGTTCCGCCGTATTTGTCACCGCCCCCGGCGCGAGGCGTATATCGCCTCTGGGACCGGTATCAGCCGCCTTTGGCAAGGCTGTCCCATTCCCGCAGCGCCGTGGCTTGTAAGGCTCACGAGCGCCGCAGGAATCCCCCTCAAGTCAGTGGGAGGCCGTAGCTGGGGTTGCGTATCGCCCGCGCTGTCATCGCGCCCGATGCTGCCATGCATCGGGTCAAAGGCCGCGTAGATCGCTCGGTCGTTGCCCTTACCAATCACAAGCTCAACGAAGTGGGCTGTGATTGGAGAGGAGAAGCAGCGTAGTGCATGAGCTTTCGGCTTTCGCCGGAAGCGAAGAATACGGAGCTTGCTTCGACGTCATGGCGGCGCGCCTTTTGTCGCTTGGCTTTTCAGCCGCGCGGGGTCTGTGCTGATACCGGTGTCTATGCGGTTGTCAAGGAGCAGAGGCGAGAAAGAAGAATATCCCTCTCATATACCTCAAGAAAAATCGGGCAAAAGTTCGGGGTGTTAGCGAAACTTTTTGAGAAAATTCCTGAGATTTTTCCGTCCGCGTGAAATCGCTTCCGAAACTGTGCTTTTAACAACACCTTCGCTGGCCGCAATTTCAAGCTGGGATCGTCCTTCAACGAAATGAGCAAGAACACGCCGCCGCTGTGCGGGCGTGAGCTGTGCCATTGCTTCTTTCAGCAGCCGTTCCAGTTCCATGCGCTCCAGCGCCTCATCCGGCTGTTCCGGCAGATTCAGCGCCTCCGCCTCAATGCCGTCGCCTGCGTCCAGCGAGTAGAATGCCCTGTTGTCGCGGATGTACTGCGCGTAGTTGATCTGAAGCCGCTTATCTTCTTCAAGGAACGCGGCTACTTCATCGGAAACCTCGATAAAGGCATCCTCGGTGTACCACGGGTAAAGCTCCCGCAGGTTGATCGTTGTCATGTTGTATTCCTCCGTTTGGATTTTTTTGTTTGATGTCGCGTGAAAATCCAAACGGAGGGCGGTGGGGAGCGGCAGCGGAGCCTTACTTGGGCTAAATGAAGGAACATAAAAATGCCCAAAGCAACAATGCTTTGGGCATGATTCAGCGCAACTCCTCCGTTGCATTTTTTGTCAAATTCGTCAGGTGCTTCGGTACACCAGGTATCATTTTTCTTACCCTGGAGTTGGCGTATGCAGACGGGGTATGCGATTGCCGCTGGCAAACGATTCGCGGGCATCTAGCATTTTGCGAACTCCTAATTACTGCAAGAAAATAACAGAAAAAGGTATGCAAAAGGACAGGACAGATTAAAAGCCGTTTGCCTTTTTTCGGTTGCCTGTCACTTTTTGCTCCGCTAGATCAGATCAATGCATTTGAGTCCAAGCAGTCATTGTGCTATCCTGCCGATATATGCCTTGGGTTCAATATAACTACCATCTATTGCGTTCAAACAAACACGGCAGTGGTAAACAGTGGGCTCATTCTCTCCTTTAAGGCGTTCGTGAAACTCATACATCACTTCCCACGTTGGAACGAGGTGACCTATGTCTCGACGATCCTTAACATTTATCAACGCACTCGCCAACCGGATTTCGTTGACCATAACCGAATACTCTTCCACGTGATTCTCTTGATAAGCATGATTATAGACAAGCTGCTGCTTAATCCGATCCAAAATATCATCAAAAGGCATAAGCTGGGTGTTTTCAGCAATAATAGCTACTTGCTTGCCAGCTCCACGAACATCATACTGTGCGATCTTACCATTCTCATCTACAATAATATACATATACTCGCTTTCCCAAGGCGCAGCGTTGCTTGGCGGCGGGCTGCCTTTCCATATTCGCCATTCATCCATGTAGGTAGCTTGTAATCCTCCGCAATCACGAATAAAGAAAATTATCCATCCGATCCCTTGCAGGCCTTTGTCGTTATATGCAATCGCCTTTTCCATAAAAGAAAACTTCATGTTTGAGTCCGCGCCTAAATTTTTCATAGCATCTTGGGCAATTCCCATCGCAGATTCGCTTTCCAATTTGGGGTTGGTGGATGTAAAATCATTTTTCTGTTCTAAAGTCTCCGCATTGCTTTCTCGCACCCAGTATGAATCACTATCACGTCTATATTGATAGGTATTGCCATTCATCTGTGCAACTAAAACAGCGTATGTCGCCGTATTTTCATTGTAGTGATATGCTTCAAAAAAAGTCTTTCCCGGCAAATCATTGAAAGAGAAGGGAATAGCTGCACTGTCATCGGGAGCTGTTGCTAACCGTTGTTGCAATTCTATAAGTTCATTGGCTATATCAGTATCGTTCTCTTCCGCTAGAGACGTCAAATAAGACATTCTTTCAAGAATATCCCGTTTCGTTTCATGGGGAGTTTCTACCCACTGCTCGTCCGGATAAAAGAATTGCATCACATTCCGGTAATATGTTTCATCAAATGCCGCTTTTTCAATTTCCGCAACCGGATATACATCTGTTTGAGGTATAACTACAGACGCATTTATAGTCAAATCTAATCCGCTTATTTCATTATGGAACTCCACGTTATTCGGTGCATCGTATTTATCATGAGTTCCATCTTTCGGCTGTATAGCCTCTGCTACGTAATCCTCCGTCTTAACAACAACAGGTTCTTTTTCAGGAGTAGGCTGGCAGGCAGACAGGATTAGCAATAAAACAACTAAAGCTAAGGTCCCTACGGGCAATCGATGCTTATTGGGTTTATTTGGCATAAAGCTATCCTCCGTGATTGTATAGTGTGGCTAATCGCCATATCTAAATCTTTGAGTTTTGGGCAAGAACAGGTATATTCATGTTTAGCCCTTGCAACTCTGCATTGCCAAATGGCAATGAGCTTGCTCAATTATGATTTGCAAGGGCTTTTTTATTCCTTCAACGGAACCACCGTCTTTTTCGCTATATATAAGACACGCTGACGCGGGAAAATCTGTCGCCAGAAGCGTATTTTTTATATACTAATAACCGACACCGCCATACGGCTATTTCATCCTCATCATCCTCGCAAATTTACTCACCACAATAACCGCGACTATTATAGCAATGACTGCGAACGCAGCAAGCGCGCTTATCCACCATTGGCTCATGGCGCGCTTCTGCTCCTCCTCGGCCTGCTTTTCGGCGTCGGTCTTTTCTCCGGCGATCACCGGCTGCTTTATCTCGGTGGAAAGCTGCTGCTCGGCGGTGTGGGTTTCGCCCGCGTCGTCGGTGTATGTAACGGTGTAGACGGCGCTTGTTTTGCCGTAGCTTTCGGTATAGCCCTCCGTCATGGATAGCATACCTACGAATACCTTCATCTCACCGTAGCCCGCCTGCCCGGGCTGAATGTCCCCTAAAAACACGCTTGACGTGGGGAAAAGCCCCGCGCCGGCCAGATTCACGGTGACGTTCCTGAGCGGGCTTTTGCCGATGTTGAACACGTTGGCGGGCAGGGTAAAGGTCTCGCCCGCGGTGATGCTCTTGGGCAGGGATATGGAGTCGTATGTCATTTCCGCAGGCTGGGTGACGTTCACGAGGAACTGCCGCGTGGCGGTGTAAACGCCGCCGTAAAGATCGACGTAATCCAATGTTATGAAAAACGCCCTGTTCCCCGCTATTACGTCCTTTGTGGTGCGCATTTTAAACGCGGCCTCGGCGCCTTCGCCGGAGGCTATGTTATCGAGCAGTATGGCGTTGTTGGTGTCGTAGGGCAGTATGCCCTCGGCTTCGCTGCCGTATGTAAGCCTGACGCTTCTTGCGCGTATGCTGCCTATGTTGTCTATTGTGACATTCACGGAAAACTCCCCGTCCCCGCCGACGGTGTCCGGCGTTATCTCGCAGGCGGATATGAAAAGCTCCGGCTTTTCAGCAGCCTCTTTGGCGTCGGGGTCCTTGGGCTTTTTGCCGTCTGAAACCGTCACGAACACGGTAAAGCTCTGCTGCTTCTGCTGGCCCAGTACGTCGAGGTAGTCCGCCCTCAGCGTGACGGGGTAGGAGCCGTTTATCCGCCCCTTCACGAGCGGTATTTCAAACATGAACACATACCGTGCCCAGCCGGCTGCGGTCTGGGAATAGTTGCCGAATACGAAGGGGCTGTCCGCCGTCGCGCCAAGGTCGGCCGTTACAGTCACCTTGCCGTCATACGTCTCGCCGATAAGCGGGAATATAATGTAGCAGCAGCCGTTCACTATGCGGGGCACATAGCCCTGCTGGTATGTTCTATCCATGCCGTCGTACAGATTCCAGCTGTCTATTATCAGCTTGTCCGCCACCGGGGTAGGCTCCGGCGTGGGCTCCGGCGTAGTTACAGGCGTTTGGGTCTCCGCGGGCGGCGTTTCCGTTCCCTCAGCAAAAGCGGCGATGGGCAGCGCAAGCAGCAATATTGCCATAAGCGCCGCAAATAATCGGTTCATATGCTCTCCTCCCGTATCATGGTCATAACTCCCGCGTCCATCTCGCACACGGTATCGCAAAGCTCGTCTATATCCCCCTGATTGTGGCTGGCCAGCAGTATGGTCTTGCCCTGCTCCTTCAGCCCCTTTATGAGCTGCCGCATCTCCCGAACGCCATGCTTGTCAAGGCCGTTGAGCGGTTCGTCCAGTATAAGCAGGCTTGGGTTTTCCATTATGGCCTGGGCTATTCCCAACCTCTGCCGCATACCGAGGGAATACTTGCCGACAGGCTTTTTCATAAGCGGGTCGAGCCCCACGCGGCGGATAGCGGCAGCCATCTCACGAAGCCCTATCTTTTTATTCAGCGAGGCCAATATCTCAAGGTTCTTCACGCCGGTCATATTGGGCAGAAACCCCGGCGTTTCGATTATCAGGCCGAGGCCGGGCGGGAAGTCCACGTCTTTGCCCACCCGCTTGCCGTTGACTATGACTTCGCCCTCCGTTGGTATCAGAAAGCCGCATATACACTTCATAAGCACCGTTTTGCCGCTGCCGTTGTTGCCCACTATGCCGTGGATCCTTCCCCTTTCAAAATCGCGGGTGACGCTTTTTAATACCCGCTCCTGTCCGAAGTCCTTGGATAGGTTTTTGACCGAAATAATGTTCATGCTTCAGTACCGCCAAAGTTAAAGTTGTAATTCCGCACCGCCCGAAGGGAAAGGAAAAAGCACAGGGCGATGAGCATTGCGAATATAAGATACGTCTGCCATAGCCTTGGCAAAAGATCGTAACCGAAGTTGTGCATATGATACGTCGCCTGATTCAGCGGCGAAAGCCAGCCCACGGCAACGTTCGCCTTGTACATAAGCTCATCCGGAAGCTGAAACACGGCCTTGATGGTCTGCGGGTTGAGTAAAAAGCCGAACAGGCTGAACGCGAACACGGCGGCTATACCCGCAAGCTGACCTCGCCTTAAATTGAACAGGAGCATGACGAACACCATCAGCAGGGTGTAAAGCAGCATCAGCAGGAATATGGTCGCCATGCATTCATACGGTCGGCTCATCTCCAGCGTTTTAACAAGCGCGGGCAGGGCTACCTTTTGCCCCGCGCCGGAGTAGCCGAGGATTGCGGCGGTCTCAGACCACATATCCCCTATGAAGCTCTGCCGCATACAGACCAGGGAGGTGGAGATCAGTATGAACGCGAGGTAGATAAGCGTTGCCAAGGCGATATACGCCGCCTGCCCCATGAGCCAGGTCTTGCGGTCTATCCGCATGAGGTAAAAGGGCGTGGCGGGGCTGATAAAGGGCATATCCGCAAAGAGCAGAAGCAATAGCAGCGAGGAAAGAAGTATTGAGTTGCTGTCCCCAAAGGTCCACACGAAGGCTTCCACGAGCTGCATGGTGGTTTCGTACTCCTTCGCAAATTTCACGGCCTTGTCGGACAGCAGGAAGCACAGCACGAACGCAAGACAGAATGTGATTACTATTCTTGGGTTTTTGTGCCAGCGGCGGAAGTTATACCGGGTCACGGCAAGAATCTGTTTCGGCTTCATATCCTCTCCAGCCTCCTTTTCGCGGCGTATGCAAAGGCAAGGGCCATCAGCAGG
>ERZ780207.3242-NODE-3242-length-10623-cov-1.906321_pt1 | contig 10623 bp, 9 predicted proteins | sample MGYA00510977_ERZ780207 | MGnify/ENA primary metagenome ERZ780207 (study PRJEB29588, sample SAMEA2151383) | human gut metagenome | biome: human gut; feature: human-associated habitat; material: faeces | place: Denmark | collected 2008/2010 ... | reverse complement strand
CGACATGGCGAGAAACATCTTGCGCAGGTTGAGAGCCTGCTTCTCGTCCATGCTGTCGACCTCGATGTTCGTGAGTTTGGTCACGCCGTCGACGAGCAGCGCAACCTCCTGCCCGAATTCCTGCTCGATGACCTCGATCGTCACATCGTCGCAATCCTCCACCGTATCGTGGAGCAGACCGGCGGCGATTGTCGGCGCGTCGAGCATCAGCTTCGCCAGAATCCCGGCAACGGTCAGCGGATGCACGAAATAGGGTTCGCCCGATTTGCGCAGTTGTCCGGCGTGCGCCTTTTCGGCAAAGTGATACGCCTTTTCCACCAGCTCGACATTGGCCTCCGGGTGATATTTCACCAGCGTCGCAATCAATTCGTCGAGATTCTTACATTCGTCCTGCGTCAAAACGGTTTCCCCCCTTCGTCCTTCATCTGTAACAGCTTCGCGCGAAGCATGCTGCTTTCCAGCGACACTTTGCCGCTGGGGATGAGCTGAAAGCGAAACGGCTGAAGCGTATATTCGACCAGCCCAAGCTGCTCCATGATGCGCATACCGCATCGAATCGTGCTCTCGTCCAGCCCAATTGCGGCGGAAAGCACGTTTAGGGTACAATCCGTCCGTTCCCGCTGACGCAGCGCCTTATACAGTTGGCGCAGCGCGTCGTCGCTCGGCAGCAGCCTGCCCGCACAGGCCGCGCTCTGCGTCCGCATATTGGTCACTTCAATGATGCGCGCCTCGGGAAACTGGCGCTTGGCCAGCGCGCGCTCACCGTCGCTCAAAAATCCGTCCATCGCGACAATCAGCCTCGGCGAAAACGCGATGTTCGCCCAGTCCGGCGTCATCACCAGCGCGTTAAAGCCGCGAATGTCACTCGTCCGCTCAATGGCGTAGTCCAGTTGGGCATGCATCACAGCCAGATGCACGTTGAGCAGCTTCATCGCCGCCAGCGTATGCACACCAATCAGAATGCCCTGATAGCCCTTTTCAAATTCACCGGCCAGAACCGTTTTCGCCTGCTCAAGGGACATCTGTTCAATGCCTAACGCTTCCCCCTCCGGCAGGCACAGGGCGTTCAGCATCGCGTCATCCAGTACGTCGCTCTGCCGCTGACATTCGGCAATGAACGCCTTTCCCGGCATATACGCCTGAAGCTGACGCAGTTCGCACTGCACACTGCGCTTATCCTGCCAAACGTTGATGGAAAGCGTGATGATCGCTTCAATGATTTCCGGCAGATCGGCCGCACGGTCGCCCATCCGAAAGCCGATAGCCGACCGCATTTCGCCGCCCTGCGCAAGCCTCATCCGCAGATGCGCGCCGTCTTTGCCGATGGTTCGCACGTCCGTCGTGTGCACGCCGCGCACACAGAACACCGGCGCGGGATTTCCGAATCCCGTCGGCTGCATGGCGGAAAATGCATCGACAAACGCCTCCGTCATTTCGGAAAGCTCCAACTCGAGGTCATATTCCTCCGTCGGAATAAACGCCTCCGGCGCGGCCTGCGCCCGAATGGCCTCGCTCAGCCGCCTTCTAAATTCCGGCACATTTTTAGCTTCAATCGTCAATCCGGCAGCCTGCGCATGCCCGCCGAAGCGAACGAACAGGTCGCGGCATGTGCTCATCGCGTCATGGATGTTCACGCCGGGAATCGACCGCGCAGAACCGACGCAGATATCGCCGTCCTGAGCGAGCAGCACCGTCGGCCATTTGTATTTTTCCACCAGCCTGGAAGCTGCCAGCCCGATGACGCCGGGATTCCATCCCTCGCCGCAGACGACAATGGCGCGTTCGTTCATAAAATCAATCTGCTGCCGCGTCATCTCGTCCGCCTGCTTGAAAATGTCAATCTCCAGCTCACGGCGGCGGATGTTATCCTGATTCAGTTCTTCGGCAATCTCCTTCGCCGTGTCCATTCGCCTTGTCGTCAAAAGCTGAACGCCGCGCGAGGCCAGCGCCAGCCGCCCGCCCGCGTTGATTCGCGGCGCCATGCGGAACGCAACGTCGGCGGATGTGACCTTCTGCGGGTCAACTCCGGCGGATTCCATCAGCGCAATCAGCCCCGGCCGCTGCGTGGCCGCCATCGCCGCCAGCCCATAGGACACAATGACGCGGTTTTCATCCATCAGCGGCACAATATCCGCAATCGTCGCCAGCGCGGCGAGCTCCCAAAGCGGCTCAATCGCTTCCGTTCCGCCGATTGCCTGAACCAGCTTAAACGCAACGCCCGCGCCACACAGCCGACGAAACGGGTAATCACCCAGCAGCGGATTGAGCACCGCCTCGCACTCGGGCATCTGCGGTCCGAGCTGGTGGTGATCCGTCACAATCACGCGCATCCCCAATTCCTTCGCCCGCGCGACCTCCGCCGCGCAGGTAATGCCGCAATCCACGGTAATCAGCAATTTGGAATGTGCCGCAATCTGTTCGACCGCCGCGATATTCAGGCCGTATCCCTCGCCGTGTCTGTCCGGAATATAAAAATCGACCTGTGCGCCCTGTTTGCGCAAATAGGTCAGAAGAATGGCCGTGGCGGTAACGCCATCCACGTCGTAATCACCGAAAACCGTGATCTCCTCATGCTTCTCGATGGCGTCGCGGATAACGGCGACCGCCTTCCCCATATCCTGCATCAGCATCGGGTCATGCAGATCCTCGCGCTTCGGATGCAGATAGCGCTCGATTTTTTCCGGCGTGTCGATTTGCCGATCCAGCAGCAGCTCAAGCAGCCTGTCAGGCAATCCAAGCGAGGCAAGCTCCGGCGGAACCTGCCTCTTTTCCTGATTTTTCGGTATCAATCGAAGCATGCCGAAGCCCCCTTTCTCCCTCGTGGTTTGGCGATAAACGCAAATTCGCATTCATCGCCAAACCAGAGGGTTGATCCTCTGATTTGGCGGGCTGAATCGCCCGGTTGATTACGCCTTGGCCTTCGCGCGCTTGCTCGCGTCGCGCTTGTCCATCAGCGCAGCCCACACATAGCCGTTGATCAGGTTCGCGGAATAGGTGCCCGCGACAATGCCGATAATCAGCGGGAGCGCAAACTGCTTGATGGAGTCCACGCCCATGATGTACAGGGTAACGATGGTCAGCAGCGTGGTGATCGTCGTGTTCAGCGTGCGGGAGAGGGACTCCTGCACGGAGAGATTCACGATGTTCTCACGATTCAACTGGCGCAGCGTACTCTTGTGGGAATTTTCGCGAATGCGGTCAAAGATGATGATCGTATTGTTGATGGAATAACCCACGATGGTCAGCAGTGCGGCGATGAACGTCGTCTCCACGCGGATGAAGCTGTGCAGCAGCACCACCGCGGAGAGCATGATCGCCACGTCATGCAGCAGACCGATGATCGCAGCCAGACCGGAATAAAAGTCGAAGCGAACCGCGATGTACAGCAGCATCAGCACCGCCGCAAGGCTCACGCTCTTGATGGCGTTGTTAATCAGGTCGCGGCCCGCAATCGCGCCTACGCGGGAAATATCGACGTATTCCATGCCGGTGTATTTCTCGCCGAGCGTGTTTTCCAGCGCCGTGCGGAGATCGTCCGTGTTCTCCTTGTCGCTGATGCGAATCTGCACCTGCGTGTCGTTTTCGCCCGTCTTGGCGATCTGCGCGTCGGAAATGCCGTTGTCGGCCAGAACCTTTTCAACGTCCGCAGTTTCAAACTGCTCACCCATGTTGTAGGTCATAATGGTGCCGCCGGTAAAATCAACGCCCAGATTCATGCCGTGGCCGGTCAGCGTCATCACCAGCGCCACAATCATAATGGCGATAGAGACGGCTGCGCAGGGCTTGAGGTGGCTTTTCACTTTGATATCCATGTTTCATTCCTCCTCGCCTTATCACACGTAGAGCTTCTGGTTCTTGATGCCGAGGTCGGCAAAGATATCCAGCAGCTTGTGGGTGACGAACACAGCCGTGACCAGAGAGGTCGCCACGCCAATGCCCAGCGTCAGCGCGAAGCCGCGCACAGAGCCGGTGCCGAAGGCATACAACACGACGGCGGCGATAATGGTCGTCACGTTCGAGTCGATGATGGCAGAAAGCGCGTTGGAGAAGCCCTTGCGAACGGCGGAGCCAATCGGGCGGCCGTTCTTGACTTCCTCACGGATGCGCTCAAAGATGACAACGTTCGCGTCAACAGCCATGCCGATGCCCAGGATGATACCCGCAACGCCCGGCAGGGTCAGCTGCGCGCCGGTCAGCGCCAGCAGCAGCACGACGATCATAATGTAAATGGTCAGCGCGATATCCGCCACAAGGCCGCAGAGGCGATAGCGGAAGAGCATGAACAGCATGACCAGCGCCACGCCGATGATGCCCGCCTGAATCGCGCGGTCGAGCGCCTCAACGCCCAGCGTCGCGGAAATGGCGCTCACTTCGAGCTGCGTCAGGTTCAGCGGCAGCGCGCCGGAAAGGATCAGGGTCGCCAGATTCTTCGCCTCATCCGCGGTGAAGTTGCCGGTGATTTCGCCCTTGCCGCCAGCAATAACGGTGTTGACCGTCGCGCGGGAGATGGTCTCGCCGTCCAGCGTGATGGAGATCGTCTTGCCGAGGTTAGCCGCCGTGGCCTCCGCGAAGATCTTCGCGCCCTCGTCGGTCAGCTCGAAGGCGATGCAGGGCTTGCCGTCCTGATCCTGCGCCGCCTGCGCATTCTTCACCATCCCGCCTTCCATCAGGTTGTTGCCGCTCTCATCGACAAAGTAGAGCTGAGCCGGCGTACCGATGATAGTCAGGATCTGGTTCGGGTCAGACACGTTCGGAATCTCCACGCGGATGCGGTCGCTGCCCTGACGGGTGACGGTCGCCTCGGTGAAGCCCTGACGGGTCAAACGGCTGGTGAGGATGCTCACCGTGGATTCCATCTTGGTGTCAAAATCCGGGTCGCCGTTGTTCTCCGCCTGATAGACGGTGTAAACGCCGCCGCGCAGGTCAAGGCCGAGGCTGATTGCATCGCCCCACGGCTTGAGGTAGTTGATCATCGTGCCCTTGCCGAAGCCGCACAGACCCAGATAGGCGCAAACAGCGACGACAACAATGATTGCGACGAGCGAAACCAGCGCGCGAGCGCGCAGATTTTTCGTCTTAGCATGCTTGTTAGCCATAACGTTTTTCCTCGCTTTTGATATTGTTGAAAGGTTCGCGTCTCCATTTTTCGCGCTATGCGAACCCATCACCCAAGGGAAATGCCCGATAGACGGTCTTCATATAGCTTTCGCTTCCCGGCAGAATGTTGCCGTTCGCGTCGCGCCGCTGCAAAAGCGCCGCTGCGCGCTGCCCCTCCCGGTTCGCGGAAAAGGCGAAGCGATGCTCCCCGCCCGGCCGAATCTCCTGACGCGCATCCGTCAGCGGCTCCTGTGCCGCATTAGGCGCGGCGCAGAGCCACGCCTGCCTTTGGCTCAGGTCGGGCATGTGCTGCCCATCGCCTTCCGAGGCGATCAATCGCCCCGCTCCGGCCAGCAGCAGGCAGACAAATACAAAAAGCACAATCGCCCCGCTGCATACGCGGGATCCCTTTGCTTTCATCGTATCGCCCTCCTTCCGCCATGCCGTGTTTTTCACCAAACGGGTCTATACCGCCCTATATAAGCATATCCTCAATTATATGCATAAACGGGGATTCCGTCAAGTTTTCTGCACATGAAACAGCAAAAAAGAACGCTGAAACCGTACAATTACGAAAAAACTGCCGCTTTCTTTCAAACGGCAGTTCATCGTTTATTCTCTTCTGAGCGCCAGCGCGCGATCGAGAATCCGCTGTGCGACCTCCGCTTTGCTCATCATCGGCAGAGCCTCTTGCCCGTCCTTCGTGATGAGCGTCACGATATTGGTGTCCACGTCAAACCCCGCGCCGGGGCGCGTCACGTCGTTGGCCACGATCATATCGAGATTCTTGCGCGCCAGCTTGTCCCTCGCGTGCGCCAGAACGTCGTTGGTTTCCGCCGCAAAGCCGACAAAAACCTGCCCGCTCCGCTTGGCCTTTCCGAGCGTCGCGGCAACATCCGGGTTTTCCACCAGCGTGAAGGTCATCGGTTCGCCGCCCTGCTTTTTGATCTTCTGGGGCGCAATTTCCTTCGCCCGATAATCCGCCGGCGCGGCGGCCTGAATCAGCAAATCCTGCTCCTGTGCCAGCTCGCTCGCCCGGTCAAGCAGCTCCTGCGTCGTCGTAAACGGCACGAGCTTCACGCCCTGAGGCGCTTCGATTGCAACCGGCCCGCTGAGCAGCGTCACCTCCGCGCCGCGCTTTTGCGCCGCCTGCGCGATGGCGTAGCCCATCTTGCCGGAGGATCGGTTGGATATATAGCGAACCGGATCAAGCGCCTCTCGGGACGGCCCCGCCGTCACCATGACGCGCAGGCCTTCCATATCCTTTTTCGCAAAAAGCAGCTCGCAGGCGCGTTCGGCAATCACTGCAACGTCTTCCAGCTTTCCCGCTCCGTTGACCCCGCAGGCAAGATGACCGGAAACCGGCGCGACGATTTCAACGCCGCGCGCTCGAAGCGTCTTGACGTTTTGCTGCACGGCGGCGTTTTCCCACATGCCGGTATTCATTGCGGGCGCAACCAGAACAGGCGCGCGCGTCGCCATCACCGTCGTAGACAGCATGTCGTCCGCAATGCCGCAGGCCATTTTGCCCATGATGTTGGCCGTCGCGGGCGCAATCAGAAACAGATCCGCGCGTTTGGCCAGCGCGATGTGCTCGACCTCCCACGTCTGCGGGCGGTCAAACGTATCCACCGCAACGGGATGACCGGAGAGCGTCTCAAACGTCAGCGGCGCAACAAAACGGCATGCGTTCTGCGTCATCACAACAAAAACGTCGATGCCCCGCTTTTGCAGCAGGCGCAGCAGCTCGCATGCCTTATAAACCGCAATGCCCCCGGTCACGCCGAGGACAACGCACGGTTTTTTCATCTCACTTGACATCAATTTCCGGGGAACGCTCATAGGTGATCAGCCCGCGATTCACCTCGTCAATCGCGACGGAGAGAGGCATGTTCTCCTTGTCCTTGGCGTCGATGAGCGGCGGAACGCCGTCGATGAGCTGACGAGCGCGCTTGCTCGTTTCAACAACCAGCGTATAGCGGCAATCCGCCTTTTCAAGAAGCTGCAAAATCGTAGGATCGGTCATAGACATATTGGGTTTTCCTCCTCTAAAATATCGCCGTGAAGCGGGTTCATTGCGCTTTGGGCATCAGGCCTCGACCGTGCTCTTGAGAAATACCTCGCGCAGGCTCTGATAGGCGGCCTCGATATCGCCGCCGTTGACGATCTGGTAATCGTACTGCGGCGCATACGGCAATTCGCGCTTGGCGGTTTCCAGCCGCTCGCGAATTTTCTCCTCGGTCTCGGTGCCGCGCCCGCGCAGCCGGTGCTCCAGTTCTTCAAAGCTCGGCGGCAGAATAAACACGCTGACACATTCAGGCATGCTCTTCATCACCTGAAGCGCGCCCTGCACGTCGATTTCCAGCACGACGTTCATGCCGCTGTCCAGCAGCTTTTCCACGTAGGCGCGCGGCGTGCCGTAGCAGTTGCCTGCAAATTCGGCATGCTCCAGAAATTCATTATTCTTCACGCGCCGTTCAAACTCCTGCCTGGAGATGAAAAAGTAATCCTTTCCGTCCACCTCGCCTTCGCGCGGCCCGCGCGTCGTTGCAGAAACGGAATACGCGATTCGGTCGGCAAATTCTTCAAACAATTTGGCCTTCAGCGTGCCCTTTCCCACGCCGGACGGCCCGGAAAAGACAAACAGAACGCCCCTCTTCCCCTTGTGCATTACAGTTCTTCCTCCTCGACGATGGTTGTGTTATCCTTGATATCAAAGCGATGCGCAATCGTTTCCGGTTGAACCGCGGATAAAATCACATGGTCGCTGTCGGAAATGATCACCGCGCGTGTTCTTCTGCCGTATGTCGCGTCAATCAGGCGGCGCTCCTCGCGCGCCTCCTGAATCATGCGCTTGACCGGCGCAGATTCCGGCCCAATGATCGCGATGATGCGGCTTGAAGATATGAAATTGCCGTAGCCGACATTGATGAGCTTGATGTCCACGGATACCTCCGATGTTTTTCGTTATTCGATATTCTGAACCTGCTCGCGCAGCTTTTCGATTTCGCCCTTCGCCGCAACGACGCACCCGGCAATCTGCGCGTCGGAGGCCTTCGATCCGATGGTATTGACCTCTCGGTTCAGCTCCTGCACCAGAAAATCGAGCTTTCTGCCAACCGGCTCGTCAAGCTCCGCCGTCGCGCGAAGCTGCGCAATGTGGCTGCTCAGGCGCACAAGCTCCTCGTCAATCGCCGCACGATCCGCAAAAATCGCCACCTCGGTGGCGAAGCGCGCCTCGTCGATGTCGCCGCTGAGCAGCGCGGACAGCCTCTGGCTGAGCTTTGCGCGGTATTCCTCCACGACCATCGGCGCGCGTGTCGCAATGCTTTCGCGCAGACCGTCAATCGCGTCGAGCTTTTTCATCATGTCACCGCGCAAGCTGTTTCCCTCGCGCTTCCGCATGGCCGTCAGATCGTCCAGCGCCAGATTCAGCGCCCGCATGAACAGCGCGCGAACCGCGTCCTGATCCTCCTCGGAGGCTTCCACCGTCAGCACATCCGGCATGTTCATATAATCCGAAAGCGGAAGATCGTTTTTCACGCCGAGCGCCTCGCTCAATTCTCCCGCCGCCTGCCGATAGGCTTTCGCAAGCTGCATGTCCACATGAACGCGGCGCGCATCCTCGCGATGGTTCACATAATTGACGAAGACATCCACATGCCCGCGCGCCAGCCGCTCTGCCACGCCCGTGCGCACAGCGTCGTCCAGAAACGCGATGGGCCGCGCAAGGCGGAAGGAAACATCCAGAAAACGATGATTGACGCTCTTGACCTCGACCGTCATTTCGCGCCCGTCCTCGCAGACAAGCCCGCGGCCGTAGCCGGTCATGCTCTGCACGGAAAATCACCCCTTCTTTTCACGCAGATTTATTCCTGATTATACCACAGAGATTTACAAAAGGAAATGGCCTACTTCAACAGATTTTTTCGTTAAGCGTACACGTTTTCAATCGCCCGTCGGCTCCGGGCGCTTCTGCTGCTCGATCATCTGCAAAAACTGCGCCTCGTCGATGATGCGCACCCCCAGCTCGCGCGCCTTATCCAGCTTGCTGCCTGCGCTTTCCCCGGCCAGAACGATGCTGGTCTTCTTGGATACGCTGCCGGTCGCCTTGCCGCCGTTTTTGCGGATCATCTCCTGCGCCTGCGCGCGGGAAAGCGTCGGCAGCGTGCCAGTCAGCACAAACGTCATTCCCTCAAACAACGTGCCTGCGTCCTGCTGCGCGTGCATCTGCGGGCGAACGCCGGCTTCCAGTAGGCGGTTTACAAAGCGGCGGTTTTCTTCGTCCGCAAAGTATTCCGTAATGGAGGCGGCCACAATGCCGCCCACATCCTCGATGTCCACCAGCTCCTGCTCGCTCGCGCCCATCAGCGCTTCCAGCGTGCCGAAATGCGCCATCAGGTCATACGCCGTCTTTTTGCCGATATTGGGAATACCGATAGCGAACAAAAAGGCGTCCAGTTCGCAGTCCTTGCTCTTCTCCAGCTCGGCAAAGAGCTTTTCCGCCTTCTTTTCACCAAAGCCCTTCAGCGCAACCAGCTTTTCCCAATCCAGATGGTACAGATCCGCCGCCGAACGAACGCCCAGCTCGTCGTAAAACAACCCGGCCGTTCGCGTGCTGAATGTTTCGATATCCATGCCCTGCCGCGAGGCAAAATGCGCCATGCGGGCAATCGCCTGCGGGCGGCAGCTCGTCCGATTGAGGCAGAACAGGTGAACGCCGTCCTCCCTCAGCTTGACCAGTTCGCCGCCGCATGCGGGGCAGCCCGTCGGCGGCTGGATATCCGTTTCCGGCGCTTCGCCTTCGCCATCCCAAACGACGCCCATGATTTCCGGGATAACGTCGTTGGAGCGGCGCACCCAGACCTCGCTCCCGATGCGCACGCGCTTGCGGCAGATGTCGTCGTAGTTGTTGAGCGTCGCGCGCTTCACCGTCACGCCGCAGATATCCACCGGGGACAGGTGCGCCAGCGGCGTGAGCTTGCCCGTGCGCCCGACCTCCCACGTGATTTTCAGCAGCTTGGTGACGGTTTCCTGCGCGGGGAACTTAAAGGCAATTGACCATCGCGGGAATTTGTCCGTCGTGCCCAGCACCTCGCGCGTGCGCATGTCCGTAATCTTGATCGTCGCACCGTCGATCAGGAAATCCAGCGTCTCCCGTTTTTGCTCGATTTCATGCACAGCCTTCAGCGCTTCCTCAATGGTCTGTGCCGGACGAACGAACGGGCTGATGTTGAGGCCGTTTTCCTTCATAAACGCCAGCATATCCTGCTGGGTTTCAAAGCTCTTGCCCTCGATATAACCGATTTGGTAAAAGAATGCGTCCAGATGGCGGCTCGCCGTCACCTGCGGATCGAGGTTGCGCAGCGCACCCGCAGCCGCATTGCGCGCGTTTTTGAGCGGCTCAGCGGCGGTTTCGTTGTATTTTTTCAGTTCGGACAAGCGCATGATGCCCTCGCCCTGCACCTCCATCCTGCCGGTGAACGGGATGGTCAGCGGAATGGTGCGGATCGTGCGGATATTGGC
>ERZ780207.3237-NODE-3237-length-10637-cov-10.433566_pt1 | contig 10637 bp, 6 predicted proteins | sample MGYA00510977_ERZ780207 | MGnify/ENA primary metagenome ERZ780207 (study PRJEB29588, sample SAMEA2151383) | human gut metagenome | biome: human gut; feature: human-associated habitat; material: faeces | place: Denmark | collected 2008/2010 ... | reverse complement strand
TGGCGCAGGCGTGCCTTGACCGCTTCCTCGAGCTGTGCGACGTGCTGGGCATCCCCTTCGGCAGTGACAGCAGCGAAGATCCCGAGGCGAAGGCCATCGAGGAGAAGATCGCCGCACGTCAGGCCGCCCGCAAGGCCAAGAACTGGGCCGAGGCCGACCGCATCCGCGACGAGCTCAAGGCCGACGGCATCGTACTCGAGGACACCCCGCAGGGCGTCAAGTGGAAGCGCGCATAAATTGACCCGATTGCATATCTGACGACCGCCCCGGCCATCTGGCCGGGGCGATTTTACCGTCGCAGCGTACAAAAATCCCCGATTGGAAAACCAATCGGGGATTCTTGCTTTGCAGTTATGGGTAAGGGATGAGAAAACATCAGGGGTGCTGCGGCGTGTCGGCGTCATCGCTCTGCGCTTCATCGGCAGGCGTCTCTTCCGGCGCTGCCGTCTCGTCAGTGGGGGCGCTGTCGTCCGCCGCCGTGTCCGGCGTGGGCTCTGTCTGAGCCTGTGCCGCAGCCGCTGCTGCCTCGGCCTCCGCCTCGGCGGCGCGCTTGGCTTCCTTCGCCTCGTGCGCGGCGGCACGCTTTGCCTGGAGCTTCGTGTGCTCCTCGGCCAGCCACATCCGCCAGCCCCGCTTACGCAGCGTGGCGGCCTCTTCCTCGGTCATCGTTCCGGCTGCCACCGCCTTTTTCAGCTTGCGGTAGTACAGCAGGCGCAGCACCGTGACGATCACGGCCAGCACGATGAGCACGATGAGGATGTAGAACAGCGCGCTGTGGTGCGACTTGACCACGGCAAACTGCAGGTCACGCTCCATGGTCTTAAAGACGAGGTAGCTGCCGTCGCGGGTGCTGGACGTGCTCGCCCAGGTGCCGTTCTGGTGGGTGTAGACCGTGTAGTTTGCACCGGTATCCGGCGCGTAGACACGCAGGGAAACAGTGTTGTCCGCGTCGTCGTCAATGGTGTCGTTGAGCACCTCGACGCGGTACTTCATGTACAGCTGCTGGTTGCCGCGCAGCGTCGGCCCCTCGGCATCGGGCGACGTGATGTGCACGTCCGTTGCCGGGTCAAAGACGCCCTCAGCCAGCACGATCGGCGTGCGGCTGTTGTCGGCATACAGATCACCGGCCACGACCGTCGAGACAGCGGTATACTCCGCCTTGACCTCGAGATCGAAGGTCAGATGACTGTAGTCATGCTCCGGCCACGAGCCATAGTTGCCCTCCACCGTCGGGCAGTCGGGGATCTGAGATTCGTCGATCGAGCCGCCGTAGGCAAACGTGATCGTCTTGACAACCTCGCCGTTGGCCGTGAAGGTAACGGCAAAGCTGGAGAACTCCGCCGGGATACCGTCGCGCGCCATGAAGGCCTCATAGCTCATGCCCTCGGCCTTGCCGGCGTAGCTGATGCCGTCGATGCCGGCCTCCGTCTCGTGGACGAAGTAGTTATCAGCCGCGCTGCCGTCCTTGTCGATCTCACCGGCGATCGTGCCGACGCAGTTGCCGGAGCCGTTGAGATTGACGAGCGTGTTGCAGCCGCTGACGTTCATGCCGTAGCCCGCAACGCCGCCGATATAGTTGCGGCCGGTCAGCCCGCACTTGGCAAAGCTGTTGCGCACGGAGCCCTTCGACTGACCGACGACACCGCCGACATAATCGCCTGCCGTGCTCTCGGCCGTGCCGTAGCCCTCGCAGCCGCTGATGACGCCGAGATCGGCATAACCGCAGACCGCGCCGACGCAGTTTTTGCGCGAGGTAGCATTGCCGTAGTTTCTGCTGTCGACCAGCACGCACTTGGTAAAGTACTTGGCCGTAAGCGTAGCGTCCTTGATAATGTTGGAGTCGCTCTCGGGATCGTAGTCATACTCGATGCCCATCGTGCCGGCCACGCCGCCGACATTGACATCGCCGTCGACCTTGCCGTAGTTATCGCAGTTATAGACCTTGCCGTCGGTCGTGCTCGCGAGCTCCTCCTCCGAGATATCCTGAATAATGTCGTCCTTGTCCTTGCTCAGGGCGAGCTCGAGAATGTCGCACAGGCGCATCATGACGACGTTGAACTGGTCGTTGACGGCCTTCATGTCGCTGATGATCTGGGCGCTGTAGCTCGCGGTCTCCACGCTCAGGCGCGAGAGCCCTGCCGAGATACTGCCGAGGTCGTCAAACATCTGCTCCATCGCGGTGCGGTAATCGCTGCTGATGTCGGGCAGGTTGAGGGGATCATTGCTGGCAAGGTATTTCGTGACCTGATCGAGATAGCTCATGCCGGTCGAGAAGTTGCCGCTGGAGGACTTGAGCGCATCAAACGCATTTTTGAATGCGGCACTCATGTAGTCCAGACGGGTGTTGCCGGTGGAGTCCTCGGTGAGGTAGTAGGTGTTGATGATCTTTGTCATCGTCGAGATATCGCCGGAGATCGCACCGATGGCTCTGGCAGCGTCGCCCGCGCCCTTGAGCATCGCGTCACGCTGCGCCTCATACGTGCCGAGGTTGTCCGGGTTATACTCATACCCGTACTTATCGGACATCTGCTGCCAGTTATCCGGACGGCTGGCAAGCAGATCGTAAGAGCCCGTGCCGTAGGAGTTATCCATGACCTTCATGAGCCAGGCGCAGTAGTCCATGGCCGCGTTGAGCTGGTCGGACGAAACGCTCAGATCCTTGGCCGCATCCTTAAATGCCGTCTTGTCGGCCTCTGTCATCTCATCGACGATGTCGAGATAGTCAAAGCCCTTGCTGAAGTAGTTGATCGCCTTGTCGAGCGACACGGCAGCCGTGGAAAACTCCGTGATCGCGGGCGCGAGCATCTTCTCCGCCGTGTTGATGCGGATGAACACCTCGTTGACGGTCGAGACCGTGCTGTCGACATAGTCCGTGGTGCGCTCTGCCACATAGCGCGCGCTCTCCGTGGCGTGCGCCGCGCTGTCGCTGAGCACGCCGAGCGTGGCGGCCAGCGACGCGGTCGCGGAGCCGGTGTGGTTGAGCAGTGTATCCATCAGGCCGTGGAGCGTGTTGAGCTCCTTGGCCATCGCGCCGATCGAGCCGGACTCGACATCGAGCGTGATGAACGGCTCCATCTGGCCGCAGATGCCGCCGACGTCCTTACGGCCGGAGGCGGTACCCCAGTTCGTGCAGCCGGAGACCAGACCGCTCTGGCGGCCGACGATGCCGCCGATGTTGTAGCCGACGTGCTCAAAGCCGACGCCGCCCCAGTTCGTGCAGCCGATGATGACGCCGGACGAGAAGCCGCAGATGCCGCCGACGTCCGTGGACGTGTTGGCCTTCTTCGGCGCATCGTCGTCCTCGTCGTCGGAGGCGGTCGGGAGCGTCAGAGAGTCGAGATCCTCCGCGCTGTCAACGGCCTCGCTGGCGTTGATGTTCACGCCCGTGGTGTTTGAGCAGTAGGAGATCGTGCCGATGTTCTGCCCGACGATGCCGCCGACGTAATGGTCGCCCTCGACAAAGCCTTCGGTCTTGCAGTTATAAATCATGCCGCTGCTTTCGTTCGTGCCCGCGATGCCGCCGACGTTGTTCTCGCCGGAGATCGTGCCGTTGAACGAGCAGCCGGAGATCGTGCCGTAGTTCGTGCCGACGACAGCGCCGATCTCGTTGAGGGTACCGGCAGCGTCGATGTTGCCGGTGATCTTCAGATCACGGACCGTACCGACCGCCTGCACATAGCGAAACAGGCCCATATGGGACGCATCGCCCGAGAGCTCCAGCCCGCTGACCGTGTGGCCCTGCCCCTCGAACATGCCGCCGAAGGTCGGGATCGGCACAAAGTCCGACCCGCTCAGGTCCACATCATTGTCCAGATAGACCGTCTTGCCCTGCGAGTATGTATCGAGTTTGCAGCTTTTGCTCAGCTGCACGAGATCGTCCGCAGAGTAGATGTGGATCTCCGTGGCATTCGGCTGGGCAGCCGCGCCGCAGAGCAGGCACAGAGCCGCCACGAGCACCAGCGCAAGCAGACGGCGCACATTATGTCTTTTCATCGGAACCCTCCTCACCGTGCAGATCCGCCGCCGGCACAGTCTGCGCCGGAGCCTCCTCCATCTGCACATTTCCGATATCGATCGAAGCGCTGACCGTGCCGTTCACGCGGCCGTGGATCTCCGCATCGACGTAACCGTTGATATAGCCGCGCACGTGTCCATTGACACGCATGGCCCCCTGCAGATGCTGCGGCGCGGCGTGGTGGCCAATCGTAAAGGATGTTTTTTCAACCAGAGAATCGCCCAGCAGCAGGATCTGCGGCAGGACGCACATGACCAGCACCATCGAGATCAGCGTGCCGCGGCCCAGGCAGATGCCGATGGACGCGACCGTGTTCTCCGAGGACAAAAAGCCGATGGACATGCCGGCTGCGGCGAGGATCGTGCCGGAGGTCACGACCGTGGGGAATGCCTGGTTGAGCGCCTCGATCATGGCTTCCTTATAGGGCATCTCCTCTTTGAGCCGGAGGTAGCGGCTCGAGATGACAATGGCGTAGTCAATGTTGGCGCCCATCATGATGGCGCTGACGATCAGATACGCCAGGAAATACAGGTTGTTGTGCAGGAGCGCCGGGAACGAGAAGTTGATCCACACACTGCCCTGGATCACGAGGATGAGCAGCAGCGGCAGCGCGACCGACTTGAACGTCACCAGCAGCACGAGGATGACGAACACGACCGTGAGGATGCTGATGAGCGTGTTGTCCGTGCTGAAGGCGTCGGAAAAGTCCTTGTCCTTGGCCGTCTCGCCGACGAAATAGGACTCGTCGTAGTATTTGCCGACGGCGCCCTTGATGACCGTCAGGTAATCGTAGGTCTCCTCGCTCTCGACCGGGAGGTTGAGATAGAGGATCATGCGCGAGTAATGCTCGGAATGCAGCTGCTTTTCGCCGTCGATGAGGCGGTCATACATCTCCTCGAGGTCGTTCATGGTCTCAGCATCGATCTTCGAGCGGTAGATGTCGCGCTGTTCATACAGGAACTTGAACATGTCGATGAGCGGCACGGAGCAGTTGTCAATATTGCTCAGATCCACGAGCTGGCCGAGGGCCTTCGTATAATCATCGTTTGCCGTGCAGTAGGCCGTGTAGAGCGCGCGCGACACGCCGATGTCGATATCCGTGAGCTCGGCGAACTTGCGCGGCGTGAGCGAATCGGTGACCATGTAGCCGTCCTTGGCCTCCTCGCCCGCGAGCGCCTGAATGTGATCGACGCCCTTGAGCTCATTGAGATCGTCGAGCAGGCTCGCCTCGCTCTCAAAGTCCGTGAACGGGAAGATGAGCACGACCTGGTTCGTCTCGCCGAAGGTGGCGTTGATCTTCTTCTCGGCGATCTTATAGTCGTTTTGCTTGATGGTGTCGAGCGTGCTGTAGCCGAACACGTACGGGCACTTGCTGCTCAGCAGGAAGCCCGCAACAATGATGACCAGAAAGATCGGCGGCACGACATAACGGCTGCGGATGGCAAAGCGGCCGAGCGCGTCGATGCGCGGCAGGAACTTGCGGTGGTGCGTCTTGTCGATCCACGGGCTCATGTACATGATGAGCGCCGGCATCAGGAAAAACACCGTCAGCATCAGAAACAGGATCGACTTGATGAGCACAAGGCTCATGTCCTCGCCGATCTTGATCTTCATGAACGAGAGCGCAAGCAGGCCCGAGATCGTCGTCAGGCTCGAGGCCGAGATCTCCGGAATGGCCAGCGTCAGCGCACGGATGGTCGCCTCACGGGGCGCGAAAAGCTCGCGCTCCTCCGTGTAGTGGTGGCACATGATGATCGCGTAGTCGATGCCGAGACCAAGCTGCAGCACCGCCGCGATGGAGTTGGTGATGAACGAGACCTCATGGAACCAGTAGTTCGTGCCCTTGTTGACCCAGACGGCCACGCCAAAGGTGATGATGAGCACCGGGACCTCCGCGTAAGTATGGCTCGTGAGCAGGAGCACCACGAAGATCGAGCACATGAGGATGATGAGCACGATGCGCATCTCATGCTCGAGGATCTCGCCGGTCGGGTTGCCGATCTCGGTCGTGATATAGGTATCATAGCCGCTGAGCGCCGCGCGGACGTTCTTCACGCCCTGAATGCTGATCTCGTCGAGCTTCTCGCCGTCAAACGTAACCTCAAAGAGCGCCGAGGCACTATTATAATGGTGTGTGTCCTTTTCAAATTCCACGTCCTTGACGCCGTCCACACCGCGCAGCATCTCGGCAAGCTCCTCCGCCTGCGCGAGCGTCACGTTGGACACCATGACCTTCGCATCCCCGTAAGTAATGAACTCACGGTTCATGATCTCCAGCCCCTGGCGCGTCTGCGTGGAGTCCGGCAGATAATCGGTCAGCTCATTGTTGACGTCCGTCTTGCTCGCCGAGAAGATCGACAGCACGCACGCCACGGCAAACAGCACCACAAACAGCCGCCGTTTGTCCACAATGAACGCCGCCAGACGCTCCATAAACGACTTCTTCATACCCCAGCCCCTCATCGGACGGCTCTCCCGCCCGGGATTCCTCTGCGCGCCCGATCAAAACCGGTTACACAAAAAGTTAAAAAACAGTAACAAAATGTGCTTCCTTGTCATTTTTGCGTGTAACGGCGCAAAGTTAACATAAACAATTACGGATTCTTTTGTATCATACGATATCCAAAACACGATGTCAACCGCGAAAACGAATTTTCCCGCAATTTTCCTTAACTTTTTTCCACAACTTCAAGGAAATGCAAGCATTTTCGCGCCTGTTCTGCAAAAAATCAGACGCTTCGTCAGGAAATCAACCGCGCGTCTTTTTCTCGCCGCGTGTACCACACGGTGACATATTCCTGCAAAACAGCGTCGAAAAATGGTAACAAAAATCGACCCATCGGAATCAAGATCGGATCCCGTCGGGTCGAATTTTGTAACTTTTTCATGCTTCAAATATCTTTTCCACGCGGCGGATATACGCCGGCAGCGCGCCCTCAAAGTCCACGCCGAAGCGGCGCGGCGTGTCGCGCCAGAGCGAGCGGCAGATGCTCTCGTCCGTGAGCGCGGTGGCCGTTTCGAGGGCGGCGCTCAGCGGAGCGCCGCGCACGAGCAGCGCGGCGAGGGCGGAGGCGAACACATCGCCCGTGCCGTAAAACACGCCGGGATGCGCCGGACGCATGCTCACGTGCATCTCCCCCGTGCGGCAGTCGCAGGCGACATTGCCGATCACGTCCGGCTGCGGGCGCACGCCCGTGACCGTCACGACGCCGGCGCCGAGCGCACCGAGCGCCTGAAACAGCTGCGCGAGATAGGCGTCGCTGTGCGTGCCGGGCTCGTACGGCAGACCAGCCAGCAGCGCTGCCTCCGTAACGTTCGGCGTGATGACGTCCGCGCGCGAGAGCAGGCGGCGGAAGGCTGCGCACATCCGGTCGTCGATCTTGGAATAATAGCTGCCGTTGTCGGCCATGACTGGGTCGATCACGACGAGGGTATCCGGCGCGGCGATGCAGTCAAGCGTCTGCGCGAGCAGCTGCGCCTGCTCCGGCGAAGCAAGGTAGCCGGAATACACGCCGTCGATGCGCACGCCGATGCGCTGCCAGTGGTGCGCGATGGGCAGCATATCGTCCGACAGATCGCGGAACGTCCAGCCGGTGAACTCGCCCGTGTGCGTGCTGAGCACGGCCGTCGGAATGCAGGCGCACTCCACGCCCGTGGCGGAGATGACCGGCAGCGCCACGGTCAGCGAGCACTTGCCGAGCCCGGACAGATCGTGGATGGCGGCAATGCGCTTGAGCGGCGGTAACGTGTTGTCCATAGAATGACCTCAGTCCTTTTCAGAATGGTATCCAGCAGACGGCCCCCGGTAAGGTACCGGGGGCGCGTGGAAATGGCTCAGGCATCGGACGACGGGAGCGCGCGCAGCTGCGCGTCGATCTCCGCGAGCGAGTCGGCCGTCAGGCCCGACTGGGCAAACCCGGCCACCTGGCGCAGCGTCATGGCGGCGGTCATCTGCAGGGCCGGATTCTTCAGGATCTTGGGGAAGAACCGCTCGAGGACCGCAACCGCCTCCGGCGCGCCGAGCAGCTTCTTCATCGTGTCGTCCACAGTGTATGTCACGTTGCTTTCCTCCCTGTCTCCGGAGGCCGGAGGACAGATTTCACAAAAAATCAGAGATTTTGTAGTGATTATACACAAATCACGCCTGATTGTCAAATCCCGTGCAGCCGGCGGGGGCTTCCGGCGCATTCCGCCGGTCCAGATAGCGCAGAAACTGGCGCGTCGCGGCCGAAATATGCGCCCGGCCGGGCAGCGCGCCCACCTCCGCCGAAAGGCGCGCATACTCCGCGCACAGCGCCCGCGCGTGCGGCAAAAGCCTCGCGCCGTCGCCCGTGAGCACCACGCCCGCCTTGCCGCGCTCAAGCAGCGTCACGCCCCACTCCTGCTCCAGATCCGCGATCATGCGGCTGACGTCCGACTGCGAATAGTGCAGCCGCTGCACGCGCTCGGCGCGGTGCTCATCCTCGGCGGCGCTGCGGGCGCCGAGTGCGTGCCCATGCTGCTGCAAAAGCACCAGAAGTGCTGAGCTGACCCGCACATTTAAAAACTGCGCACCGTCGGGTGCGCAGTTTTTCATGCAGGCGGCCGTGCAGTATCCGGGCTGACACCGGCAATCAGCTGATCGAAGCCCAACGGAGCAGGCTCGGTTTGGAAAGGAGGTGCAGCAGATGAATGTACGATGATTTTGGGATGCGGAGCATGAAAAATCGCCGCGAGCAACATGCAGTCCGCGACGTCTGGGCTTCCGCTCTCGGTTTTCGATCTTCGCCATCGGCGTCTCCGAAAAAGAGACACGAAAAAAAGAGACACGCGCTCGCGTGTCTCTTTTTCTGGAGGCGCCACCCGGATTTGAACCGGGGGTCAAGGATTTGCAGTCCCATGCCTTACCACTTGGCTATGGCGCCAAAAAATGGAGCGGGCAACGAGATTCGAACTCGCTACCTCCACCTTGGCAAGGTGGCGCTCTGCCAAATGAGCTATGCCCGCAAAATGGTGCCTCCGGTCGGAATCGAACCAACGACACGGGGATTTTCAGTCCCCTGCTCTACCAACTGAGCTACAGAGGCGTATGCAATTCAAAAACTGGTGGGAACAACAGGGCTCGAACCTGTGACCCCTTGCTTGTAAGGCAAGTGCTCTCCCGGCTGAGCTATGCTCCCGTTTCGCAGCTTGCTCATTATACAAGACGGGCACACAATTGTCAATAGATTTTCGGTAATTTTTTCGGCAATTGTGCATGTTTGGGGCGGCAGCGCCGCCCCAAACACGGTTCAATCCGTTGCGGCGTCAGGGTTTTCGGCGTCCAGCAGCGTCTGCAGATCCGCCGGCGTAAATACATATTCCGTGTCGCAAAACTGGCAATGCACGCGCGTATCCTCGCCCTCGGCGATCATCGCGCGCAGCTCATCCGCTCCGCACTGGCGCAGCGCCTGCTCCACACGCGCACGCGAGCACGCGCAGCGGTAGGTCATCGGGTGGCGCAGGACGATCTCGGGCGCAAGGTCGCGCATGACCTGCGCGATGATGGCGTCCGCTCCGTCCTCGTCGAGAATGGTCGTGAGCTGGTCCATCATGAAAATGTTGTCCTCCAGCTTTCCGATCAGCTCCTCCGGCGCGCCGGGCATGAGCTGCACGAGAAAGCCGCCGGCTGCCTTGACGCTGTGGTCGGTGTCGACGAGCACGCCGAGGCCGCAGGCCGCGGGGATCTGCTCGCTCTCGACGAGATAGGCAGACAAGTCCTCCGCGATCTCGCCGCTGACGAGCTCCGTGCTGCCGACATACGGCTCACGCAGGCCGATGTCGCGGCTGACGGTGAGCATACCGTCCTTACCGACGGCGCCGCCGACGTCGAGCTTGCCGTCCGGGCGCGTGGGCAGGTCGAACGCGGGGTTCGAGACCATGCCGCGCACATTGCCCTCGCTGTCCGACACGGCGATGATGCTGCCGAGGCCTCCGCCGCCGCTGATACGCAGTGTGAGCGTGCCGTTTTCCTCCTTGAGCAGGTCGCCGAGCATCGACGCCGCGCACAGGCTGCGGCCGAGGGCGGCGATCGCCGTCGGGCTGCAGTGGTGGATGGCGTTGGCGCGCTGCACCGCGTCGCGCGCGGTGACGACCGAAATTTTCACAAAACCGTCTTTTGAGACGGCGCGGATGATCTCATCCATTGTTTTCACCTCAGAAATCTTGGAATCGGGTGCAGCCCGCATTGAGCCGCATCCGGAGTTTTTGCACAATTCAGACGCCGTATTCCAGGCTACGCATCGCCGTGAGGAAAATGCGCCCGGCATCCGCCTGCGGGCCGTCGCGCCGGACGGTCACGTCCAGAAAGCCCGCCTGCGTGAGCAGCTGCGCGAGCCGCTCCGGCGTGTGCGCATACTCGATGTGCTCCTCCGACGCGCGCGACCAGAGCTCCCCCGCGCGCGTGAACAGATCCATGCCGTAGTGCATGGTCTGGGCCGCCGCGTCAAACTCCGCCCGCCAGAGGCACAGGACATCGTCCGTCTCGTCGACGAACGTGCCGCCGTCGAGCGCGCGGAACGACGCCGGATCGCGGATGTCCAGAATGAGCATCCCGCCCGGACGCACAAACAGGTGCAGCCGGTGCAGCACCTCCGGCAGCTCC
>ERZ780207.3233-NODE-3233-length-10646-cov-2.682750_pt1 | contig 10646 bp, 4 predicted proteins | sample MGYA00510977_ERZ780207 | MGnify/ENA primary metagenome ERZ780207 (study PRJEB29588, sample SAMEA2151383) | human gut metagenome | biome: human gut; feature: human-associated habitat; material: faeces | place: Denmark | collected 2008/2010 ... | reverse complement strand
AAAATTATCATGATTACAGGTATTTACAGGATGACAAAATTGTTTTGAATAATCCACATAAAGGTTGGTATTGGCATTATATCGATAATGGTTTTGGACGTATAAATTACAGAAAAGGCGTTGAAGATGATTATACATTAGATTTTCCGTGTTTGAATCATTTATATCTTAGATTCGATTGGGCCGATATTGAAAAAGAAGAAGGCATATTTGATTGGTATTATATAGATGAGATAGTGAATAAGTGGAGCAAATATAATTATAGATTTGCATTTAGAGTATGTTGCTATGAAGCGGGAGAAATCAAATATGCTACACCCGAATGGGTAAGAGAAGCAGGTGCAAAAGGATATTTTTGTGGAAACGACTGTTGGCAACCTGATTATGGTGACGAAATCTTTCTGGAAAAATTAGAAAATTTCATGAAAGAATTCGGAAAAAAATTCAATGGTCATCCTTTAGTAGAGTTCGTAGATGTAGGAACTTACGGTACTTGGGGTGAAGGTCACACAGGATATGGAAGCGGCAATAGTTTTCCTACTGATGTACTTATAAAACATATAAATCTTCATCTTAAGTATTTTCCTGATACTTATGTCATTATGAATGACGATATGATTAATACGAGTGCTAACGAAAATGGTACAGGCAGAGAAAAATTGCTTGATTATTGCATTAGTCGTGGCATGGGATTCAGGGATGATTCTATTTTATGTTCGTGTTATGCAAATAAGGAGTATGTTGGATATGATACGATCCGTACACCCTTTATGTTTGACGAATTTTATATGCAAGCGCCCGTTGATATAGAGTGTGAACACTATACTTCTACAACTCCTGAAATATATAAAACGGGATTGCCATTAATCGAAGCTCTTAAAAGATGTCACGCTACTTTTTGCGGATTTCATGGTTATCCAAGACCTTGGCTAGAAAAGTGGCCGTATCTTGCTGAATATCTAGCAAACAGATTAGGCTATTGGTATTTTTTAGATGGAGCTCAGATTCCGGAAAGTGTATCTGGATTTGATACTATAGCAAAGTTTTATTTTACAAATAAAGGCTTTTGTCATTCCTACTATCCATTTAAGTTTAAGATTAAAATCGTTGGCGAAAACGGTAGTTTTGATATTTTCTCGGAATTGGGTATAAACCAAAGAATTATGGCAGAGTCGTCATACGAGTACTTAGTGAAACTTGATTTCAAAAAAGTTCCTGCAGGTAAGTATTTATTATGTGTAGGAATGTTCGAAAATGATTTGGCGATTAAATTAGGTTTTAAGAACGATTGTTTAATGTCAGATGGTTATTATTGTATAGATGAAATCTTTGTGAGGGGGGAATAAAAATGATTAATGGAGAAATATGGTACGACACCGATGGGCAACCAATTCAGGCTCACGGAGGCGGAATATTAGAGTATAATGGAATTTATTATTGGTATGGTGAATGCTACGAGCAAATCAATGGTGAATCCGAGTATTCAAATAGTGGAATAATGTGTTACTCTTCAAAAGATTTGCTTAATTGGAAAAATGAAGGAATGGTTCTTAGTGCCATTACAACCCGTGACTGGTGTGAGCATGAGTTGTATTATAAAAATGTAATTCAACGACCAAAGGTAGTCTTTAATGAGAACACCAAAAAGTTTATGATGTATTTTCATTCTGATAATCCAATGTATACACGCTCAACCGTAGGTTTTGCTGAATCAGATACGCCAACCGGAAAGTTTCATTATCTGGGTTCTATAAGACCTCATTATAGACCTAGTCATGATCTGACAGTTTTTTCTGATAATGGTCATACATATTTGTTTAATGCAAGTGACCACAACTCAACAGTGCGTGCAATAAAAATGTCAGAAGATGGTTTACATTTTGGTAAATACTCAGTTGTAACTATGGAAGAACCTTGTATGGCAACACGCGAAGCTCCTGCAGTATTTGAACGGAATGGAAAATATTATATGATTTCTTCCGGCTGTTCTGGTTGGAATCCAAATAGGTCAGAATGTCATGTGGCAAATTCTATTTTAGGTGAATGGAAGAGTTTGGGCGATCCTTGTGTTGGAGAAGGAAGTGAATTGACTTTTAGGTCTCAAAGTACTTTTGTTTTGAAGATTGGTGAAAAGTACATTTATATGGGAGACCGTTGGAATCCAGAAGCGTTAAATCGGTCAGGTTATGTTTGGTTAGAAATAACATTTGAAAATGATAAACCTGTTATTTCTTGGAACAATGAGTGGAAAGGGGTGTAGATATGTTAGAGATTAAATATAATTCTCTAAACCTATTCAAAAACGGAAAACCATGGTTGCCAATTGCAGGTGAAATGCAATATTCGCGTACTCGACGTGAAGAATGGCGTGACTCTTTGTATAAGATGAAAGCTGGCGGAGTTGATATAGTTCAATCTTATGTATTTTGGATTCATCACGAAGAAATAGAGGGTGTTTATGATTTTTCTGGTAATAAATCCTTACGCGATTTTTTGCAGGAAATTAAAGATGCAGGCATGTATATGTATCTACGTATTGGACCTTGGCCCCATGGTGAAGCACGAAATGGCGGTTTCCCCGATTGGCTTTTAGAAAAAGGATGGGAACTTCGTTCAAATGACCCTAATTATTTAGCAAAGGTACATGAATATTTTTCAAAATTATATGAACAATCTAAAGGGTTTATGTATTCTGATGGTGGACCTATAATTGGAATACAGATTGAAAATGAACACGGTCATTGCGGAGGTCCGACAGGAGAAGAAGGAGAAGAACATATACGAACACTCAAGAAAATGTTGGATGATATTGGATTTAACGCTCCTATATATTCAACAACTGGATGGGGTGATGCTTCTACTGGTGGCCTAGTTCCATTTTGGGGTGGTTACCCTGAGGAGCCTTGGTGTCCTTCAAAGGATGAGCGTCCGCCTAATGATAACTATCTTATAAAGGCGGGCAGAAATGATATAAATATAGGTAGCGACGCTGGAATTAAATATGATGCTGCAGAAATAATAGATGGCTTTCCGTATTTCACTACAGAAATGGGTGCTGGTGTGCAGATCTCCAAAATCAGGAGACCTATAATATCCGATAAGGATGCAGGAGCATTACTGCTTTCAAAATTAGCGAGCGGCGTAAATCTTGTGGGATATTATATGTATCATGGAGGAACAAATCCTATCGGTAAATTGTCTTTTCTTAATGAATATCGTGGTGGCTCGTTAAAGCCTGGATGGACCAGCGATGTTCCGGAATTGTCTTATGATTTTCAAGCACCGATCCGTGAATATGGTCAAATCAGACAGTCACATAAAGAGATAAAAATAGTCGGTTTAATGTTGAGGGAATTTGGTGATGAATTGGCTTTAATGGAAACCCATATTCCAAAAGATGAGCCAAATTCTGCATATGATACAGAGCATCTTAGATACGGTACTCGTCATAATGGAAAAAGTGGTTATTTCTTTGTGAATAATTATCAACGAAGAAGATATATGAATGTACATACAAATGTTAATATTTCTGTTTCACTTGATAATGAAGAAATTAAAATACCGACTTTTGATGTCAAGGATGGTGATTATTTCTTCTGGCCATTTAATATGAAGATTGGAAATGCCCTTCTCAAAACAGCAAAGGCTACACCATTATGTATCCTGAATAATAACGATTACATTTTCTATACAGATTGTGAACCTGAGTATAATTTCGATGGTGAACCTGATATTAATAAAAAAATCATTACAATAAGTAGAAAAGATGCACTAAATTCATATAAAATTTCTACGGATAAAGATTATTTATTTATTTCTGATTCATTAGTTATGCAAACTGATAAAGGAATTGAAATTATTGGCAGAAAAACTCCGGAGTTTAAGGTTTATCCTGAATTATCTAACACTCCAATAGGTTTCGAAAAGATTGGGGAAGAGGATGGATTTGTAAAATATCGAAAGAGTATTGCGCATATTAACAATTCAGTTTCTTTCGAAAGAATTGGCGAAGGAGAATATGAAATAAATATAACCTATGGTGGTTTTTCCGAAAACACATATTTGAATTTGGAATATGGTGGAAATATTGCAAGATTATATGATGGTGATAAATATATTGCTGATAATTTCTATAATGGAACGGATTGGGACATTTCTTTAAAACGCTTTGGATATCCAAAATCCTTAAGATTAAAAATCGAGCCATTAACAAAAGATGAATTTGTGTTCATAGAGAAGTGGCCGATTTTGAAAAATGGTGTAGCAGATGAGCTATATAATGCATGTGCCGAAACGGAGTACCGTTTTATAATAAATTGGCAGTAAAAATTATTAGCGAATTGCAATAGCAAGTTGCAATAATTTTGACAAGTGACGATCTTTGTGAGGGCGGTTTGTTCTTCTGGAGGGAGGGGCGAAGCCCCGACCGGAGGAAGAACAAACCACAGCCGGCGCTCAGATGGCGTAGATTCGGTCCAGTTCTTCGTCAAACAGCTCCTCCGGTGTCCGGTAGCCCAGGATTTTTCTCGGCAGCGTATTGGCCCAATCGGCCATGTAAGCAATGTCTTCTATATTCTACCACTGGATCGTCACTATGGTTTTTTATTGGTACTATTGCAGTTTCATTTTACAACGCGCCAGTAAAAATTATTTGAAAGGATGAAAAATATGAAAAAATTATTATCTGTTTTTATCGCATTACTTTTAATGATTGGCATGGTCATCCCCGCATTTACAGTATCTGCAGAAGAAGTTAATAAAACTTCTTTAGAAGGAAATACTGCGGAACTAGTTGGCGATTGCGATAAAGACGGCAAATTGACTTCTTCGGATTTAGTTAAACTTAGAAAAATATTACTTCTTGATCTTCCTATAGAAACTAAGTTTGCAGATATTAACAGAGATGGTTTCGTAAATATATTAGATCTCGTAAGTCTTAAAAATTTGTTGGTGTCGTTAAATTTAAAATCATCTTTTACAAGTGATTTCACTGATAAGGAAAAATGGAATGGCGATACTGCAAATATTAATACAGAATCTAAGTATTTTGGAACTGTAGGTACTTTCTCAAATACAAATTCTTCAATAATTGCAAAAGATAAAGTTAATTTGGGTAATGGGTTTGTTTCTAAATTTGGTATAAGAACATATTATTCAAACGATGTTAAACCAACCGATGACCATTTTGATGTGCAAATAGGTAATTTTAAAGTTGTTGTAACTGCAATACAGAATAAAATTCAACTTTTCTATGGTGATAAAGAAATTGGAAAAGTTTCAAACGAAGAATATACCTATCCTGCTGATGCAAAGGTATATACATATGAACTTTATGTAGTTCCTGGTTTTATTTCTGTAACACAAAAGAGTGGAGATAATATTTTATTAACTCTTTCTTCTGATTTTAGCGAATTCTCTAAATTATATAGTGAAGAAATTACACTCTCAATATTTGAAACATGGCAGATTTGGGATGCTTATTTCACCAATTTCTCTGTTGAAGCTATTACACCTAATGCTTCAGAATTTGTAGCAGATTTCACTACGACAGATAGTTGGACCGGTGATACACAGTTTGTTGTAGCCGATAAGGGTTTTGGCTCTACTGATGGATGGGAAACTACAACAGGAACTGTGACGTCTACTTCAAAGTATGACTTCGGAACAGGGTTTGATGGTACGTTTACTATGTATACCGATTATAGTAATGGAAATGTTATAAATTCTAACGAAGACTATTATATTGAGATTGGTTCATTTAAGATTGCTATATGTGATTACCAAACAAGTATTAAGGTTTATTATAATGGTAAAGATATTTGTGGCACATCAATTTGCTCAAATAATACATATGTTACACCTGTTACAAAGGATTATGCAATCCATATTGAACCGGGTAATATTTCGATTAAATCTGATATAGTGACTTACACTTCTGTTTTCTCAGATTTCTCAGCAGTTAATAATGTTTCTATATCTCTTACAAAGAACGAAACATGGCAAATTTGGGATGCTTTCATAAAGAGTCTTAGTGTTAGTTCGGCTCAAAAAAAAATTTTAATATCATAGTAAATGATTTTGTTAATGGAAATGTAATTGCAAATAAATCTACGGCAGTTGCTGGGGAAACAATTACGCTATCAATTTCACCTGAAAATGGCTATCAACTTGTTGCAGGTAGCTTAAAATATTCTTTCGAAGATACAACCTTTCCAATTACAAAACAAATTTCCCAAAACGAGTATAGTTTTATTATGCCAAACCAATCTGTAACAATCATTGCAGCTTTTGAAGTTGCCGGAACACAAAGCGTTACGACAATGAATATTGTTCCTAATAATAATGATGTTGCATTATCTGATGGTATTGAACTGCAAGCAAGAGCTTACAATTCGAATGCTAATGACGATTATGGTGTGATTGTTGCAGAAGGTTTGGAGAATGATTTTACAGCCGATACAGAAGGAGTATTGAAGTATTCAGCTAAGAATGAAACTTTCTCTAACTCCGATAGCAGTGTTGATTATATCGTAAATATACCTGTTTCATCATGGTATGAAACAGTTACTGTTAAGCCCTATGTTTTAACAGATAACGGCTATGTTTATGGCGAAGCACAAACAACTAACTTAAATGCAGCTGCAGGTTTTTTAAGTAATACATCGGTTGTAGCTTCTGATATAAGGGAAGTTGATGGAAAAAAGGTAGTATATCATAATAATGCACCATATCTTATGTCTGGTGTACAGGCACAACTTTCACGCGAATTGACAAAAAGGCCAGATACAAAGGCAGAATTTGAAAGATATATTGAACCTTATTTTTACAACGCTGCAGATTTGTCTTATGATACTTTAGCAATTTCTTTCCCTTGGTCTGCTTTCGAATACGCAAAAGATAAATATGATTATCAGATGGTTAAGTATATTTTCGAATATGCTAATAAGTATAATCTAAATATACAGATACTTTGGTTTGGTTCTGATGTATGCGGTTCAAGTGAGTTTACCCCCGCTTATATTCGTAACGATGTGGAAACATATTCTTTGCTTGGTGATACTTCTAATTTAGATTATTCCGACAAACATCTTATATATAGAGAGAAAAAGGCATATTCAGAATTGCTTAAGGCTTTAAACATTTATGATACAGAGAAAAGAACTGCAGTTATTCAGTTGGAAAATGAAGTTAATACAAAAGGAAAAAATTATACTGATGTTGATTTTTCCAATCTTGAAAGTGTTAACGCGAATACTTGGGTATGTGGTCAATATGAATCGTTAAGCAACTTGCTAAATGAGTTAGCAATTCTTTCTGATACAGGTGCATATCAGTGTGTTACTCGTGTTAATTATGTTGCATATGATTGTTATTATGCTGGTGGTGTAAAAACTGATGAAATGTCACATTTGATTGCTAATACAGCAATTGATATGATTGGCATTGCAGCGTATGGTTCAGGTGCAGAATCCGAGGAAATGGCAATAGTTACATTTGATGGTAATATTGCTCATATTGCTGAGGCTTCCGGAGGCACTGCTGATGCAACACTTCAAATGCTTAACGCAGCGGCTAAAACAAATGGTTTGATACAATATGAACTCAAATTTGTAAGTGGTTATAGTTCTGAAGCTCTTTGTGTTCTTAATAAAGATGGTTCATATCGTGATGGTTCTGAAGGCGGAAATATTACTACAGAACTTATAGGCGTTAATAAATTCTTTAAATCAGTTGGAAACAAGATAGTTACTCTTGATTCTAACAAAAAATCGGCTTTCCAACAGACAATATTGATACCAAATAGAGTAGGTAACTATTATGTTACATATAATTCTGAGGGTGTTGGTTTTTCTGCAAATGCTAATGACGGAATTTATTTATATTCTACGCGACTTGCAACCTTTAAACTTGATAAGGAAGTAAACTATTCTATAGGTTATTATCAAAACAATGAGTGGGTAACAATTGTTAATGGAACAGGTAATAATATAGAGTTTACATTAGATTATGCTCAAAACGGTTATTGTGTAAAGATTTCTTAATTTAATAAAACCAACCATCCCATTTCTAATGGGATGGTTGGTAAAGAAGTACATTTTTTGCAAGTGTTTTTAAAACTTTAAAGGTAGTTACAAAGAATGTAATGGAGGAGTTATATGAAATTATTTAAAGGGTTTTTAATTTTTATAGTAATTGCAGTGCTTTTGTCAAATGTTTTTGTAAATGCAAGTAATATTAGTTCGTATAGTCAATATTTAAGTAATGTAGATACGAAAGTTGCTGCGGAAAGTGTATCTGTTGATTTATCAAATGCTTTGTTTTCAAATCCTGATATTGGAACTTTTGGCAACTACGAAGAAAAGGATTCTATTGTATTTAAAAGTCATGGTGGAAATTGCAATATAGAGTTTGAGTGTCTATATGAAGGTTTATATACTCTTGAATTTGAGTATTTTCCAATAAAAAACAAGAGGATAGATATTGAACTTGGTATTAAAATAGATGATAAATATTTGTATGAAGACATGAAATCTTTCACTCTTGACAGAATATTTACAAATAATGGTGAAATAATTACTGATTCCCAAGGCAATGATTACAACCCACAGCAAATTGAAGTGTCGAAGTGGTTTAATGGTGCTTTTTACAGTTCAAGTGGTAATTATGATTCTAAGATGCAAATATATCTATCGCAAGGTAAACATAAGCTTACTATTGAATCTTTGCAAGAGCCGGTTGCTTTGTCGGGTATTACTTTTGTACCGGCTAAAACATTGAACTCTTATGAAGATTATATATCCAAAAACAACCAGAGTTCTAAAGCTTTTAATAGGAAAATAGAGGCTGAAAATACTTCACTAAAATCTGATTATTCTTTATTGGCTCAAACTGATAGAAGCAGCCTAATAACAACACCTTTTAGTTATACAAATCAAAAGCTTAATATTATAGGCGGAGAAACTTGGAAGGATGTTGGTCAGTGGTTAGAATGGGAAATAGAAGTTCCGGAAGATGGATATTATTTTATAGATTTTAGATATTCGCAGTCTTATAAACAAGGCTTATCTTCAAATCGAAGATTATATATAAATGGTTCTGTACCTTTTGCAGAGGCAAATTGTTTGAAATTTGTATATGAGCCGGATTGGAATATATATTCGTTAAAGGTAAACGATGAAAAGGTGAAGTATTGGTTAAATAAGGGGGTTAATACACTACGTTTAGAAGTTGTACTAGGTGATGTTTCAAAAACAACTTCTGAGATTGATGAGATAGTTTATACGCTAAATAACTATTACAGACAAATTATAATGATTACAGGTTCAAACCCCGATACTTACCGTGACTATAACCTTGAATCGGAAATACCAGAGTTGATAAATACTTTGGAATCCGTTTCAAAAAAACTTAAAGACTTATATGAAGAAATTACAGTACTAACCAATGGAAAAGGAAATAGCGGTAATATATTAAATGTCTTATCATATCAGTTGGATGATATGATTAAAAGCCCCTCAAGCATTCCTTTTAGAATGAATTCTCTAAGCAGCAATATAGGAAGTTTGTCTTCATGGGGCCTTGAAATAAAAGAACAGGCATTAGATTTAGATTGTATTTATATCTCGAGCGAAGAGAAATCTTATAGAGCTAATGAGACGTTTTTTCAAGGCTTAAAGAGGGAAGTATTGTATTTTTTATATTCCTTTACTACGAATTATAATTCTTTTGAGACAGATACAAAAGATGCTATATCTATTTGGATAAATACTGGACGAGATCAAGCAAATATTATTCGTAGAATGACCGATGACTTATTTACACCGCAAAAAAATATTTCGGTTTCGATTAAAATGACATCAGCGAATGCTATGCAGGCATTTTTGTCTGGTAATGCTCCAGATGTTATGCTTAATGTTTCGAGAGGTTTGCCTGTGAATCTAGCATTACGTGGTGCATTATATGACTTAACAAAATTTGACGATTTTGATGAAACCGTTTCTGCTTTTTCAAAAACTGCAACACAACCTTACGAAATTGAAGGTAAAGTATACGCATTACCAGAAACAGAAATTTATTATATGTTGTTCTCACGTGATGATGTTTTAAAAAGTTTGGGTTTGGAAAAACCAAATACTTGGGAAGAATTTTATAACTGTATACAAGTTTTGCAGTTGAACGGATTATATGTTGGTGTTTCTTATACCGGAGTTGATTCATCAACTGCTGTTGATGCCGGAATAGGTTCCAAAAATTTATTTTCTGCGTTTCTTCTTCAGTCGGGTGGTAGTTTTTATAACAAAGAGCGAACATCAACTGATTTGAACAGTAAAATTGCTATTGATGCCTTTGAGAAGTGGACCGATTTATATTCGAGATATAATCTTCCGTTATCCTATAATTTCTTTAATAGATTTAGAACAGGAGAGATGCCGTTAGCTATTGCGCTTTATACAGAATATAATCAAATAAAAGCGGCGGCACCTGAAATTGCGGGTCTGTGGAGTATGGGTCCTATACCCGGAACAAAAAAAGAGGATGGTAGTATAGATAGAACCCAAGGCGGTGATGGTTCTGCTTGTATTATTACGAGTACTACAAAGAAGGCAGATTTGGCTTGGGAATTCTTAAAATGGTGGACTGGTGTA
>ERZ780207.3224-NODE-3224-length-10676-cov-3.265135_pt1 | contig 10676 bp, 7 predicted proteins | sample MGYA00510977_ERZ780207 | MGnify/ENA primary metagenome ERZ780207 (study PRJEB29588, sample SAMEA2151383) | human gut metagenome | biome: human gut; feature: human-associated habitat; material: faeces | place: Denmark | collected 2008/2010 ... | reverse complement strand
ATTTGTCACAAAATATCTTTTAAATAACCTTTTAGGATCCTGTAACAATCGATACAACCACTCTAAATTAGCCTTCTGCATCCATTGTGGTGCTCTTTTAATATTTCCCGCAAAATAATCAAATCCAGCTCCTACACCAATCATCAAACCCTTGACTTTTCCCTGATGTTCTGCCATCCACTTTTCCTGTTTCGGGGCACCCAGTCCCACCCATACAAAATCAGCTTCTGTATCATTTATTCTGGCAATTGCTTCTGCATCTTCCTCCTCTGTAAGCGGTCTGAAAGGAGGACTATACATCCCCGCGATCTGAATACCAGGATAATTTTTTTCCAGTTTCTCACGCAATATCCGAATTGTTTCTTCTGATCCACCATAAAAGTAATGGCGATACTTCATTGCAGCAGAGACAGCAAAAATCTCTCCCATCAGACTCGGACCTGTTGTCCGTTGCATACGATATCCTCTTTTTCTTCCAAGGCTGCTTAACGGTCCTCCATCCGGAATTGCCATCAATGCATTATTCTGCACCTTGCAATATGAAGCATCATTATAAGCCATACATGTTGTATGCACATTTGAAACCGCTATATAATCACCTGACAAGTCTTTTATATGCTGTTCTAAATAAGAACCCAGCCATTCCATATCAATTGCAGCTATATGAACTCCCATTATGTTGCATGTAGGAATTTTATTTTTCTCAACTATCCTTTTATAACTATTAAATGCATCATTTACCATATCAGGATAAAATTACCTTTCAGTTATATTTTACTTCGCACCTTTTCCAAACAGTACAACCCCCACTGTCTGCAACATGATCTTAAAATCTAGTGACAGTGACCACTTATCAATATACTCCAGATCCAGCTTCACCACATCTTCAAACTCTGTGACTACACCACGACCCTTGACCTGCCACATACCGGTCAGTCCGGGAGTGATGCTCATTCGCCTGCGGTAATAATTATTATACTGCTCAAATTCGTCCTCTGTCGGTGGTCTGGTACCCACCAGGCTCATGTCGCCCTTCAGGACGTTAAAAAACTGTGGAAATTCATCAATGCTTGTTTTACGAAGGAATTTACCAACCTTCGTGATCCGGGGATCATGCTCCATTTTGAACATGAGGTTGTCCCCCATCTCATTTTGTGCCTGCAGTTCTTTTTTTCGTTCTTCCGCATCGATATACATAGAACGGAATTTATAGATTTTAAAACGTCTTCCGTTTTTTCCGATTCTGGTCTGTTCAAAAAAGACCGGCCCTTTGGATTCCAATTTAATGGCAAGTGCCACAAAAGGCGTCAGCACAAGTGTGATCAGGCTGCCCATAAGACCGCCGAGCATGTCGATCGCACGCTTTACGAAAACCCTGCGGTAATCAAGATACTGCAAAGAGAATGTCATAACTGCGAATCCCGCGAATCTTCCCGCAGTCTTTCCTTCCAGATCCAGTTCCTTTACTTCTACATTATAATGGGTTGTCACTCCCATGGTTTCAAAGTCGGTGATGTAGGAGCGGATCTGCTTCGCCGGAATACCGGGCAGATACATGAACACCTGATCAAGTGGCATCTGGCGGGATACATCAAACAGGTTGTACTGATTTGCCACAACCGGAATACCCGCAATCTCTTCTCCGACCATATCACTGTTCATAATGGCAATGGAAGTCACCTCATAGTCCCAAGCCTTTGCTTCCTTGATCTTCTTAATGATCTCCTCCGCATATTCCGCTTCTGTCACGATCATGAGTTTATCGCTGTTATTACTCTTGGAATAGTAATCAAGCATAAATACCTTAAAGACACAATGCAATGCAAACGTGTAAATAGCATTTGCCACAGCAAAATACCCAAAAATCAAGCGGGAATAATCCCCTGCAATATGCGTCAGATACATGATGACCACGATTGCGATCATCATGACCACATCGTATTTCAAGACAGCAATTCCTTCTACAAAAAAACCTCTTCTAAAGAAGCCTCTGTTCCAGTCAGACATAACACCATAAAGCACGCAAAACAGCATCATATAAATACCAACGGTATAATTCAGCTGCATGCTGATCGCCTGATGGACATTTCCAAACCTTAAAAGCAACGCTGTCATGTATGCACCCAGAACGGCGATTAAATCTATCAATATTAAACTATACGTCTCAACAAGTCTGCCTTTTCTGTTGATGGTCTGCATAATTTTCCCCTATTTCTAAACCCTTACTAATTTTTACATCATTTTATCATATCATCTATTCTGTTTTTTGTCTATTTTCCAGAAAAGAGTTTTCACAAAAAATGCTTTGGAGAAAGTATAGCACTTCTCCAAAGCATTCTCAAGTAAACATATTCGCATGTTGTTACCCCAGATACATTACAGGCATTTGCAACAAAACTTACCGATTTGCCACCCTTGCATCAATGTACTGGATCAGCATCTGCACGCTCTTGTCCACGCCAAGCTTGCTGCTGTTGATCACGAGCTCGTAGTTACGGGAATCGCCCCATTTGCTGTCGCAGTTGATGTTGTGATACATCTTACGTGCTCTGTCCTTCTTCTTCATCAGATCTGCCGCCTGGCTTTCTGACAGCTCATACTTCTTGGATACACGGGCAACCTTCTGGTCCTTGTCGCCGTTTACGAAGATGGCGATCAGGTCTTTGTTGTCCTTCAGCACTGTTTCAGAGCATCTGCCGACTACAACAAAAGATTCGCCTGCATTTGCTTTTTCCTTTAAATAGTCAAACTGCAACTGTGCAACATGCTCTGTCATAGAGCTGCTCATACCGCGGACGCGTCTGTGGAATACACCGTCCTGTACTTCATCATATGACTTTAATTCTTCGCTGTTCAGGTTTCTCTCTTCAGCGATTTTGTCTAAAAGATTGTGATCGTAGAGGGGCATGTCATAATGCTTTGCAAGTTTTTCAGCGATCTCATGACCACCACTACCAAATTCACGTCCGATTGAAATAATTAACTGTCCCATACATGATTCCTCCCTTTTTATAAGTATTCTGCTTCGCAGAAGCATTTGCTCGTTAACAAATACAGAAAAACAAATGCCAGCTTCGCTGTCGCTTGTTTTTCTTTGTATTTGTTACATTTTACCACAAAAGGAGCCATTTTGCTAGGCTCCTTTAGTAAAGATTTATAAATTATTTATTAATGTACGTAACGTACGCAGATCATAATGGTTGCAATGATCATAACGATAACTGTTGCAGGAACCATTGCTTTGCAGTATCTGCCCCATTTGATGATATGTCCGGATTTTGCTGCTGTCGCCACACCAACTACGTTTGCAGAAGCACCGATCGGTGTTGCGCTACCTCCGATATCCGTACCCATTGCAAGAGACCATGCAAGAATGGAAAGATCTACGCCCTGCGTTGCTGCAAGACTGTTGATAACTGGAATCATTGTTGCTGCAAACGGGATATTATCAATAAATGCACTTGCTACAGCAGATACCCAGACAATGATAGCGATCATCAGATACAGGTTACCGCCACAGATCTTACCGATCAGGTTAGCTAAAAGCACCAGAACACCTGTCTGCTCCAGACCACCGACAACAACGAATAATCCAATAAAGAATAATAATGTATGATAATCAATTTTCTTGATCAGTGTCAGTGCATTCTTACCGGATGTGATCAGTGTAATGATCGCAATAAAAGTACCGATGCAGGATACGGTAAGTCCTGTGCTGGCATGTGATACAAGAAGTACAACTGCAAGCAGGAAGATCACTGTACTTACGATGAAGCCCTTTTTGCTGACGATCGCTGATTCCGGTGATGGCAGAGAAGCCGTATCAATGCTGTCTGCGCCATTATCTGAAAGCTCTTTCTTAAAGATCAGATAGAAGTATACAAGGATCACAAGCAGGCAAACAATAGCGATCACACCTGTATGTCCCAGGAAATCCGAGAATGAGTAACCCAGTGATGTACCGATGATGATGTTTGGCGGATCTCCGCACATTGTTGCACTACCGCCAAGGTTAGCACAGAATACTTCTGACAGGATCATAGGTACCGGATTAAATTTCAAAAGCTGTGACAATTCAACCGTAACGGCTGCAAGGAACAGGATAACTGTAATGCTATCAATGAACATTGCAAGCACGAAAGACAGAACCATAAAAGTAAGGAAGATGGAAATTACCTTATATTTAACCAGTTTTGCAATTCTCATGCAAAGCCATCTGAAAAATCCAACGTGAGCCATTCCTTCTACCATGATCATCATGCCTGCAAGGAATACAATGGTCTCCCAGTTGATACCGCTTGAAGTCTCGGAAGCCTGACCGCCTGTGTACCAGAACCCCTGTGTAAAAATACTTTTCACATTTAATGTCTCAATAACCGCATCCATACTGTGCATACCCACACCAAACACAAGAATCAGTGTCAGGAGCGCGCAGCCAAGTGTGACATACTGTTTCGGCCATTTATCCATGATGATCAGGATAAACATGGCTAAGAAAATGATGATAGCAAATGCCTGTGCCATTTTTATCTCCTTTCGCTCTTTAGAGCCTGTAATATATGTATTTCTTTTACCAAGCCCTTATTATAACACAATATTTGCCGGTGGCAAGTTAATTTTTCTTTACCGGTTTGAGTTTTTTTCGTACATTTTTACTATATTGCTGGTTTTGGGGAGAAGCATTTCCGACTCTTTCTGACTGTTTTCGTCTTTTTAAGACTGTTTTCTTATTTAGGACGAACTGTCAGCTTAGCGTCCTAATACCATTCATACTTTTATATCTCTTTTTCTCTCTTTGGACGAAATTTTAGTACTTCTCTTCCTCTATACCCTGATTTTTTGACTTGTTCGCGGCTCTACGCTCCATATTTTTCATATCTTTTCGCCGCGTCCTGCTTTTTTAGACGAAGTTCTTCATATAGCAGTAAAATATCTTCACCATTTTGGATTTATCTTCCCTCTTTTGGACGAAACTGATCTACATTTCCTTGATCCAATCTATATTTTTACGCACTATCCTCAACTGCAACGGATGCTCCGCTGATTCATAGGTAAATATCACATCTCTCCCCTGATACTGACCATTCTCCAGATATAGATTGCTTTTCCATACAAAGTCTGCTCCATAATCAGGATCATCCATAATTCCCGCATGCTCCCAATATGTGATTTTTCCTGTTTTCTTATGAACTACAGTAAAATCAGGATGTTTCGTGATCCTTCTTCCCTGATGATTCACCTGCAAAGGTCGTTCATACTTATATAGAAACATTTCTTCCCGCGCCAGTGCATTCGCTATGATCAGCTCTGACTTTGATCTGACCATTTCCCCATGGTCGGTTTCAAAGCGCAGTGATTCCGGATATCTTTGATTCACTTCATACGCTTCTTTCTCCCAATCAAGCAATAATAAATCTGCTTCTTTTATGAACGGTGACTCTATATCTTGTATCGTATCCCGCAGATGCATAGAAACAGCATTGATAATATCATATTGATATGTCTGTTGCATTTTCCTCAGAATTTGCACATTCTTTTCCAGCGTAGGAAGTATCTTTGCAAAATACTTTTTATGCGCCAAAGCCTGTATCTGTTTTAGGTTTTTCTTCGGCAAATACTGCAGTATTACCTTCCCATCCTGCTCGGCAGACCTCTTATAATAATATCTTCCACTTTCTTTTTTCTGTACCTTCAAAGACCCTTCCGGACAATTTTGAGCCGCTTTTTGTGCCTGCGCAAGTATACGTTCCTGTTCTTCAATCAGCCCTTCTACCTGTTTTGAAATTTTTTCTTCCTGATTAGAATATATGATTTGTTTCATAGATGTGTTCTCCTTTTTGAATTAATTTGATGTGGATTGGGATAGTGGATTTTAGATTTTCAAGAAATTTCCGTCCTGCATATCATGCAGGACGGAAATTCAGTTTTTAAGAATACATAATCAAAAAATTCAGATTTTGCAAGAATTGTTATATATTTATTGATTTGCGCTCATTTTCCTGCTCCTGCAATCAAGCAGAGCATATCATCTTTCCCTTACGTCTCCGGATTATTGATAGCAGCCTGCGCAGCGGCGAGTCTGGCGATCGGGACACGGTAAGGCGAGCAGGATACATAGGTCAGACCTACCTTATGGCAGAACTCAACGGAAGATGGATCACCGCCATGCTCGCCGCAGATGCCAAGCTTGATATCCGGTCGTGTCTTGCGTCCTTTTTCCGCTGCCATCTTTATAAGCTGGCCGACACCCTTCTGGTCAAGTCTTGCAAACGGATCTGATTCGTAGATCTTGTTCTTGTAGTAGTCACCGAGGAACTTGCCTGCGTCATCTCTGGAAAAGCCGAAGGTCATCTGTGTCAGATCGTTTGTACCGAAGGAGAAGAACTCTGCTTCTTCTGCGATCTCATCAGCTAAAAGTGCAGCTCTCGGAATTTCGATCATCGTACCGATGTGATACTGGATATCGGAATTCTTTTCTTTCTTAACCTGTTCTGCCACTTCTACAACAACATCTTTTACAAATTTCAGCTCTTTCTTTTCGCCTACGAGTGGGATCATGATCTCCGGAACAATGTCATAGCCTTTTTCTGCTTTGACCTCGATCGCAGCTTCCATGACGGCTCTTGTCTGCATCTTTGCGATTTCCGGATATGTAACGGCAAGACGACAGCCTCTGTGACCCATCATCGGGTTAAATTCATGCAGGGAATCACAGATTTCCTGTACTTCTTCTGCTGTCATCAGCATCTGTACAGCCAGATCATCGATATCGCCCTGCTCTGTCGGTACAAATTCATGAAGCGGCGGATCCAGGAAACGGATCGTAACCGGTCTTCCTTCCATTACTTCGTATAAAGCCTTGAAATCACCCTTCTGGAATGGGATCAGTGCATTTAATGCTTTCTCTCTCTGCTCCAGTGTACGGGCAAGGATCATCTGACGGATCTTCGGGATACGGTCAGGATCAAAGAACATATGCTCTGTACGGCAAAGACCGATACCTTCTGCACCGAACTTCACTGCATTTGCAGCGTCTTGTGGTGTATCTGCATTGGTACGGACCTGCAGCTTTCTGTACTGATCTGCCCAGTCCATGATACGGCCGAAGTTTCCGGATACGGAAGCTTCCATTGTCTTGATGTCGCCTTTATAGATCTTACCGGTGGAACCATCCAGTGAAATATAATCTCCTTCATGGAAGGTATGTCCGCCCAGTTCAAATACTTTGTCATCCTCATTGATCGCAATATCGCCGCAGCCTGATACACAGCACGTTCCCATACCACGTGCCACAACTGCTGCATGGCTTGTCATACCGCCGCGGACTGTCAGGATACCTTCGGAAGCATGCATACCTTCGATATCCTCCGGAGAAGTTTCCAGACGTACCAGCACAACTCTTTCGCCCTGCTCGTGGGCCTGCTTTGCATCTTCTGCTGTGAAGTAAACCTTACCTGCTGCTGCGCCCGGTGATGCAGGAAGTGCCTGTCCGATCACTTCGCCTGCCTTCAGTGCTTCCGGATCAAAGGTCGGATGCAGAAGCTGATCAAGTGATTTTGCTTCGATTCTTGTCACTGCTTCCTGTGGTGTGATCATGCCTTCATCTACAAGATCACAGGCAATCTGCAGTGCAGCCTGTGCTGTTCTCTTTCCGTTTCTTGTCTGCAGGAAAAACAGCTTACCATTCTCGATCGTAAACTCCATATCCTGCATATCGCGGTAATGTGCTTCCAGCTTCATGGCGATCTCCATGAACTGCTTGTAGCACTCCGGCAGATCCTGCTCCAGCTTTGTGATCGGCTGTGGTGTACGGATACCCTGCCACGACATCCTCGCCCTGTGCATTGATCAGATATTCGCCATAAATACCTTTTGCGCCGGTAGACGGGTTTCTTGTGAAGGCTACGCCTGTACCGCTTGTCTCGCCCATGTTACCGAATACCATTGCCTGCACGTTAACGGCTGTTCCCCAGTCGCCCGGAATATCATTCATTCTTCTGTAAACGATAGCACGCTCATTATCCCAGGAACGGAATACAGCTTTGACAGCTTCCATCAGCTGTACCTTCGGATCCTGTGGAAAATCCTCTCCCATCTTGTCCTTGTAGATTGCTTTAAAACGTGCGATCACTTCCTGCAGATCTTCTGCAGTCAGTTCCATATCAAATTTGACCTGTTTTGCTGCTTTGATCTCATCCAGAACACGCTCAAACAATGACTTTGGCACTTCCATAACAACATCGGAAAACATCTGGATAAAACGACGATAGGAATCGTAAGCGAATCTCGGATTGCCTGTCTTCTTTGCGAAGCCTTCCACTGCAACGTCATTTAGTCCGAGGTTCAGGATCGTGTCCATCATACCCGGCATGGAAGCTCTCGCGCCGGAACGGACAGATACAAGAAGTGGATTTTCGGTATCACCGAATTTTTTGCCCTGCTTCTTTTCCAGATCAGCAAGTGCTGTAAAGATCTGCTGCTGAATGTCCTCTGAAATTGTACGGCCATTGTTGTAATAGTCTGTACAAGCCTCTGTTGTAACCGTGAAACCCTGTGGGATCGGAAGCCCCAGATTTGTCATTTCTGCAAGATTGGCACCCTTTCCACCAAGAAGATTCCGCATATCTGCGTTACCCTCTTCAAATAAATACACCATTTTTGACATAGTTTTCGTCCCCCTTGGTCGACTTTGTTTTTTCAAATCCATTTCTGCATTGCAGCCATTCTTTCCTGCATCCTATCCGGCTTTTCATTTCAGATATTTTTCACACTGGCCTCTGCTGTTTTTGTGCAATTATCACAGAAATTTGATTTGAAACTCTCGTATATTCATTATATCATCTATAGAGAATTGACGCACTGATATCTTCTTGGAAGAATAAACAAAGTTTCAGTCTTTTTTATGTCAATTTTGCTACTTTTTACACGAACAGCCCCCGGCGTGGTGGAAGCACGCCGGGGGCTGTTCATGTATATATCAACTAAGGGATTTAGGTAAAAGCTACTCTACATCCTGCAGGGCTGCGAAGTCCTCTTCGCCGGTACGGACCTTAACAACCTTATCCACATTGTATACAAAGATCTTACCATCACCGATATGACCTGTATAAAGTGCCTTCTTGGCTGCCTCGATCACCTTTTCTACCGGAATCTTGCTGACTACCACTTCTACTTTAACCTTCGGCAGAAGCGTTGCATCCATTTCAACACCACGATACATTTCGCCAGCGCCTTTCTGGACACCACAACCCATAACCTGTGTTACCGTCATACCGGTTACACCAAGGTCGTTCATTGCTTTCTTCAGACCATCGTATCTTGCCAGTTTTGCGATCACAACTACCTTGTAGATGCCTGTTGGCGGTAATGGAGAAGCCACCACCTTGACTGCTGCATCCTTCTGTGTCTCTGATGCTGCATCGTAATCATTTACGCCAAGATCTGTATTTTCATTCACATCCATTGTCATTGTGTTGCTGATATCCATGATACTGAAGCCTGCATAAGCACTTGCAAGACCATGTTCACATGCATCCAGACCTACAATTTCTTCCTCTTCACTGACGCGAAGACCGATTGTTGCTTTGATGATCAAAAATGCGACCGTGATCGTCACTGCTGTCCATGCTGCTGTACATACCATGCCAAGGAGCTGGATACCAAGCTGTGAGAATCCGCCGCCGTAGAAAAGACCTTTGCCTGCGATCTGGTTTGCACCATATGTAATGCCGTCGCCGATACCTCTTGCAAATGCAGGAGCTGTATCTGTTGCGAATAAACCAACTGCGATCGTACCCCAGATACCGTTCATACAGTGAACTGCAACTGCACCAACCGGATCATCTATATGTAACTTGTAATCCAGAAGCCATACACCGAATACAACCAGTACGCCGGATACTGCACCAATGATGATAGCACCAAAGGCATCACAGACATCACATGGTGCTGTAATTGCAACAAGACCTGCAAGAGATGCATTCAGGCACATGGAAACATCAGGTTTTCCGTATTTTACCCATGTCAGGATCATTGTCACAACTGTTGCAACTGCCGGTGCGATCGTTGTTGTAACAAAGATGGAACCGAGCTCATCAATAGAGGTTGCTGCTGCACCGTTGAATCCATACCAGCCGAGCCAGAGGATGAACACACCCAGACAGCCGATCGGAAGGTTATGTCCCGGAAAAGCATTTACTTTTGTTACTTTTCCATTCTTATCTTTTACAAATTTACCGATACGGGGGCCAAGCATTGCAGCACCAATCAGGGCTGAAATACCACCTACCATATGAATACAGTTAGAACCTGCAAAATCATGAAAACCGATCTGTGCAAGCCAGCCGCCGCCCCATGTCCAATGTGCTTCGATCGGATAGATCACTGCTGAAATAATTGCGGAATATACACAATAGGAAAGGAATTTCGTTCTTTCTGCCATGGCTCCGGATACGATCGTTGCGGTCGTTGCACAGAACACAAGGTTGAATACGAAGTTAGACCAGTCAAAATTTGCATAATCCGTAAAAATGTCAAATCCCGGTTTACCGATCAGTCCTACCATATCCTCGCCCAGAAATAAACCAAAACCGATCAGGATAAATACTACTGTACCAATACAAAAGTCCATCAAATTTTTCATCAGGATGTTACCTGCATTTTTTGCTCTGGTAAAA
>ERZ780207.3223-NODE-3223-length-10682-cov-2.957749_pt1 | contig 10682 bp, 10 predicted proteins | sample MGYA00510977_ERZ780207 | MGnify/ENA primary metagenome ERZ780207 (study PRJEB29588, sample SAMEA2151383) | human gut metagenome | biome: human gut; feature: human-associated habitat; material: faeces | place: Denmark | collected 2008/2010 ... | reverse complement strand
TAGATGGCTCCCGTTGGTGTGACGCCCAATGGCAACCAGCCATCATAAGTATCGACATAACTTGTGAAGATCAGTCCTATCTGCTTCAAGTTGCTCGTGCAATTTATGGCGTGAGCTTTTTCTCTGGCTTTGTTCAGAACCGGTAGCAGAATGCTTGCAAGAATTGAAATGATTGCGATTACCACTAGAAGTTCTATTAAAGAAAATCCGGTTTTATGCAAGTATGAAACATCACGTTCTTCCGGATATTTTTTATTTGGTGAAATTCTGCCCATTGGGAGGCGTAGGTTTCTCATGATTCTGCTTTCCTTCTTTTTTGTTTGGGTTGCATAACATTTTTTCTGTAAATGTTCCGGCGTTCGTTTGCAGAGATTCCGCTTCTCCGTTGTCTTTCTTGACTACGGTTGCCGTCATTTGAAATCCTGTTTTTTGAAAAATGGAACTTTATTGTCTCTTTAATTATAATACAGGATGGCAATTTTGTCAAGGGGGAAATGTAATAAAAAATTTATTACAAGGTGATATTATGCGTGAAAAAACCCCGCAAGATTATGCGCGAGAGCTTATTGAAATGTACCGTGCAAATTCCGAACAGCAAAACGCCGTTCCGATTAACGCTTATGAAGCGTCGGATACAGATACGGCAGTCGCTTCACTATCGGCTGATGAAACGGTATTTGAGGACGGCACGGGCGGTTTGCAGTTAAATGTTACAACACTGCAAAGGCTTTATCCCGTAAAGGGTGCGCTTATAACGGTGTTTACGGGCGCGCCCGACAATATGACGGTGATTGAAACAGACACAACCGATGAAAGCGGGCAAAGCGGGGTGTTTAATTTGAAAACACCGCTGAAATCTCAGTCACAGCAGTATGACGCCGACGGTACCGCCGCATACGCAAAATATAATGTTTCAGTGCGTTCCGACGGTTATGTAGAGCAGATTGCAATGAATGTGCCCGTTTTTTCGGGGGTGTTATCGGTTCAGGGCATAGACCTATTGCCGATTTCTGCCGCAGGCGGCCACACCTCTGCTCAAATTATAAACGAAGGAAACAATTATAATTTATAAAGGGGAGATTTGATGCCTGAAACATTAACGCCCGTAATACCGCAGAATATAACCGTGCATTTGGGTCCGCCGAGTTCATCGGCAGAAAATGTAACGGTAAATTTTGTAGATTACATAAAAAATGTCGCTTCAAGTGAAATATACCCTACATGGCCCGAGGAGGCGCTTCGCGCAAACATTTACGCCATTATCAGTTTTGCGCTTAACCGCATTTATACCGAATGGTATCCTTCACGCGGGTATGATTTTGATATAACAAACTCAACTGCCTTTGACCAGGCGTTTGTTCCCAACCGTGAGATATTCCAAAACATAAGCCGTATAGTCGATGAAATTTTTAACAATTATGTTGTCCGTCAGGGCGAGGTTCAGCCGCTGTTTACCCAGTTTTGCAACGGCACAACATCACAGTGCGCAGGCCTTTCGCAGTGGGGTACGGTTGACCTTGCCGAGTCGGGTCTTACTGCCTATGAAATTTTGCAAAGCTATTACGGGCCTAACATAGGCATTGTCGAAAACGCTCCGATTGCCGAAACGGAGGAGTCATACCCGGGCGTTCCCTTGCGCATAGGCGATTCGGGCAACAATGTAAAAATAATACAAACCGAGCTTAACCGCATATCGCAAAACTACCCTGCCATACCGAAAATTGCCGAAGAAAACGGCGTTTTCGGTGTTGATACACAGGCGTCTGTTCGTAAATTTCAAGAGGTTTTCGGTCTTGACCCGACGGGCGAGGTTGATAAATCAACATGGTACAAAATCAAGCGATATTATGTGGGGGTTAAAAATCTGTCGGACTTGGTAGGAGAAGGCGTTTCTATAAGCGAGGCGCAGGTGCCTTTTCCTACACAGCTGCGAGAGGGCTCGCAGGGCATAGGAGTGCGAACTATTCAGTATTATTTGAATATACTTGCATACTTTAACGGCGCTTTGCTGCCGTTGCCGCTTGACGGAATTTACGGTCCCGAAACCACCGCCGCCGTAAAGCAATTTCAAAGGTATTACGGCCTGCCCGTAACCGGAGTTATGAATACCGCAACATGGAATGTGCTTAACCGCGTTTATTCCGAAACGGTTGAGTTTTTGCCCGAGGGCTATTCGGGTGAATTTGCAAAGCTTTACCCCGGCTATTTTTTAAGCGAGGGTATGAGCGGCGAGAATGTGCGCGACCTGCAAACATATCTGTCGCTTATAGGCAGAAATTACGACTCTATACCCGAAATACCCGTAACCGGTTATTACGGCTCTCAAACGCGTGAGGCCGTAACTGCTTTTCAAAACGCCTTCGGTATTCCGCCTAACGGCGCTGTAGGCCCTGTTACTTGGAATACCATAGCCCAGCAGTACAATTTTTTAATTTCGGGTAATAATTCATAAATCTTAATTTGTTGTAAAAGATAATACAAAAAAAGATTTTAGGTGATTAGGTTGTCGGGCGGAGTAAACGATTACGAAAATGTATGTTTAAGCGGAAATATAGATAAAGATATAACGCTTTTTAAAACTATTTTCAGCCGTGACGATGTTGTTCGCATAAGAGAGGTACGCATAGCGGGCGTTTGGCGGTGCTGTCTTATATACATTGACGGTATGGTCGATTCGATGCAGCAGGGTGAAACGGTAATTGAAGCTTTGGTTAAATATGCTCTGCCCGAAAACACCGCGCTTAATTGTGACTACATCTCAAAAAATATACTTTACGCTAATGAGATTTCCGAAACCGACAAGCTTACCGATATGCTGCGCGCTATACTTTGCGGCGATACCGTTTTAATTGCGCAAAACAACAAGTCGGCGCTTACTATTGACACAAAGGGTTGGAAAACGCGCGGCATAAACGAGCCCGACAGCGAACGCGTGCTTCAGGGTCCGCGCGAGGGGTTTGAAGAATCGGCTATGTCTAACCTCGCTTTAATAAGGCGAAAGCTCTTAACTCCCGACCTGTGCATAGAGATGATGCGTATAGGCCGCCGCAGTGATACCCCCGTGTTTGTTTGCTATCTGGGCTCACTTGCCGACACTGCAACCGTTAAAGAACTGAAACACAGGCTTTGCAAAATAGATATTGACGGAATACTTGACAGCAATTACATTGCCGAAAATATACGCGATCACCGACACAGCATTTTAAAAACAACGGGTGCTACAGAAAAACCCGATATTGTAGCCGCGCGATTGCTTGAGGGCAGAATAGCCTTGGTTGTCGAAGGAACGCCCGTAGTGCTCACGGTGCCCTATCTGTTTTCCGAAAATTTTCAGTCAGACGAAGACTATTATGTTAATTTTACACTGGCTTCACTTTCAAGAATGTTACGTTGGTTGTGCTTTTTTATAGCGGTCAGCGTACCGGGTGTGTTTTTGGCGCTTATAACGCATCATTTTGATTTACTGCCTACAAATTTTGTAATATCGGTGTCCCGTCTTCGCACAGGCGTGCCGCTTAACAGCACCGCCGAATGTCTGGCGTTGCTTGGTGCTTTTGAAATTTTAAAAGAATCGGGACTTCGTATGCCGCAAAATTTAGGCCACGCTTTAAGCGTAGTAGGCGGTCTTGTTGTCGGACAAGCCGCAGTTGAAGCCGGCATTATAAGCGCGCCTATGCTGATTGCGGTATCGCTCAGCGCAATTTCGGGACTTATGGTGCCTCGGCTTTCGGGCGCTGTCATTTATTTAAGGCTTATAAATGTAATAGCCTGCGCCGCACTTGGCATTTACGGATATTTGATTGTATCAACCGTATTGGTGCTTTATGTGTTCAATTTAAGCTCTTTCGGCGTAGATTATACAGTATCTTTTTCACGTCCCGACTCACAGCATTTAAAGGACATTTTTATACGCACGTCTTGGACAAAAATGCTGACCCGCCCTGTGTTTAACAAAAACCGTATAAGAAAGGGTGATGAGCAGTGAAAAAGGTGTTATCGGCGCTTGCAACTTTGTTGTTGATTCTGTGCTGCGGTTGCAGTACGGGCTACCGCGAAATCGAACGCGGATATTTTGTAACCGCCGTTGGAATACAAGAGCGAGAAAACAAAATTCAGATTATTTTAGAAACACTATCAGCTTCTGACAGAGAACCCGGCAGTGAAAGCGTTAAAATTTTATACGGCGAGGGTGAAAGCTTAAGCGACGCATACGGCAACATAAAAAAGAGTCTGGTAAAATCGCTTTATTTTGAGCAATGCGGCGTTATAGCGGCAGACAACGGCTTTACGGAGAATGAAATCAGCGAAATATTAGATTTTTGTAATGACCTTGAAACGCTTAATATAGATGTTTATGTTGTGCGCACCGATAACGCGGAGGCGTTGTTTGAAACAGAGACGGCTTATAAAAGCGTAGGTTACAGTATTATAGAGCTTATGAAAAATTCAGGCAGCTATGATAACGCCGAAAATCAGCTTTACAATATCAGAAAGCGGTATGCGGGCGGGTCTGCCGAAAAGCTTCCTTCTGTAAATGTTAAAAACGATACTTTGATTTTAGAGTGAAACAAAAATGAAAAAATACAATTATAAAAGTCATATTTTAGGCTCTGTTGCGCTTCTTACCATGGGAAACGCCGTTATAACCCTACCCTTTTATAAAACCGAAAATCCGTTGCCTGTCTTTTTGATGAGTTCGGTTTTAACATTGCTTTTTGTTTTGCTTTGTGTTCCGGTTACAAACTTTGCGTTTGGGTATAAAGACGGTTTTTTAAAAAAAGCGGTAGGAGGTATTGTGGTCGCATTGGTGATAACGGCGGCATTTTACGGCGCCGTATCGGGAGCTTTTGATTATCTTTCTTTTATTAAAGAGATACAAATGCCCAAAACCGACGCCGTCTTAACGACTGTTGCGTTGCTTTTGTTGTGTGTAGTATTCATTAAATGCAAGAATGAAGCGGTTTTAAAAACAGGGCTTTTTTTGGCGGTGCTGTCGCAGGGTGCCTTGCTGTTGCTTTTTGCCGCGTCGGTAAAGCTGTTTGATTTTGGCGAAATAAAATTCGATATAAATATTACGGGCTTTGATATTAAGGGGTCACTAAAATATTTTATAAAATATTTTTCACCCCTTTTGGCGGCGACGGCTTTTGTTACACTGACAAACGGCAGAGCAAGAACATTAAATATGCTCTGCGGCACCGCATTGGGACTGTTTAATATCTTTGCGGTGCTTATTCAAAGCGTAGCTGTTTTGGGTTTTGCAACCGATTACGATTTTCCGTATTTTTATGCCGTAAGCGTGTTCTCGGCAGGCAATCTGTTCTACCGCTTGGGCGGTCTTGTGTATTTTGTTTTTTTCTCGGCTTCAGCTATCAAAATTGCCCTTTGCATAAAAGCAATACCTTTAATAATAAAAAGCCAAAAGCGCTGTTGATAACGCTTTTGGCTTTTGTGCCGAGTTTATTGTTTTATAAGGGTGTATTTACCGCTTGACAACGGCTTTTGACGGTCGCCGTCTTTAAATATATAATTGTTTTTCGGTTCTATCACACCCGTCATACCGTCGGGCACGCTGACGGTAAGCGTTACGGCGCCGTTTTCTTTTACCCACGCGACTTCGATTTTGCCGTAAATGCAGTCATAATAGGCGGCAACATCGTTCAGCTCTTGCACAATATGCGGATTGATGTCAACGCGTCTTAAATCGTCGGCGTCGGGATTGTAGCTAATACCGGCAAGTGCCTTTACAAACCAAGCGGTAAAACTGCCCCAAAAATGGTGATTTACCGAATCAAACGGGCCCTCGGTTATTTGCTCCCACAGGGAGTTATAACCGCGCTCTGCCATATAACCGAGCGAGGGAAAGTCGGGACGGATAATCATTTTAAGCGCCAAGTCGGCATAACCGAAGTCGGACAACACATCAAAAATAACCCTTTCACCCAAAACGCCGAGATCTATATGGTCATCGGCTTGTTTTATAAAATCAAGCAACCGTGAGAAAGCGGCAGTCTTTTCGTCCGTTTCAAATATATTATAATATATCGCCATTGCCTGACTTGTCTGACATTCGCCGCTTACGGTCATAGTGTCCAAATCTATAAGCTTTGCCCTGAATGACCTGCGGTATTGCGCCGCTACAGCCCGCGCAAAATCTGCCTGCGCGTTCATATTTGCAGCGTCAAAAAGCAGAGCCATTTTATCGGCAATATCGATTGCCATAATTGTATCGGTGACAATAAGCGGAGCTTTAGGTTTGGCGTAGCGCTCGCCTACGGGGCACCAGTCGCCAAGCCCTATATGAAGCAAACCGTCAGGGTCGTTACGGGTTGTAAGGTAGTGTAAATATTTTACAAATGACGGTGCGCATTCGGTTATAGGTTGCTTGTCGCCTCGGTATTTGTAGATAAAGTAGGGCAAAACCGCCAGCACACAGTCCCATGCAGGCCCGTTACCCCAATCAAAGCCCCAACCGCCTGTCGGCACAATACCGGGCAGAGCGCCCTGAGTGTTCTGTGCTTTGCAAATATTGCGCAGCCATTCCTTGTAGCTTGCGGTTGCGTCAAACTTTAAAAGCAACTGTTCTGCCGAAAGTGCCGCGTCGGCTGTCCAGCCGTTCTTTTCACGCTGGGGGCAGTCGGTTGGAAAATAGTAAAAGTTTGCAAGATCGGAACGAACCGTCATATCATACAGCGCCGAAACGGTTTTGTTGCTTGAAGTGAAATTTCCGCAAGGGGCAAGATCCGAATTCATCACAAGGTATGTAAGCAGTTCGGGCGTGGCTTGGCTCTCTTTAATACCCGTCACCATTACATACTGAAAACCGTGATATGTAAATGAAGGAGTATAGGTTTCAAGCCCATCTCCGCGGCAGGTGTATATGTCTTTGTGAACATTTTCTTTGTCAAACGCCCAGTGTACACCATTTTCATTATAAGGAAACCATATATATTCTAAATCTAATTTTCCGTCAACAAGCATTTCGCCGTGCCGCATTTCTATGCGCTGACCCGCGTCGCCTTTTACGGTGAGGCGGCATACACCCGCACCGTTCTGACCGAAATCATACAAATAACCGTTTTCAAGCTTTGTAATGTTTACGGGCTTTAACTCTTTTTTTACAACAATAGGCTCTGCTTCGCAAATACGAATTTCGCCGCGCGGTGTGGGCGCTGTCAGCGCGTTGCCCCATTTGCTGTCGTCAAAGTCGGGCGTGCTCCAACCGTCAAGCTGTAATCTTGCGTCGTAATGTTCGCCGTAACGGTAATCGTCAAAGGTAATCGGAGACCGAGCGGTTTTAAAGCTTTCATCGCTTTCAATTACCAAATCGCCGCAAACAAGCTGTAATGCAAAATGCGGAGCCGAACGGTATTTTGCCCTGTCAAATTCCCACACCCAGCCGCCGGGATTGTTAACAAAGCCGTTGCCGAGCAATACGCCTATGACATTTTTGCCGCGTTTTAAGTTTACAGTATAGCAATCGCAATAAATAAAATCATCGGGGTTGCTTATATACGGCGCAAGCGCTCCCTTGGTAATGTCTTTGCCGTTTAAAAAAAGCTTATAAAAGCCACAGACGGCAATTTTTATTTGAGCGTCTGCGGCATCGTTTACGGTAAAGACTTTTCTGAAATATGGTGCCGCAACAAAATCCTCGGGAGTGTTGAATTTGTTTGTAGCTTTTATAAAACATTTCGGAAAGTCCATATAAATACCCTCGTATTAAATTATTTCAAAGCTGTGCAGGCGGTAAAATTCGCCGCCCTTTTCGATTTTTTCTATACCCTCTTTTTCGCACAACTGTTTATTTGTATTAACATTGTCGGTAATTCCGCACCAAGGCTCAATACAAATATAGTTAGCACCGGGTACAGTCCACAAAAGCATATAACCGAAGCCTTCAAAAACAACCTTTATGTTTTGGTCGGTTGTTTTGTTGTGCAGACAAACAGAGCTTGAATTTAAGTTTTTAAAAATAAGGCAGTCATTTTCAAAAAGCGATTTATCAAGCTGCAGGGTGGCAGTGTTTTGACCGTAGCTTTTTGTGCGGTCGGTAAGCAACGGGCCGTCAAGCTGGTACGCATCAAGATTTTCGAGCTTTTCAAATACGATTTCGTAGTTTTCTATGCCCTCGGGGCAAAAATAGGCTTCATGAGCGCCCACCGAAAAATACATATCGCCGTCGGTAAGGTTGCGAATTTTATATTCAACATTAACCTTTTTACCCACTAATGTGTATGTGATTCTGAATTCATACTTAAACGGATAATTGTCTTTAGGGCAGTTGTCGGAACTGAGTAAAAAGGTTACGCGGTTATCACCGACGCTTTCAACCTCGAATTCGCTGCGGCGTGCAAAGCCGTGCTTCGGCATTGAATAGGTTTTGCCCCCGTAGATAAACTCGTCATCCTTTAAACCGCTGCATATTGGAAACAGAACGGGCGCCGAGCCGGTCCAAAAGGCAGGGTCGCCGTTCCAGATATATTCACGCGAGCCGCATTTGAGGCTTTTAAGCTCCGCACCGATTTCGCTGAATACAGCGGTCAAAAATTCATTAGAAACAGTAATCATAATTTTTAACCTTTTATTTTATTGAATTTACGATTTCACGCATTTTGTCTTCTTTGGCTTCCATATCGGAAACAAGCTTAAACTGCGTGCGACAACGGTCGAGATTGTGGTTTTCTCGGTGTATCTTAAAGTAAACATCGCCGTTAAGATAGTCGGTAAGAAAACGCACGCCGCACTCTAAGGTCATAAGGTATGCACCTGTTACAAGGCTGTCCTTTTCGGCAGGTGTCAAAAACTTGTTTGCTGTCGCAAGATATCCCTTTGCAAAAACTTCGAAAAGGTGTAAATCTACCTCAACCTTTGAAAGATCGGTTTCGTCCTCGGAGGCTGTTGAAGCACCGAAACGAATGCAGTCGCCAAAGTCATAAGCCACAGCACCCGGCATAACCGTGTCAAGGTCGATAACGCATTTTGCTTCTTTTGTGACATCGTCAATAAGTATGTTGTTAAGCTTGGTATCGTTATGCGTTACACGCCAAGGCAGCTCTCCGCTTGCAAGCTTTGATGTAATGGCGTCTGCCTTGCATTCGTGCGAAAGCACAAAATCGATTTCGCTTTTAACGCTTGAAGCCCTGCCTGCTTTATCTTCGGCGAGCGCCTTTTTAAAATCTGCGAAACGGCTCGGAGTGTTATGAAAATTAACTATTGTTTCATGCAGCTTTTCGGCAGGATACTCCGACAGCAACTGCTGAAACTCACCGAAAGCAATACCGCAGGTGTAAAAATCTTTATCGTTTTCAATTTTTTGATATGCGGTAGCGCCGTCGATAAATTTATACACACGCCAATAATTGCCGTATTCATCAAGCAAAAAGCTTTTGCCGTCAAGGGTGGGAATGACGGTAAGTGTGCCGTCTTCTTTAACCTTATCACGCAAAAATTCGGTAACGCCCACAATGTTTTCCATAAGCTCGGCGGGCTTTTTAAAGGCTGCTTATTTTCTGCAAAAGATTTTTGTTCTGTTTGCCGTCGGGCGACTTATGTACCGAAAGCCATGTCGAATTGATATGGCCTTCGCCGTAGGGCTCAATATAGGTTATTTCGTCGGAATTGAATTTTTTTGCTGCTGAAATTGCGATCTCTCTATCAGTCATTATTTATACCTCGTGTTTATTATTTTTCACTGTAAATTACGGTTACATCGGGGTGAAGCTGCAAAATTGAAGCGGGTACTTGGGGTGTAATGGGGCCGAAAAATGCTTTTTCGACTATATCCTTTTTGTTGGCGCCGTTGGCGACAAGCAAAACCTTTTTGGCGTTCATAATAGCACCCATACCCATTGTTATTGCCTTTCTCGGAACATCTTCAATCTTTTCAAAAAAGCGGGCATTGGCTTCGATGGTCGATTCGTGCAAATCTACAACATGCGTCTCTTTTACAAAAACATCGGCAGGCTCGTTAAAACCTATATGACCGTCAAGGCCGATACCCAAAAGCTGTAAATCAATACCGCCCAAATCGGCAATGTGCCTGTCATAAGCCGCACCCTCCGATTCAAGGTCGCTCGATATACCGCTCGGTACGGCGGTGCGTGACTTGTCGATGTTTACATGGTCGAAAAGATTTGTGTTCATAAAATAGCGGTAGCTTTGGTCGTGAGAGCCGTCAAGACCTACATACTCGTCCAGATTAACCGATGTAACGGCGGAAAAATCAAGCTCGCCTGCCTCGTACTTTTTAATAAGCTGCTTGTAGGTGCCTACGGGTGAAGAGCCCGTTGCAAGACCGAGCACGCAGTTCGGCTTCATAATAATTTGCGAAGCGATAATGTTTGCCGCGGTAACGCTTAATTTTTCGTAACTGTCAACTTTAATGAAATTCATAATAAATCCTCCCGAAAAAATTAAAAATCATTTTTAATAAAGCATGCTTGTGCCTTAAAAGCATAACAACAATATTATAATTCTTCCCCGAATAAAAGTCAAATATAAAAGATAAATATATTCATTTTTTAAAACAAAAACAAGCCCTGCGATGCAGGGCTTGTATAAACAACAAATGATTAACGTTTGCTGAACTGAGGTGCACGGCGTGCGCCTTTGAGACCGTATTTCTTTCTTTCCTTCATTCTCGGGTCACGAGTGAGGAAGCCGGCCTTTTTAAGCTCGGG
>ERZ780207.3215-NODE-3215-length-10693-cov-2.928934_pt1 | contig 10693 bp, 14 predicted proteins | sample MGYA00510977_ERZ780207 | MGnify/ENA primary metagenome ERZ780207 (study PRJEB29588, sample SAMEA2151383) | human gut metagenome | biome: human gut; feature: human-associated habitat; material: faeces | place: Denmark | collected 2008/2010 ... | reverse complement strand
CCCAAGGTTGCAGCTCATGGCGGCGGCAGTGCGCTTATGCGCCAGCCGCGGCTTGCAGGAAAGATAGTTGAAGAAGTTGTAAAGGCGGCATCGGTGCCCGTTACGGTAAAAATGCGCGCCGGTTGGGATAACGACAGCCTTAACGCCGCAGAGCTTGCTAAAATATGCGAGGCGGCGGGCGCCGCAGCAATTACCGTTCATGGCAGAACACGCAGGCAGATGTACGCTCCGCCCGTAAATTATGATATAATTCGCGATGTTAAGCGCTCTGTAAAAATTCCCGTTATTGCAAACGGCGATATAACCGACGCAAAAAGCGCCGCTTTTATGTATGAATACACGGGGTGCGACTACTGTATGGTGGGGCGCGCGGCACAGGGCAATCCCTTTATTTTTGATCAAATAAACGCGTTTTTCGAGGGCAGGGAATATGCCGCCCCCACATTGGAAGAGCGCTTTAAAACCTGTTTCGAGCAAATAGAGCTTATGCACAAATACAAGCAGCCGCGCACCGCAATTTTAGAATCACGAAAGCATACCGCGTGGTATCTTACGGGGCTCAAGGGCTCGGCGGCGTTGCGCCGTATGTGTGGTCAGATTACAAGTCTTCGGGATATAGAACTTATTTTTGAAAAAGCACTTGAACAAAACAGGGATTTATGATAATATATTTAAGTTGCTTAAAACGAGTTTTGAAAGGTCGGTAATTTATGTCAGGACATTCCAAGTGGAATAATATTAAACGCAAAAAAGAAAAAACCGATGCCGCAAAGGCAAAAATTTTCACTAAAATCGGTCGTGAAATTTCGGTTATAGTTAAAGCGGGCGGCCCCAATCCGCAGGAAAACAGCAAGCTTAAAGACGCCATAGCAAAGGCCAAGGCAAACAATGTTCCCAATGATAACATTGAGCGCATTATTAAAAAAGCCGCGGGCGAGGGCGGCGCTAATGAATATGAAGAGCTTATTTATGAGGGCTATGGCCCCAACGGTGTTGCCGTAGTTGTTGAAACACTTACCGACAACCGCAACCGAACCGCCGGCGAAATGCGTCACTATTTTGATAAGTGCGGCGGCAATCTCGGTCAGTCGGGCTCGGTAATGTTTATGTTTGACCGCAAGGGTGTAATAGTAATAGAGGGCGAAGGTCTTGAAGAAGACACCGTTATGGAAGCGGCACTTGAAGCCGGAGCCGAAGATTTTAGCTTTGACGGCGATGTGTTTGAAATAACCACCGAGCCTAACGATTTAGGCACTGTGCGTGATGCTTTAGAAGAAAAGGGCTATTCCTTCCTTTCTGCCGAGGTGCAATATATTCCGCAGACAACAACCGTTATTGACGATGAAGAATCGGTAGCTAAAATGGAAAAGCTTATCGATATGCTTGAAGAAAATGACGATGTTCAGGAAATATGGCACAACTGGGAAATGCCCGAAGAATAATGTGCAAAACCACAATATATAGGTTTAAATCAAAACGGCAGACACTATATCTGCCGTTTTTCTTTGTTTTTTGTGGTTAATTTGTACAGAAAAAGAGTCAAAATTTGTTTGTTTTGATAAAACACAATATTTTGTGTTTTTGGGTATTGACCAACACAATAAAATGTGATATAATGCAAAAGCTGACGCGGGTGAAGCCTTTTGGGGCTTGCTCGCTGTATTTGACAGGTTTGTTATGAAAAATAAAAAATTGTATGGAGAGGTAGAAGATGAAAATTATTAAGCGAAGCGGCGCAGAAGTCGTATTTGACCCTAAAAAAATAATAGTTGCCGTAACAAAGGCAAACGAAAGCGTTGTACCGAGCGAGCGAATGAGCGAGGTTCAGATTAAGCGTATAGCCGAGGATGTTGAGTCGGCTGCCGCAAATATTAACCGCTCTTTGAGCGTTGAAGAAATTCAGGATATGGTTGAGGATCAGATTATGAATCAGCGCGCCTTCAGTGTTGCGCGCCGTTATATAACCTACCGTTACAATCGTGCTCTCATACGCAAATCAAATACAACCGACGAGCAGATTTTAAGCCTTATTGAATGTAACAATGAAGAGGTTAAGCAGGAAAATTCCAATAAAAACCCCACCGTAAACAGCGTTCAGCGCGACTATATGGCAGGCGAGGTTAGCAAGGATATTACCAAGCGCATACTTCTTCCCGGCGATATTGTCGAGGCCCACGAAAACGGTCTTATCCATTTTCACGACGCCGACTATTTTGCTCAGCATATGCATAACTGCGACCTTGTAAATCTTGAAGATATGCTTCAAAACGGCACCGTTATAAGCGGAACGCTCATTGAAAAGCCGCACAGCTTTTCGACCGCCTGCAATATTGCAACACAGATTATCGCTCAGGTTGCCTCGTGTCAATACGGCGGTCAGAGCATCAGCCTTACACATCTTGCTCCGTTTGTTGATATAAGCCGTAAAAAAATCCGCAATGAGGTAATTGAAGAATTTAAAGAGATAAGCGAAGAGCTTACCGATGAAAAAATTGACAAAATTACCGAGAGACGCCTGCTTCAAGAAATTCGTAAGGGCGTTCAGATGATACAGTATCAGGTAGTAACCCTTATGACAACCAACGGTCAGGCTCCGTTTGTTACGGTGTTTATGTACCTTAACGAGGCTAAAAACGAGCGCGAGCGCGAAGACCTTGCTTTAATTATTGAGGAGACTTTGCGCCAACGCTTTGAGGGTGTTAAAAACGAAAAGGGCGTTTGGATTACCCCCGCTTTCCCCAAGCTTATCTATGTTCTTGAAGAAGACAATATACGCGAGGGTACAAAGTATTGGTACTTAACAAAGCTTGCCGCCAAATGCACGGCAAAGCGTATGGTGCCCGACTACATTTCCGAAAAAATAATGCTTGAAAATAAAATCGACAAAAACGGCGAGGGTCACTGCTATACCTGTATGGGTTGCCGCAGTTTCCTAACCCCTTATGTCGATGAAGACGGCAACGCTAAATATTACGGCCGTTTCAATCAGGGCGTTGTAACTGTAAACCTTGTTGATATAGGTCTTTCGGCAAACAAGGATATGGAAAAATTCTGGGAGATTTTTGACGAGCGTATGGATCTTTGCCACAGAGCGTTACAGGCGCGTCACGAACGCCTTACGGGCACTCTGTCAGACGCTGCTCCTATTCTTTGGCAGCACGGCGCGCTGTTAAGACTTAAAAAGGGCGAAACCATCGACAAGTATCTGCACGGCGGTTATTCTACGCTGTCGCTCGGTTATGCAGGCCTTTGGGAGTGCGTATATTCGCTTATAGGCAAAAAGCTTACCGAACCCGAGGGCAAGGCACTCGGTCTTGAAATTATGAAAAAGCTCAATGAGTACACCGCAAAGTGGAAAGCGGCCGAAAATATCGATTACTCGCTTTACGGCACTCCGCTCGAGAGCACAACCTACAAGTTTGCAAAATGTTTGCAAAAGCGTTTTGGTAGGTTTGGGGGTGTTACCGACAAAAACTACATTACAAACAGTTATCACGTGCATGTTACCGAGCCTATCGACGCATTTGATAAGCTGGCGCTCGAGTCGGAATTTCAGGCTTTGTCGCCCGGCGGTGCAATTTCTTATGTTGAAGTGCCAGATATGAAAAACAATATCGACGCGGTGCTTTCGGTAATGCAGTTTATTTATGACCACATTATGTATGCCGAGCTTAACACCAAAAGCGACTACTGTCAGGTTTGCGGCTGGGACGGCGAAATTGAAATCGAAGAAGACGCCGACGGCAAGCTCATTTGGAAATGCCCCAACTGCGGCAACACCGAACAGGACAAAATGAATGTTGCAAGACGCACCTGCGGCTATATAGGCACGCAGTATTGGAATCAGGGCAGAACACAGGAAATACAGGAAAGAGTATTGCACCTGTAATATAATAAAAATGGGGGGAGGGGCAACCCTCCCTTTTTATCGGAGAATAACTTTATGCATTACGGAACCATAAAAAATTGTGATATAGCAAACGGCACAGGCGTGCGCGTAACCCTTTTTGTTTCGGGTTGCCGAAATCACTGTAAAAACTGTTTTCAGCCTCAGACATGGGCGTTTGATTACGGGCAGGAATTTACAAAAGAAACCGAGGACTATATATTAAAGCTGTTAAAGCCCGACTATATCAGCGGTTTGACCTTGCTGGGCGGCGAACCGTTTGAGCCCGAAAATCAGCGTGAGTTATTGCCCTTTATAAAACGGGTAAAAAACGATTATCCCGATAAAACGGTATGGTGCTTTTCGGGCTTTACTTTTGAAGAAATGCACACCGTGGGCAACCGTAGCTGCTGTGAGGTAACACAAGAACTGCTGTCTTATATAGATGTACTTGTGGACGGCAGATTTATAGAGGAGCAAAAGGATATTTCACTGCGCTTTCGCGGCTCGCGCAATCAACGCATAATAGAGCTTAAACCCACCTTAAAAAGCGGCGAGCTTGTATTATGGCAAGAGCCAAATAAAAATTTCGATTGATATTTTAAATGCTAACCCCCGAAGATTTTTCTTCGGGGGTTGTTCTATTTCGGACTTGCCTCACATAAAGTATATTAACACAAAAAGGACAAGGATAAAACAGTATGAAAAGCGAATTCAACAATGCCGTCTTACAGGTTTGCGAAGAAATAAGAAGAGTCCTGCTTTTTTTGCCCGAAGACATAAAGCAGGGCGTTGATGAAATAAGACTCCGTTCGGGTCTGCCGGTGTGTCTTACCGTTTCGGGCAAAGTGCTTTTTGTTTGTAAAAACAGCCGTGTTTCGCATACCGAAAATGCCGATTGCCTTATAGCAACGCATGGCGATTTAATGCAAACCCTGCTATTGCTTTGTAACAATTCGGTTTATATGCACGAATCGGAAATACGGCAGGGCTTTGTTTCGTTGCCCTGCGGCAACAGGGCAGGGGTATGCGGTGTGTTTAACGAGTCGGGAATGCTCGTTTCTGTAAGCTCGGTAAATATTCGAATTGCGCGTCAGATATTCGGCTGTGCAAAGCCCTTAATTCCGTACTCAGACGGCGGATTGCTCATAGCAGGTCCCCCCTGCAGCGGAAAAACAACAATTTTGCGCGATCTTATAAGGCTTTTGTCTGACGGAGAAAACGGACGCTTTCAGCGTGTTGCGGTGATTGACAGCCGCGGTGAAATTTCGGGCGGTTTCAAAACCGAAACCTTTAACGACCTCGGCGCCAATACAGATGTGATTTTTATGCAAAACAAGGCGTTAGGCACCCAAATTGCGCTTCGCACCATGTTCCCCGACATAATTGCTTTTGATGAAATAGGCACCGAGCAGGAGCTTGAGCAGGTAACCGATTGCTTTAATGCGGGAGTTAAAATAATTACAACTGCGCACTGTAACAGTATCGGAGATATAATGAGCCGTTCGGTAACACGAAAGATTATTGAAAGCGAAGCCATAAAAAATGTGGCATTGTTGTCAAAAAAAATCGGCGCTTTGCCCACGGTTTTCGCTTCGAGGGAGATTTCGGCAAATGTGGGTGTTTAAAGCTGCGGGGGTGGCGCTTGTTGTTTTGTCCTGCAGTATGTTCGGGTTTTGTAAAAGTCGTTCGGTTTCGGCTCGGGCAAAAAAGCTGTCGCTTTTCTGCGGTGGACTTGACTTGCTTTTTGAATATGTTGAACAGGGCAGTCTTGAGCTTGAGCCGGCAATAGAAAAATCTTTTGCAAAATGCAGCTTTATAAACAAACAGCAGTCGGGGTTTGTTTGCGTTGACTGTGATTTAAACTCGGAAGATAAAGACATAATAACCGACTTTTTATCAAAACTCGGCTTTTCGGCAAAAAAAGCCGAGTGTGACCGAATAGCGGCTTTAAAAATTGTGATGCAAAAACGCGCGCAAGCAGCGTATGACGAAACGGCACAAAAATGCAAGCTGTGGCAAAGCTTCGGAATTTGCATCGGACTTATGTTAGGAATACTTTTAATATAGAGGTAAAAAAATGGATGTAGATTTTATATTTAAAATAGCGGCAATCGGCATTATTGTAACGGTTCTTCATCAGCTTCTTGTGCGCTCGGGCCGTGAGGAGCAGGCAATGCTCGTAACTCTGTCGGGGCTTGTGGTGGTGCTTTTAATGGTGGTAGGTGCCATTGCCGATTTGTTTGACACGGTTAAGGGGCTGTTCGGGCTATGAGTGCTGATTTTTTAAAGCTGACGGCGCTTATTATAATAGTGTCGGTTATGGCGGTGCTTATAAAAGCTCGCCTGCCCGAATACTCTTTTCTTTTGGTGCTTGCGGCAATTTGCGTGTTGCTTTTGGTTGTTTTTACCTATATATTTCCTCATATAGAAAAACTGCGCGGTCTGTTTGAAAAAAGCGGAAATACAAGCCTGTATTTCGGTATTGCGCTAAAGGCGTTGGGTATTGCATACATAACCGATTTTGCGGTTAACACCTGCCGTGATTTCGGGCTTAACGCTCTGGCGCAAATTGCCGACATTGCAGGAAAGGGCGCCGTGTTTATTTTAAGCATACCGTTAATATGCGCAGTGCTTGAAACGGCACTTAAATTTGTAGGACTATGAAAAAATTACTGATTTTTATTATATTGGCTTTTGTTTTGTCTTTGACGGCGGCGGCGGATACCGCATACAATGACACCTACGAAACGGTAGGCGGCAATGAATTACAGCAAAGTCTTGACCGAAATGTCAAAGATTTTTTCGACTCTAACGGCATTGACCCCACCGATTACAACTGGGTGAACAAGCTTACCGAAAAGGATGTACTGTCACATATTTTTGACTTTGTTACGGGCGGAATCAAAATTCCCTTCAAAACGGGCGTTACCGTAATAGGCGTGATTTTGATTACGGCGGCTGTTATTTCGTTCGGAGGCGCGCCGCGTTCAAGCGCGGCAAATTATGCCGCCGTATTGGCAATTACCGCAATAATAGCGGGCGATATCTGGCAAAGCGTGTCGGGTGCCGTAAATGCAGTAAAGGGCTGCAGCTCTTTTATGTTAAGCTTTGTGCCTGTTTTTGCGTCAATAACAGCGCTTTCGGGCAAAACCGTCACAGCCGCGTCTATGAGTTCACTTTTGCTTTTTGCAGGCGAAGCGGTGTCTTTTATATCATCTTTTGTAATACTGCCGCTAATGGGCGGCTATCTGGCGCTTAGCATCAGCACGGGCGCGTCGCCGTTGCTTAACGGTTCGGGTATAGCCGAAAGCGTTAAAAAAATTTCGGTGTGGGTGCTCTCTTTGCTCGGAACGCTGTTTGTGGGCATTTTGAGCATACAAACAGCCGTCAATTCTGCGGCGGACAGCGTTGCTTTGCGCACGGCAAGGTTTATATTGGGCACATCGGTGCCTGTTGCGGGAACGGCACTCAGCGAGGCGGCTTCTACCGTTTCGGCTTCAATCGGTCTGTTGCGCTCGTCTGTGGGCATTTACGGGGTTGTGGCTCTGGCGGCGCTTTTGCTTCCTGTTTTGATTGAACTGGTTATGTGGCGGTGCGTTTTGTTTCTTAACTGTGCATTAAGTGAGCTTTTTTCACTTTCTAAAATAACATCAATTTTAAAGGCGGTTGATTCTATGCTGTCGGTATTGCTGGGCGTTGTTTTGCTTATAGGCGCAATTTTTGTAATTTCGCTTACCGTGGTGGTTACGGCGGGTAAGGCATAATGAATAATCTATCGGCTTTTGCGGTCAGCTTTTGTTCGTCGTGCATACTGCTTGGCTTTTTATATATGCTTTGCCCCGCGGGCAGTATGGAAAAAAGCGTTAAATATGTGTTTTGCCTTTGTTTTTTGTGTTGCGTTTTAGGCTGCGTAACAAACCTTAAAAGCATTGACTTAAGCGCATTTGACACAACATCAAAGTCTGAAATTATAACCGAACAAAGCGCGTCGGTTACTGCCGAAAGGGTTTTTGCGCAGGCTCTTACCGACAAAAATATAGATTTTAAAAAAATCACGGTAGATACTAATAAATTGTCAGACGGCAGCATAACTATAAGTAGGGTAACTGTTTACACTTGCGCTTCTGCCGAACAAATAATACAGGCGATAGGCTCCGACAGTTATGAGGTAAATGTTATAAATGAATGAAAAAATTAAAAAATTAACCAAAAATCCGAAAGTTTTATTGGCGTTGGGCGTTTGCGGAATTATTCTTATATTTCTATCGTCTTTTATTCCGTCGGGCTCCGACAAAAAGGATACGGCAGTCAAAAATGCCGCCTGTGACGCCGAGCAATACCGCAACATGCTTGAAAATGATGTAAAAAATATAGTTACCGGTATTACGGGTGATAAAAACCCAACCGTTGTAATAACGCTTGAAAGCGGCGTGCGCTACTGCTATGCAAGCGCCGATGAAACCGACACCTCAAGCTCTAAAGGCGGCACAAACGACCAAAGCAGCGAAAGCAAAAAACAGTCATACATAACGGTTAAAACAGCCGACGGCGGCGAACAGGCGCTCACCGTTACCGAAATTATGCCGCAGGTGCGTGGCGTGGCTGTAATTTGCTTGGGCGGCAATGATGAACAGATAGCCGAAAAAATTGAAAAGGCCGTGACGGCGGCTTTAAATATAACAACAAAACGAGTATATATTTCAGGAGGAACCGACAATGAAAAAAGGTAAGGTATTCGGAAAACATCAGGTAGTTTTGGCGCTTATGGTGCTGGCGCTCGGGTGCGCCGTATGGCTTAATATGAAATTTTCTTCTACCGAAAAATATTTGGGCGAGGCTACCTATGTAAGCAGTAAAGCCGATTCATCGGGCGAGGCGGTTCAAACCGCCGCTAAACCCGCCGACAGCGAAGATTATTTTACATCCGCCCGCAAAGACAGACAGTCAGCCCTTGACGAGTCGCAACAGATGGTTGAAGAAACGCTGAAATCTGCCGATATTACCGACTCCGAGCGCAAGGCGGCGCTCGATAAGTTAGATGGGCTTGCCGCACGCGTTGAAAAAGCAAACAACATAGAAACCCTGCTTAAAGCCAAGGGCTTTGCCGACGCCGTTGCCGTAATAGGCGACAGCGATGTAAACATTGTTGTAAAATCTGAAGGCATTACAACCGCCCAAACCCTGCAAATACAGGATATTGTCACCGCTCAAACCGAGGTGGCGCTCAGTAACATAAAAATAGTCACGGTAAAATAAACTTGCAAAGTGATACGAATTGTGTTACAATATTTTTGTAATAATATTACAGGGTGAATTTTGTTTATATATACGGAGGAAAAAGCAATGGATAACAAAACCGAACTTTCCGTCAGCACCGAAGTGCTTGAAAAAATGGCAGAGCTTGCCGCTTGTGAAATAGAGGGCGTTAAGGGTGTTTCCAAAAAAGCAATCGACCTTAAAGGCGCGCTTAAAACCAAAAGTGTTGTAAAGGGCGTTAAGGTTGAAAATGTTAACGGCGCCATTGATATAAGCGTTTACATTTGTGTTGATTCAAACGCAAAAATGCGTGAGGTTGCCGAGGCGGTTCAGCAAAATGTTAAAGAGAAAATTCAAACAATGACAGGCACCGCCGTAACAAGGGTTAATGTCAATATCGAAGACCTTGATTTTGCCGAAGCCGAATAAATAAAGTAAAACCAAAAAGGGCAGACCTGATATTTCAAGTCTGCCCTTTTGCTTTTTTATAGCTTTGCATCTTCCGCTGACAGCATATCGTTAATAGAAACATCAAGGGCTGCCAGCTTTCGTTGTGACAGCTTTTTACTCTTGTGTATTTCGGCAATTCGCCGTCCGCAAATGTTGTTTGTGCCGTCAGCGGCTTTAATTTTAAACATATAAAACCACCTCATTTTTGTTGAATCTGTTTACATTTAGTTAATTCTATGCTATAATTACATAAAAATTGGTGAATAGTGTTCAACAAAAAATTGAGATGATCAAATTAGGCGGGATGTTTTATGAAAATTATTGCACTTCGCGGAAGGTCTGACACGGGCAAAACTTCAACGGTTAAAATGTTTATGAAAGATTTGATTGATGAGCTAAATAATTTAGGTTAAAAATGAAATGAGGGGTAATTATGAAAAAACTGTTATCTATTATTTTAACGGTCGCTTTAATTTTATGTGCGGTGCCATTTGGCGCGTTTACACTCACGGCAAGTGCGGCAACAAGTGGCACAACCGGCGATTGCACATGGGCTCTTGACGGAACAACGCTTAAAATCAGCGGCAACGGAAAAATGGCAGTTAGTTATTATCATCCTAGTTATGGAATAACAATTCCATGGGGTACAGAAATTACGGAGGTTATTATTGAGTCCGGAGTTACAAGCATAAGCGGTTATGCATTTTTCAAATGCAGCAGCCTTACAAGTGTTATTATAGGCAACAGCGTTACAATCATAGGCAAAGATGCATTTTACGGTTGCAGCAGCCTTAAAAGTATTACCATACCCAATAGCGTTACAAGTATAGGCGGTTATGCATTTAGAGGTTGCAGCAGTCTTACAAGCGTTACCATACCCGACAGCGTTACAAGCATAGGCAATTATGCATTTTACAATTGCAGCAGACTTACAAGCATTACCATACCCGACAGCGTTACAGGCATAGGTAATTATGCATTTTACAATTGCAGCAGACTTGAAAGCATAACATTGCCTTTTGTAGGTGGTAGTGCTACTGAAGATCAATATTTAGGTTATATATTCGGCGGTTCAAGTTATAGCGATAACAGCAGTTA
>ERZ780207.3208-NODE-3208-length-10715-cov-2.801501_pt1 | contig 10715 bp, 7 predicted proteins | sample MGYA00510977_ERZ780207 | MGnify/ENA primary metagenome ERZ780207 (study PRJEB29588, sample SAMEA2151383) | human gut metagenome | biome: human gut; feature: human-associated habitat; material: faeces | place: Denmark | collected 2008/2010 ... | reverse complement strand
GAAAAAATTAACTTATTTTTGTAAATAAACTTTTAAGGTGATAAAATGATTTATGAACGCATAGCAGAATTACAGCAAGCTTTAAATAAAGGTGAAGCCTTTTTGGTTACAAGCGATTCAAACAGGTTTTATCTCACCGAATTTGCTTCAAGCGCAGGCGCGGTTTTAATAACCGAAAGCAAAGCCGTATTTTTTACCGATTTCAGATATTTCGAAAAGGCAAAGTCTGCGGTAAAAAGCTGTGATGTTTCGCTTTACGATAAGGGTGACGCAGACATATATAATTTATGCAAGCAGGAAAAAATTAAAACCCTGTTTATTGAGCCTTCGTTTGTAAGTCTTTCTAAACACAATCACTACCGCAGTTTATTTGAGCAGATTGAAATTTCAAAAGAAAACAATTTAGAACGCGCAATTTTTGAAATGCGAGCCGTTAAATCGGAACGCGAGCTTAATTTTATTAAAGAAGCGCAAGACATAACCGAAAAAACCTTTGACTATATATTGCCGCGCATTACCGTGGGCAGAACCGAAAAACAGATTATGCTCGATATGGAATTTTTTATGCGCAGCCTCGGCGCCGACGGAGTATCATTTGACTTTATTGTGGTATCGGGTAAAAATTCTTCTCTGCCGCCCGGCGTACCCACCGACAAACAAATCGAAAATGGCGATTTTGTAACAATGGACTTTGGCGCAAGGGTAAACGGCTATTGCAGTGATATGACGCGCACGGTAGCGGTAGGCGGCGTAAGCGAAGAACAGCAAGCGGTGTATGACACCGTGCTTAAAGCGCAAATTTCTGCCTGCAACGCCATAAAAGCGGGCGACATTTGTGCCGATATAGACAAGGTTGCCCGTGACATTATTTACAATGCCGGCTACAAGGGCTGCTTCGGTCATTCGCTCGGTCATAGCGTGGGCATTGATATTCACGAATCACCCACACTGTCACCAAACTGCAAAGACCGATTAAAAGTCGGTAATACAGTCACCGTAGAACCCGGAATTTATATTGAAAATAAATTCGGCGTAAGAATAGAGGATATGGTTTATGTAACCGACAGCGGCTGTATAAATCTTACTAAAAGCGATAAAAAACTGATAATACTGTAAACAAAAAATCTTCTGCCCGAGCGCAGAAGATTTTTTGATGTCTTATTACTTTTCCTCAAACGAGGAGTATAGGTCGCACAAATCTATATATTTTTGTCTGCCGTCGGTTACCTTGTAAAAATCTTCATATTCTTCACCCAAACAGCAAGAACCGTTTTCATAAATAGTAAATATTAAAAATGTATCTTCATTTTCATCGTAAAACCGCATATAAAGGTATGCGCTTCCCATTTCGCCCTCGGCGTCGGTGTCAATATTAAGCTTTTTAAATTCGTCAAGCATTTTTTGGGCGTAGTCGGCATTGTCAATATCGGTTTCGTATTTTTCATCGCCTATACGGTCTATTATATACACACCGACAGGCTTAAAATCGTCGTATTCGTCATGCTTTTCGGCACAGCCGACAAAAAACAGCGTTAGTAAAACTGCCGTGAACAGCGCAATTGATTTTTTTAAGGTATTCATAACAATTCCTTTCTACATTAAAAAATACTGACCTATCACGCGAAGACGCGTTCCCTTTTTAAAGCCGTATTTTTGCATTGTGCGTATCTTTTTTAGCTTGTGCATTTTCTGCATTTTAACATAGGCTTGCAGAATTTCAAATTGATTTTGATTTAACCGCCCTCGGTAGCAGTTAATCAGGGCTTGAGCCTGATTATATGTCGCATTGTAATTTTTTTTGACTTCGTCAAGCGTTTGAAGCTTGCGCTTTATAAGCGCCATACCGTAAGCGGCTTTTGCTCCGACCTGATTTTCGCTGTGCTGACGGTAAAGCATTGTAGGCTCTTGTATGCAAATTATTTTTCCGAATAACTGCGCCGCAAGCGCCAACCACCAATCGTGCATAACACATTCTTCGGGTATTCTGCCGCACACCTGCTTTAAGGCACGATTTATCATAACGGTACAGCCGGTGACATAATTTTGAACCAATAATTTCGGCAGTGTGATGTTATTCTGATTTAAACGCTGAAATTCAAAAAATGAATTTGAAATTACATTCAAATCTTGATCGACAACCTTTAAATCGCTGTGCACAAGCACGGGTATTTCACGGTTTTCGCCCTCTGCATTGCGAACGGCGGCAAGAGTTTTTTCTGCCTTTTCGGGCAACCATACATCGTCTTGGTCGCAAAACATAATATAGTCATCATCGGTTTTATATAACAATTCCGAAAAATTCTGTTTTGCACTGCCCGTAGGCTCACCCTCAAGCTTTGAAATTATTTGCGGATATTTATTACAGTAATCGGCAATTATGCCGGGTGAAGCGTCACTTGAACCGTCATCGCGTATCACGACTTTTATATCGGTTACGGTTTGCGAAAGTATTGAGTCAATCTGCTGTTTTAAATATCTTTCGCCGTTAAAAACCGCGAGCAAAACCGTAATCAATAGCTCACACCCATTCAGTATAGTTTAATATTATGTAAAAACGGCAAAACCTGTCAGTTAATATCGGAAACATCGCCCTTATAAGAATTGACATAAATTCTTACTACTGCTTCGGCGGTGGTTTTTTCGCCGTATTCGGGCGACTGCTCAAGCACCATACCGGGTTCCTTATCGGCGTCGTATTTTTCGACAACCTCTATATTTTCATACAAAAAGCCCTGCTTAAGCAGTTCCATTTTTGCACTCATTTCATCAAGACCGATTACATTTGCAACCGCTATCTCTTTAGGTCCTAAACTTATTGTTACCTGTATTTCGGTTTCGTTTTCAACCTCTTTACCCGCTTCGACCGACTGTGCGCAAATCATTCCGCGAGCGTATTTGTCGGAATACTCCTTACCCTTTATGCTGAATTTGAAGCGTTCATAGGCCTCGTCATCGGCAAGTTGATAATAATATTTTCCCGAAAGGTCAGGCACCTGATATAAAATAACCGACTCTGCGGCGTTCGGGTCAACATCCCCTATTGAAGGCACGCTCGGTATTGACACCACATCTGAAGTGTTGTATAAAACATCATGTTTGCCGAAAAGCTCATCCTTAAAGACGGTAAAGCACAAAATTATTGCTATAACCACAAACACAGCTGCGGTTACACCGCATGAAATTGCGGCATATTTTACACTGCCGCCCGATTTTTTTTCGGGCTTCTTTACCGCTTCTTTTGCCTTTTGCTCTGCGGCTCGGTTGGTTGCCGCGCGGCGAATGTTCTCCTGTGTTTCGCCGTAAACAAGCTCGTTTTTAAAGGTGTCTATGCTGTCTGTACGGTTTTTGACTTCAAGCTGCATACCGTTGGCAATAGCCACCAGCACCTGACGGGGCAGTTCGTCGGCAAATTTTGCCGGAATCGAAAGGCTGTCGCCATGCGTTCTTGATTCGGCATTAGGCGGTGCAACGCCTATTAAAACACGGAACAGCGTTGCGCTTATAGCGTAAACATCGCTGTAACAATCTACAGAGGCTTCGATTTTGCCGTACTGCTCTAAAGCGGCGTAACCGCTGTAAAGCTCGGCAGGGCTGTCGGTATTAACGCGGCGCAGACGAGGTATGCAAATGCCGCCGAGACGCAGTTTACCGTCGCGGCCTATCATAACGGTTTCGGGTGATATTCCGCCGTGAATAATACCCATTTCGTGTAATCCCTTAACGGTATCGATAAGAGGTAAAAACAGCGGACGAGCCTGTTCCCACCGTAAACTTCCACCGTTACGGTCAAGAAAGCTTTGCAGGGTTATTGCCGAAATAACCGGAGTTACGGCATAAACCGTGCCGTTGTCTTCAAAAACCGTAAGAACGGGTATAATCGCGGGCAGTTCGGTTGCGATAAGCTTTTTATTTATTTCAATGAATTCCATAAGTCCTTCATTAAAAACAAACTCGTTGCCCGAAACTACCGAAACGGTTTTATCGGGATTTCGAACCGAAATATCCTTAGGGTAATATTCTTTAATATTTACCGCCGTATCTGCGGAATTGTCCCACGCAAGATAGGTAATTCCCTCGGTATTTTCGGATAACGCCTTGCCTATAACATAGCGTTCCGATAATAAGAATTTTACAGGCAGGCAATTTTTGCCGTTTTGGCTTGACATATCATATCCGCATATACTGCATATCTTTTCGCCGCCGTTGTCATTCATACAACCGGGGCACAGTCTGTCGGTGTTCAATATAACAACCTCCAAAATAATATGATTTAGTTATTATAGCATAATTTGCGAAAAATTACAAGTTTTTAGAATTGCTCTCTATCGGCAAAAGCTTTTTGAAAACGCAGGTGTGATGCTCGGTGATAACGCGGTCCTCGTGAAGCGAACCGAAATACCAATGACGGTATGAGCACGATCTGCCTATTTCTTCAAGATAACCGTTAAGCTTGTTAACGCTGTCGTTTCCGCCCCTGCGCAAAAGCATTGCGCTCTTAACCCTTGACGGCGGTTCGTGGGTTATTATATAGTCAACCCTGCAATCAGCCTCGTCAAGCACACGGGCGCCGTCTGCCATTTCGGCAGGTGTTGCCTCCTCCTCTCGCCACCAAAAGCCCTCGGCAACACGCATATCCTTGTCGGTGCTCTCTCCGCCGCCGAAGGTGAAAAAGCGGTTTCCCTCTATGTCAAAAATCTGCCCGCGCATCAAATGCAACAAATTGCCCTTTATTCGGTGAACCCTGCCGCCCTTCCATACGGTTTCACGGCAATGGTTTATTATATCAAGGTTGTCATGCGTGCCCTCTACAAAGGCGGTTACAAATTTTCGCTTTGCAAAATAATTTACAACCTGTTTTTCTTGCTTTGAGCCGTTAAATATATAACCGAAATCACCGCACACTATAAGAATGTCGCCGCGTTTAAGCTTTCGGAATTCTTTATCATACAGCCGTTCAATATCACCGTGCATATCGCCTGTTATGTAAACCACAGTTTTCACCGCCTTTTTAAATTTTGCACTTTATTTTTGCATTTTGATAATGTATAATAATACTATACCATATTTTCAAGGAGATTTCTATGCTTAAAAAAATATTTTCGGCATTTTTAATAATTTGTTTGATTTTATCATCTGTTACTACGGTAAGTGCCTATGAGCCGTCGGGCATAGAAATTACCGCAAAGGCGGCGCTTTTGGTATCGCTTGATACGGGCGAAGTGCTGTTCGAAAAAAACGCCGACGAAAAGGTTTACCCCGCATCTATAACCAAAATAATGACTACCCTGCTTATTCTTGAAAGCGAAAAGTACAATCCCGAGGCAAAAATTGCGATGACACAAGATGTGCTCGACCTTATAAGCGGCACAGGTAGCTCGGTATCGTTGCTTAAAGCCGGTGAAGAGGTATCGCAGTTAGATTTGGTCTATATGGTGCTTATGGCATCCTACGGCGACTGCGCGTTGCTTGCCGCCATTTACTACGGCGGAAGCATTGAAAATTTTGTGAATATGATGAACAAAAGGGCTGCCGAGCTCGGTCTTTCGGGTACACACTACGAAAATCCGATAGGTTTGCACCACGAGCAAAATTATACCACCGCGCGTGACACATACACTCTCGCCGCCACGGCTCTTCAAAACGAAACCTTTAAAGAGGTGTGCTCAAGCACACGCCACACCGTTGAAACAAGTATGTCGGGCGAGAGGACTATTTCGACCACAAACTTTTTGCAGGACAACACAACAAATTATTACTACCAATATGCAAAGGGCGTAAAAACAGGCTACACCGATGAAGCCGGCAGATGCCTTGTAAGCACGGCAAGCTACAACGGATACCGCTATCTTTGCACGGTCTTCGGCTGCCCCGCAAACGAGAAAAAGCATTTCACCGAAAGCAAAGAGCTTTACCGTTGGGCATTTAATAATTTTGAATTTAAAAAGGTTGCCGACAACTCAAATCCCGTTGCTGAAATAGGCGTAAATTTATCGCTTGACACCGACTTTGTATCCCTTTATATAGAAAAAAGCTTTGTGTCGGTTTTACCCAAAGATGCCGACGATTCCACAATAAGCATTGTGACGCACCTTGTAGGCGAATCGGTTGACGCACCAATAAAAAAAGGTGATGTATTGGGCACTGCCGATATTATTTACGCCGAAGAGGTTATAGGAACGGTTAACCTTGTTTCTAATGAAGATGTTGAAAAAAGCACAATGCTTGCCGCGCTTCGTGCGATTAAAAACTTCTTTGCGTCATCTTATATGAAGGTGGTTTATGTAATAATTGCCGCCGCAATACTTATATTTATAATTGCCGTAATAAAAATGAACAGCAAGGGAAGTAAAAAGCGAAAAATAAAATATGTACCTTATGACAAAGACGAAAAAAGATAAAAGCAGGGGCTGTAAAAGCGAAAGTTTTTACAGCCCCTTATTTTAACACTGTTTTGTTAAATCAAATTGCAGTTTCAAGCGCTATTTGCAGCATACGAACATCAAATTCTTTTTTCATTTGAAGAGCATCTTCAATGCCGTAGCTTACAACCTCGCCCGCTTTATATGCGACTACGCGGTTGCCCTTGCCCTGATGAAGCAGTTGAACGGCCTCATAACCCATTTGAGTAGCGCGAAGTCGGTCGCGAAGCGTAGGATTACCGCCGCGCTGAACATGACCTAAAACGGTTGCGCGTGTATCTACACCTGTGCCTGCCATAATCTGCTTGGCAATTTCATCCACACCGCCTATACCCTCGGCAACAATTACTATAAAGTGCTTTTTGCCGTTAAGCTTAGTGGTGTTTATTTTTCTTATAACGCTTTCCATATTTACGGGCACCTCGGGCACCATAATTGCGGTTGCACCTACGGCAATACCGGTCTGTACGGCAATATAGCCTGCGTGTCTGCCCATAACCTCAATAACACTGCAACGGTCATGCGACTGCGCCGTGTCACGAATTTTGTCAACCATTTCTACGGCGGTATTCATAGCGGTATCAAAACCTATTGTGTATTCGGTTGAGCCTATGTCGTTATCAATGGTACCGGGAATACCGATACACGACACACCGTGCCTTGAAAGGTCAAGCGCGCCGCGATAAGAGCCGTCACCGCCTATTACCACCAAACCTTCTATTCCGTGCTTTTTGCAGGTTTCGACAGCCTCCAGTATACCCTCTTCGGTTCTGAATTTAGGGCAACGGGCAGTATAAAGTAAGGTGCCGCCGCGGTTTATAACATCCGAAACCGAGCGGGCGTCCATATCAACAATATCATCTTCAATAAGACCCGAATATCCGCGCCTTACACCCTTAACGGTCATACCGAGCGAAATAGCCGTACGAACAACCGCACGAACTGCGGCATTCATACCCGGGGCGTCACCGCCGCTTGTTAAAACACCTATTGTTTTCATATATTATCATCTCCAAGATAAACTCAAGATATTATACAACATAACTTTTAAAACTTCAATACAAAATATTACCGATTTTTCACAAGTTTTACATTTTTTTCACCTAAAATTGCCGATAAAGACTGTATTAAGCGTTCCGACGGCTCTGCTTTTAATCGGTCGGGCGCCATTATTCGCTTGCCGGTGTCGGCGCAAACTATAATGACCGATGTATCACCCTTATGCTTTGACAGAGTGTCGCATACCGATACAAACTGCGGTGAAGAAACACTTTCTACCCTTAAATAAAGCTTTTGGTCCGATTCTGCTTTTTCGGCAGATTTAGGCACCTGCTCCACCGATTCGCATATAAGCTCGGGTTCACGGTCTTCACGGTCGCTTACCTTTGCGTTAATTATTACAATACTGCCTGCCGTAAGCTGAGGCCTGTATTTTGCAAGTGTTGCCGAAAAAACAATTACATCTATGGCGGCGTCGGTGTCCTCAACCGTAGTATATGCCACTGTGTTTTTGTTTTTAAGCTGTTTTAACTTTATATCACCGAGTATGCCGACTACACTTACCCTGCGCCCGTCTGCAACCTTTTTAAGAATTATGTTTGAAATGGGTGTAAACATAGGATTTTTTGCAAAAGCGCGGTAATTATTCATAGGATGCCCAGAAAGGTACATTCCCGTGGCGGCTTTTTCCATAGCCAACAGCTCGGAAGCGGGCATCTCATCAATGTCAGACAGCACAAGTGTTTGCGGTTTTTCGGACTCGCCGAATAAGTCCATTTGATTTTCCGAAGTAAAACGTCGTGTTTCCTCCACAACCGACAGTACCTTATCGATATTGTATATCATTTTGCGTCGGTTATCCTCAAGACTGTCCATAGCGCCGCTTTTTATAAGCCCCTCTAAAGCGCGGCGATTAAAGTTGCGGCTGTAATTGCGACTGCAAAAATCATACATTGAAACATACTTGCCGTTTTTTCTTTCCTCAATAAGTTGGCTTATCAAATTTGAGCCCAAATTTCGCACGGCAAGAAGCCCGAAACGAATATTTTTTCCGTCGGCGGTAAAGCTTTCATAGCTATCGTTGACATCGGGAGGCAAAATTTTTATGCCAATTCTTTTACATTCGGCTGTGTACTGTGAAATTTTAGCAGGGCTTTCAAGCACGCTTGTAAGAAGCGCGGCAAAATACTCGGTAGGATAATGGCACTTTAAATATGCCGTTCGGTATGCCACAACGGCATACGCCGCCGCGTGAGATTTGTTAAAAGCGTAAGAGCTGAAGGCGGATATTTCGTCAAAAAGCTTTTCTGCCACCTGCTCACTGACCCCACGGTTTACTGCGCCGTCGCAAATAACGTTTCCATTTACATCTTTTTCGCCGTAAATAAATGCGTTACGCTCGCGTGCTAATACATCATGCTTTTTCTTTGACATGGCGCGGCGCACTATGTCGGCTCGACCCAAAGAATACCCCGCAAGACTGCGGAATATCTGCATAACCTGCTCCTGATAAACTATACAGCCGTAGGTAACATTGAGTATAGGCTCTAAAAGCGGGGTGTCATATCGAATATCCTGAGGATTATGACGGTTGTGTATATAGCGCGGAATCGAGTCCATAGGACCGGGTCGGTAAAGCGATATAATAGCAATTAAATCTTCTATTGTTTCGGGACCGAATTTTCTAAGCACATTTTTCATACCGTCAGACTCAAACTGGAACACGCCGTCGGTAAGTCCCTCGCCCATCATTTTATATGTTGCGGCATCATCAATCGGTATGTTTTCAACGCTGAAATCGGGGTTATGCTTTCTTACGGCGTTTTGCGTATCTTCAATAACCGTCAGGTTGCGAAGCCCCAAAAAGTCCATTTTAAGCAATCCCAACTCATCAAGTGCGGTCATTGTGTACTGGGTTACTACCGCCTCGTCATTTGTGGCAAGCGGAACATAATCGCTGACAGGTCGGTCGGATATTACAACGCCCGCCGCGTGGGTTGACGCATGGCGCGGCATACCCTCGAGCTTAATTGCCATATCGACAAGCTGTTTAATCTGTGGGTCGCCGTTATATAAATCGTTCAGTTCTTTTGAAGTTTCAAGTGCCCGTTCGAGAGTCATACCTAACGCCTGCGGTATAAGCTTTGCGGTTTTATCGCAAACAGCATAGGGCATATCCATTGCTCTGCCTACATCACGCACGGCGGCGCGCGCCGCCATTGTACCGAAGGTTACAATTTGAGCAACATGGTCTTCACCGTATTTTTCAATAACATAATCGATAACCTTTTGGCGGTTAACATAGCAAAAATCAACATCAAAGTCGGGCATTGATACGCGTTCGGGATTTAAAAATCTTTCAAACAAAAGATTGTATTTTATGGGGTCTATGCCGGTAATGCCTATGCAGTATGCCGCAAGACTTCCGGCACCGGAGCCTCTGCCCGGCCCTACGGGAATATTATGGCTTTTTGCGTAATTTATAAAATCCCATACTATAAGATAGTAATCGACATAACCCATCTTGTTTATAACCGACAGTTCGTATTCAAGCCTATCAATAATCTCTTTTTTAGGGGAAGCTCCGTAATTTTTATAAAGGCCCTCATAGCATTTTCGCTGAAAATATTCAAAATGGTCTTCACCGCCGGTATCGAAAAACGGCAGTTTAATCTTGCCGAATTCAAGCTCAACATTACACCTGTCGGCTATTTTTTGGGTGTTTTCAACCGCCTGAGCAAGATTAGGAAACGCTTCAAGCATTTCTTGCTCGGTCTTCAAATAAAACTCTTCGGTCTTAAATTCAAGCGAATTTTTATCACCAATTTTAGTGCCTGTTTGTATGCAAAGCAAAACCTTATGCATAAAGCTGTCGTCTTTTTCGATATAATGAACATCATTTGTGGCTACAATGGGTATGCCCGTTTCGCGTGAAATTTTTTCGATATATGCGTTAACTGTTTGCTGTTCTGGCAACAGGTGATTTTGAACCTCAAGAAAATAATTGTTTTCACCGAAAATATTTTTGTGCCAAAGGGCAGTATCAACCGCCCCGCTGTAATCGTTTTCCGAAATTGCTTGCGGCACCTCGCCTGCAAGGCAGGCAGAAAGCGCAATTAAACCGCCGTGATACCGCTTTAAAAGCTCGCGGTCAACACGCGGTTTTGAATAAAAGCCCTCGGTGAAGCCTGCGGATACAAGCTTTATAAGATTTTGATAACCCTCGTTATTTTCGCAAAGCAAAACAAGGTGGCTGTATTTGCTGTCAAGCGGTTTTTGTTTATCAAATCGGCTTTT
>ERZ780207.3205-NODE-3205-length-10727-cov-3.505622_pt1 | contig 10727 bp, 9 predicted proteins | sample MGYA00510977_ERZ780207 | MGnify/ENA primary metagenome ERZ780207 (study PRJEB29588, sample SAMEA2151383) | human gut metagenome | biome: human gut; feature: human-associated habitat; material: faeces | place: Denmark | collected 2008/2010 ... | reverse complement strand
GGCAGGAACACGAGGTCAGCTCCCGCTTCCTTCGCGGCGGTCACCTGCACGGAGAAATCGGTGGTGTCGTCGGTGAAGGTGGAAACGGCGACAATCTCCAGACCCAGCTTCTTGGCCTCCGCGTCGAAGGTCTGGTAGATGCCGGTGGAATATGCGTCGGCGTTGTTGTAGATCACGGCGACCTTCTCGGCCAGCTTGTGCTCGGCGATGTACTGCGCGGAAGCGGTGCCCTGCGCCGGGTCGGTGAAGCAGACCTGATACACGTTGTCCTTATCGGCGGTGACGTCCGAAGAAGAGGCGGACGGCGTGAGCATGAAGACGCGATCCTCATGCGCCTGCGCGCCGACGGCGATGCAGGGGTTGGTGGTAACGGTCGCGAGCATCATCTGCGCGCCCCAGTCGAGCAGGTTGTTGTAGGCGTTGACGGATTTCTCCGCGTCCGCCTCGTCGTCCTGCGCGTTCAGCTCATACTGCTGGCCGCCCAGCGCGTTCAGCTCGTCGATAGCGATCTGCGCGCCGTTGGCAACAGCCGTGCCATAAATCGCGGCCGCGCCGGTCAGCGGGCCGATTTCGCCAATCTTGATCGCGCCATCCGCCATCGCGAAGGTCGCGGTCATCGTCATCGCGGCGGCAACGGCCGCAGCAAGCAACTTCTTCATGTCAATTCCCCCTATACAGGATTGATGAAATTCGCCGGGGGCTTTTTGTCCCCGCCGTTGATAGGTGGTATTATACCGCAATCACCCCGTCAAAACAAGCAAATTCTTTCAGTTTTCTTCACTTTTACGATGAATGTTTTTCACTTTATGACTTCTATTTTGCAGTCAGTTGCAATTCATTGCCCAATTTCACCAAAAAACCGTTCTTTTTGATGGCGCTTGCAAATTTCGATCTTTCCGTCCTCCTTCGCGCATTTTGAACTATGCAACGCCGCCCGCTTCAATTATAATAGGAAGAAAGACGCGGATTCCGAAAAGGCGCGCGCCCTCAGCGCCGCGCGGCGGGATTCGCTTATCAAAGTGAGGCTTTCATATGAACAAGCGCCGCCTGATTCCCCTGTTCACCGCTTTCGTGCTTTGGGGCAGCCAATACGTCGTCTCCAAGGTCGCGCTGCGCACCATCCCCCCGGTGACGCTGCTCGCGCTGCGCTATCTGGTTTCCATCCCGGCGCTCCTGCTCGTCCTGCGCCTGCGCAGAGCGCTGAAGCCCGTGGACAGGCGCGACTGGCCGATTCTCTTTGCCATCGGCTTCACCGGGTATTTCGCCAGCTTCTGCCTGCAAATGCTGGGGATTGACCGGCTGACCGGCTCGCTCTCCTCGCTGCTGGGCGCGATGAACCCCATCTTTATCCCGATTCTCGCCGCGCTCTTTCTGCACGAGCGCATCACCCCGTCCAAAATCGCCTGCGTCGCGCTCTCCATGCTCGGCGTGGTGGTCATCGTCGGCGTGGGCGGCACGGCGGACGCCGCCGGCGTGCTGATGATGCTGGTCAGCGTCTTCCTCTGGTCCACCGCCTCGATCATCATTCGCCGCATCAGCGGCCGCTACGATCCGATGCAGATCGCGCTGATTGCGATTTGCTGCGCCCTGCCATTGACCGGCGCATGGTCTTTGATCGAGCTGCAAAGCGCCGCCTGCTCCTTTTCGGTGCAAAGCGTCCTCGCCGTGCTGTATATGGGCATTTTCGGCACTGCCGTGACCCATTCTCTCTGGAATTACAGCCTGCGGGTGATGGACGCGAGCTTTTGCTCCATGTTTTACCCGATGCAGCCGCTCGTCTCCGCGATTCTGGGCGTGCTGTTTCTGCATGAAACCGTCACCCCCAGCTTTATTCTCGGCGCGCTGATGATCTGCGGAGGTATTGTCGCGGCGGTAAAGTCCGCCCCAAAATAATACTTTGCCAATGAAAACGAGGGATTGCCCGCTTTTGCAATCCCTCGTTTTTATTGATTTTGTTTTCCCCTTACGGAAGCACGATCTTCGGGTCTTTTTCCCGCGCGCGGTAGATCACGAAGCGGCTGCCGATGCACTGCACCGGCTCGGCGTTCGTGCCCTCGCAGAGGGCGGCAATCGCGTCGCGGGCGTTCATCGGGCTGTTCTGCAAAACCGTGCCCTTAATCAGCTCCCGCGCTTCGAGCGCGTCGGAAGCCTGCTTGATCATGTTTTCGTTCACGCCATCCTTGCCGACATGGATGATCGGCTCCATGGTGTTGGCCAAACTGCGCAGATACGCGCGCTGTTTACTCGTCATAAGCTATCCTTTCTTTTCTCCTTCAGCCCGCTTTCTCTAAGAAAGCATCCTTTCATGCGTTATCGTGCCTCCCTCTTCGAGGGAGGTGGCGCGGCAAAGCCGCGACGGAAGGAGTTTATTCCACAAAGTCGAATTCCATATCGCCGATGACGACGCTGTCGCCTTCCTTCGCGCCCGCCGCGCGCAGCGCGTTGGGCAGCGTGAACGAGGACGGCGCGGACTGGCTGCGTTTTTCCGAAAGAGCGTTCCCGAGCGCGATTCCTGTTCCGCAGGCCATCGGAGGCAAGTTCAGGATACTTTCCCTCACCGATGACTGTCTCTACCTGAGGCTGCAGACCCCGGATGACTCATGGTATTACAAATTCGTCCCTAAGAAATAAGGATTTCATAATGAAAAAGAAAACAATAATTATGACTCTGCTCCTGTCGCTTGCCCTCGGGGCTGCGGCAGGGTGCATGAAAGGAGACCCGGAATACTTCAAGAAACCCGACTGGTGGACCTCCGGCGAGGAGGACGAAGGCACGGGAGAATACCGTCTGGTCTGGTCCGACGAGTTCAACGACGAGCCTGACGCCGAGACAGGATATGCAGTGCCCGGCAGCGCATGGCAGTTCGAGACCGGAGGCACCGGCTGGGGCAACGACGAGGCGCAATACTACGTCGACAAATCCTACGACGGAAAGGCCGTGGCGATGGTGCGGGACGGCAACCTAATACTGAAAGCATACAAACTCGACACTCCGCTCAACGGCAAGAAATACATCTCCGCCCGCATGACCACGCTCCAGAGCTGGACTTACGGGAAAATAGAGATGAGGGCGAAACTCGCTGCCGGGCGCGGCACATGGCCCGCCTTCTGGATGCTTCCTGCGGCAAGGACCTCCGACAACCTGCTCGATGGGGAAATAGACATAATGGAATACGTGGGCTGCGAACCGGGCATAGTCTGGTTCTCCCTCCACAACAAGAATGACAGGACAGCCGAAGGGAAGAACCTGCTGACGACCTCCATAACTCTTGAAAATCCCGAGACCGAATACCATGTCTACGGAGTGGAATGGACGGCCGAATACATCCAGGGCTACATCGACGGCACACCATATTACACCTTCCGCAACGACGGTTCAGGAGATCCTAAGTCATGGCCGTTCGACAAGCCGTTCAACATCAAGCTGAACATCGCAATCGGAGGAAGCTGGGGAGGATACATGGGAATCGACGACTCGATTTTCCCGACAGAATACGTCATAGACTACGTCAGGGTATATCAGAGATAATACGACTATATTATTGATTTAGAAACCATCACACTAAAATGAAGATTTACGTCAACTACGAGGCTCCATCAGTCGAGACGGTGGAGATTACAAACGAAGAGGGATTTGCCACAAGCGGCAAGTCATCCGTCTATTCAGCCGGAGAGGACAATTATGGAGAATTTTAAAGCAATGGAAAACATGAAAAGACTTGAAACATTGTGCATTGCGGGAGCTGTGGCAGTGCTTGCCGTATCCTGCGGGAAAGAGGAGGCTGTCAGAGAAGACGGTGCATCAAAAGTTGGGTTCACGGCAGCTGAACTTCAGGTGAAGACCGTTTTCGGAGAGAAGGCCGACGGGGAATATCCTGTGCTTTGGACATCGAATGAAAAAGTTGCATTGTTCTACAACTCTCAAACTGGGGGTCAGACTGGAGGAGGACAGTATGCTGATGTGTTGCCATCCGCCGACGGGCATACCGCCGGTTTCTCCGCATCATTCACTGACGACGGAAACGGAAGCCACAGTTTCTATGCAATGAGCCCGCTGAGTGCGCTCAACTGGATGGGAAACGAAGACTGGGACGAAAACGGCGTCAATGAAAAGATTCTTTATGCAAACATACCACATAACCAAATCCCAGTGCCCGGGACCTGCGACGAAAAAGCGCAGATTGTTTTCGCGAAAGAAGAGTTCTCCGAGTTTCCGGACAAGGTTGACCTCACATTCAGCCACATGACGGCTTACGGGCTCATAACCAGTCTATCTCTTCCTGAAGAAGCGACTGAAATAGTAGGTCTGACCATTGAATCTGACAAGTTCCTTTCCGGAGAGATATATTGCAACTATAACACTCCGGAAACTATTCTCTGCAACGCTAAGAAAGCGCAGAAATACATCTACCTTGACGTCAACAACGGCGGTCTGAAAGCGAAGACGCTCGAAAACGTGTTCTTCGCCTGCACCCCGCAGACTGACGGAAACGATGTGTTCGGAGAAGGAGACTATCTCAAGTTCACGGTCTACACAGACACCGACACATGGGTGAAAACCGTAAACTTCTCCGCCGACAGGACACTCGCGTTCAAAGCCGGACGCATATCCTCTTTCAGCGTCAGCGCACATGGATTTGAAAAACAATAAGATACATGAAAAGAGCTGTCATCGCCATTCTTGCTGCGGGAGCCTCTCTGTGCTCCTGCAGTGAAACGACCCAACGTGCAATCCCGCAGGACGGGGAAATTGAGAAAAAAGTCGAGCAGGTGCTCTCGCGGATGAGCCTGGAGGAAAAGGCCGGACAGATGGTCCAGCTGACATCCTCCGTCATCATAAAGCCCGGCACTCATGAAGTCTCGCCGGAAGGTGAAGCCATACTCCGGAAATACAAAATAGGCTCAATCCTCAACTCAATGAACGACGTTGCGGACACTCCGGAAGCCTACCGGCAGTTCATCGGACAGATTCAGCAAATCTCCATCGACGAGACAGGCATCCCATGCATCTACGGTCTGGATCAGATCCACGGAGGGACATACACTGTCGGTTCAGTACTGTTTCCGCACGAAATAGCCCTTGCGGCATCATTCAACGACTCGCTCGCATTCAAAACCGGCGAGATAAGCGCATACGAGACACGTGCCTGCAGCGTCCCGTGGGTGTTCACCCCGACCCTCGACCTCAGCCGCAACCAGTGCTGGCCGAGAATGTGGGAGAGTTTCGGCGAAGACCCGCTGGTACAGAGCCGCATGGGAGCCGCGATGACCCGGGGATTCCAGGGCGTTGACCCGAACCACATCGATGCGGAACATGCCGGGACCTGCATCAAACATTACCTCGCCTACGGTGCGTCCACATCAGGACAGGACCGCACTCCTGCGATGGTGAGCCCGCGCGAGCTCCGGGAGAAGTTCTTCCCTCCGTTCAAGGCCGCGATTGAGGCCGGAGCGCTCTCCGTTATGGTAAGTTCATCCAGCAACGACGGCATTCCTTTCCATTCCAACAGAGAACTTCTCACAGACTGGCTCAAGGAAGGTCTGAACTGGGACGGCATGATCGTCACCGACTGGGCCGACGCGAAGTGCCTCTACGACAGAGACCACACCGCTCCGACCTATAAGGACGCAATCGCGCAGACCCTCAACGCAGGGGTGGACATGATCATGGAGCCTTACGACACTCTCGTATGCCGCTACATCATGGAACTCGCAGAGGAGAATACAGTTCCGATGGAACGAATAGACGACGCGGTCCGCAGGATACTCCGTCTGAAATTCCGCCTCGGACTCTTCGACGATCCCCTTTCACAGAAGTCCGGTTTCGGAAATTTCGGCAGCAGACAAAGTGCAGAAACGGCCTACCGCGCCGCCCTCGAAAGCGAAGTGCTGCTCAAAAACGAAGAAGGTCTGCTCCCGCTCAAGAAAGACAGCCGCATCCTGCTCGTAGGTCCGAACGCCGGTTCAGTGCGCAGCCTCAACGGAGGATGGAGTTACTCATGGCAAGGAGAACAGTCTGACAATGAAGAATTTACCACAGAATACCACAGCATCCGCGAAGCCCTTTCCGCAAAATTCAGCAATATGGAATACCTCCCGGTACTCGAATATGCCCCTTACGGCGACTTCAGGAAAGAAATACGTGGTGACTACGGAGATGCCGTGTGTGCCGCCCGCAAGGCGGATGTGATAATAGTCGCGGCCGGTGAGAACTCCTACTGCGAGACAAAAGGCAACATCAACGAACTCACGATATCCCCTGACCAGTCTGAACTTGTGAAGACTCTCGCCGCTACGGGAAAGCCGATCGTGCTCGTTCTCGGTGGTGGACGTCCGAGGGTAATCAATGATATAGAGCCGCTTGCGCAGGCGGTAGTCTCAGTTCTGCTCCCCGGCAACTACGGAGGCGATGCCCTCGCGGCGCTCCTCGCGGGAGAAGAGAATTTCAGCGGCAGACTCCCATACACCTATCCGAAGTACGTGAACCGTCTGAACACATACGACTACAAGCTCTGCGAGAACCGCGCTACAATGGAAGGGCTGTATGACTACAACGCCAACATTGAGAGCCAGTGGCCGTTCGGACACGGCCTGAGTTACACCACTTTCGAGTACTCCAACATGAGGGCGGATAAAACGGAGTTCCTGTCGGACGATACGATAAAGGTGGAGATTGACGTCAAGAACACCGGAAGCGTGGCCGGCAAGGAGTCCGTGCTGCTCTTCAGTTCTGACCTCTGCGCCTCTGTGGCCCCTGACGTGCGCAGGCTGAGGGACTATGCGAAAGTGAGCCTCGAACCTGGACAGAGCACGACTGTGACCTTCAACCTCAAAGCCTCCGACCTCGCGTTCGTGGACCACAGTCTCCGCAGGATTCTCGAACCGGGCGGATTCCGGCTCAGCTGCGGAAGCGAACACATTATGGTAGAATGCGTTGAACACAGAACTGCAATTGTGGAATAACTTGTGGGTCAAATCCGGGAAATCCCGGAGATGGCCCTCCTTTGTAAAATATATGAAAAAATCATTGTTGAGCGGACTTTCCGCACTCGCGTTCGTCGCAGCCGTTTCATGCACATCCTCCACTCCGGAAATACGGTGGACAGAAGGTGCGGCCGGAAAAGATGGAAGAAGCACCCACAAGATTGTCATTGAAAATGCCCGCATGCTTCCGGAAGACTGGACAATATGGTTCTCACAGATGCAGATTGGGGCGGAGGTCCTCGAAGGCTCGGACGCCACGGTCGAAGTCTGCAACGGAAGTCTCCACAGAATCCGTCCTGTCGCAGGGCCCGGAAAAGACAGCCTCGTCATCTTCTACAGGGCCGCGCCGCTCAAACGCCGCAGCTGGGCGCCGGAAGGTTTTGTCCTTCAGTACATGGAATCGCCGTCAATCACGGGGACAGCGCTCAAGGCGGAATACCGTTTTCTCCCGCTTGAACCTGACGGGAAAATCTGGCAGGAGTATAACGCATCTCTGGAAGTAAGGGATGTAAAGCCTTATGAGACAATCCCCGCAGTCAAGAAGATTGAGCAGGACCCGTTCGCGCTCACATCGGGAGCGAAACCTCGGGGATGGTACGCAATATCCATCGACGGCGACGGCAAGACATCGTTCATCAGCGAAGACGAGGACGGAAGTGTATATGCGGAAGCCACGCTCTCGCAGTTGCGCAGCACTGGAGAACCTCTGCACGACATCTACATAGAAGACTGGCCTGACCTCCAATACAGGGGATTCATGCTTGACGTCGCAAGAAACTTCACGAGTACGGACAATGTCAAAAGGCTGATCGACGTCCTCGCACGCTATAAAGTCAATTATCTGCATCTGCATCTCGCCGACGACGAGGGATGGAGGATAGCGGTGAAAGACATCCCGGAACTCACCTCCGTCGGAGCATTCCACTGCCTCGACCCGGACAAGGGACTCATGCCTTCCTACGACGGCTGCGCAGACCCTTCCTCCCCGGCTCTTTCAAACGGATTCTTTACGGAGGAAGACTACATCGGCATTCTCCAGCATGCCTGGAGGCACAGAATCAGCGTAATCCCGGAAGTCGACACCCCAGGCCACAGCCGTGCGGTCATCTATGCGATGAAAGCCTACGAGAAACGCACCGGAGACAGTTCCATGCGGCTTCAGGACCCCGCCGACACATCCCGCTACTACGGTGCTCAGGGATATACGGACAACGTAATGAGCGTAGAGCTCGAGTCCGTCTATACATTCATCAGCAGGATTTTCGATGAATTCATCGCCCTCCATGAAAAGGCAGGCGTGCCGCTCGAAGCAATAAACATCGGAGGCGACGAAGTGCCCCACGGAGCATGGAACGGAAGGAATCTCCATCCGATGTTCCTCGGGAAAGTTGCGGACATCGCTGCAGAGAAAGGTGTGAAGATTGCAGGCTGGCAGGAAGTCGCGCTGTGCGCAGATCCACGGACTGCGGAAAAACTCCGAAAAGTGATGTTCGCAAACTATGTCTGGAACACATCCGGAAACGACTCCCTCCCGTACGAAATAGCCGCAAAAGGCTATCCCACCGTGCTGTCGAATGTGGACTATACCTATGCTGACCAGGCATATTCAGCCAACAAACAGGAGACCGCACACGACTGGGCATGTTTCACGGACGACACGAAATCTCTAGACATTCCACTCCATAAAGCAGATAACATCATCGGAGTACAGGCCCAGTTCTTCACTGAAACAATCCGCAGCTTCGACGACGTCTGCTACGACTGCTTTCCGAAAGTCACAGGCATTTTCGAGAGAGGCTGGAACATAGACTCAAGGCTCACGAAATCAGACCTGTATAGCATCATCACGGCCCACGAGATGCCTTGGTGGGACAGGAACGGCATCGCTTTCCATATCCCGCAGCCAGGCATGGTCCGCCAGGCAGACGGCACAATAGCCACGACCTCGGCCATCCCCGGAGCCAAAGTAGAAATAACCCCGGACGGCCGCCACGCTGCCGCGCACTACCTCTCCGCCCGCAGCCACCTCACGACATTGGAATAGTCAACAATGCCGTTTCCGGGACGTCGTTCGTTCGGAAATCATTGCCATTCTCGAACAAAATGGTCAACAGCCACCATTTCGTTCGGAAATGGCGGCTTCTACCGAACAAAACTATACCTTGTCAAGGACATTTTTCTTGAGGACAGGGGTGTGGGCAATCCAATAGACGCAGTGCTGCGGAAGAAGGCTGCAGAAGACCACGGCGAGTTTGGCGATGACTGTCGGAACAAGTATGCGACGTCCATGAAACATTGCGGTGAGGGCCTTGCGGACAAGAGTCTTCGGATAAATCATCAAACCGAGATTGTGGGCGAGTTTGCGGAGGTTAGGCGCAAGCTTTATGAGCGGAGTGTCAACGGCAGACGGGCAGATGGTGGTGACAGTCACACCGTAGTCGCGCATCTCGTGCCAGAGAGAAGTGCCGAGACTCTTGAGATAAGCCTTTGTCGCTGAATAGACTGAGATTGTCGGATAGGGCAGATAGGCAGAAAGCGACGCCATGATGAGTATACGTCCTACCTCTCCCCTCTTGAGACGGCCTGCTCTGCGTGCCCTGCGGCTTTCCGGCTTCGCTCCGGCTGCAACGGCTGCAGCAACGCGCTCTGCAGAGAGCTTTTCTGCACGCTCCTTCATGTCTCCTCCGAAAAGCCTGCAAAGATGGGTGGTTGCGAGACAGTGCACTCCAACAATGAGGTCAACCATACGCGCGGGGGTGTTGAACAGTTTGTTGAACACCAGCATTCCCGCATTACTTACCAGTATATCAACCACATATCCATTTTCCTTCGTCCAATCGTACAGAGCCTGTGAACTCTCGGATTTCGACAGGTCCGCATAGTACGGAACCGCTGACACTCCATATTCAGAATGTAGCATTTCGGCGACCTTACGGTTGTCCTCATCCCTATTGCTGACAACCAGGATGTTATGTCCTTTTGCCGCAAGTTGTCTCGCATATTCCAGCCCCATTCCGGACGACGCTCCGGTCACGAGGGCAAATGTGTTCTGTGATTTTTCCATAAATTCGTGCAAATCCTGCCGGAGAAAACATGCGCCCCGACAAATAAGGCTGCAAAAGTACGAAAATATTTGCGAACATACGAGGCAAAATCACTAACTTCGCAGGTTGAGGCTGATTGATTCGGGCTTTGCCCGCCGACACATATCACGATGCCTCAAAATAATCGAATGTAAAACATAAGGATATGAGAAATTTATACATCACCGACACCTTGTCTCGAAAAAAGGAACTTTTTGAGCCGATTCATCCGGAGCGCGTTGGACTGTATGTCTGCGGGCCGACGGTTTATGGGGAGGCGCATCTCGGGCACGCGCGTCCGGGTATAACATATGACGTCCTGGTGCGCATGCTCAGGCATTTGGGATATAAGGTGCGGTATGTCAGAAACATAACCGATGTCGGACACCTTGTCGGAGACGCTGATGAGGGCGAGGACAAAATTGCAAAGAAGGCAAAATTGGAGCAGTTGGAACCAATGGAGGTTGTCCAGAAATACACGCTTGCCTACCACGAATCAATGCGTTCGCTGAACGTCGCCCCGCCGTCGATTGAACCGAGGGCATCGGCACATATCATTGAGCAGGAGGAACTTGTGCAGAAAATTCTCGATTCGGGATATGCCTACGAAAGCAACGGTTCCATTTATTTCGACGTCGTCAAATACAACCACGACCACCG
>ERZ780207.3204-NODE-3204-length-10729-cov-3.049560_pt1 | contig 10729 bp, 7 predicted proteins | sample MGYA00510977_ERZ780207 | MGnify/ENA primary metagenome ERZ780207 (study PRJEB29588, sample SAMEA2151383) | human gut metagenome | biome: human gut; feature: human-associated habitat; material: faeces | place: Denmark | collected 2008/2010 ... | reverse complement strand
GAGGACGGAGTGCTGGACGGTGGCTTTGGCGAGAAGATTGCCCGTTACTACGGTCCGTCGGATATGAAGGTACTGAACTATGGTGTGAAGAAAGAGTTTATCGACCGTTACGATGTGGAGGAGCAGTTGAAGAAGAACCGGTTGACGGTTCCGCAGATTGTGGAAGATATCTGTAGGATTTGGTAAGAATTGAAAAAGGAGATGCATCAAACTGCATCTCCTTCTTTTATTTATTTAATACCCAGTTTCTTGGCAATATCCTTAGGCAGTGCATCCTTGTGCACAATGATGTTCATTGTTTTATAGCGCACGAAAGCTTTGGAAGCATACCAAATACCTTTGTATTTGCCGCTCAATCCCCAAGAGTTCTTAACCATGAAATATTCTTTACCGGTCTGATCTTTGGCAATACCATAGATAACCATACCATGGTCATCAGTCGTTTCCCAGTTATCGAAAGCAACTTGACGCATTTCCTGCGTTACTTCTACTTCAGGCAGAGGACGAGAAGTCAGTTCCTTGCGCTTGTCCGTAGCAGTCATACCTGTCCAGCGAGCCATGTCAGAGCCAGTCAGTTCGGCACCACGAGCTGCATCGGGCATAACAGCGATACCATCACGGGTAAATCCCTGTTCGCTCACATCGCTACCCCATGCAAAAGTATAACCTGTGCGAATGGCATTGTCCATAACGGCCATCAGTTCGTCGATAGGCAAGTTGTAGGACAAGCCGTTGCGCCAGTTGTCCTGAATTTCAATGGCAAACTGGGTGTAGAAAGGATGGTGAGTATACGAAGTCAGTGACACGTAGTCATCAGGATTGATGCCCAGACTGGCGGCAAAGCTCTTCGGTGTGTACTCCGTACCCATATAAGTGAACTTCTCGGGACATTTGCCCAGATAAGTGTCGTAGATAGCACTGATACCGTTCTTCCATACGGGGGTCAGCTTGCTGAAGTTACCCTTGCCGATGGCTTTTACATAGGCGCCGGCAACGGCATCCAGTTCGTTGTGTACAGGCAGAGAGTCGCCGTACATGATGCCCGGCATGGCTTCCTGGGGGACAAGACCGTAATTCTTCATACAGTACATGATGTCGTAAAAGCTTCCGCCCGGCGAGAAAGAAGCATCGCCGTGGTAGCGTACGTAGTTAACTGCACGGTCGACCATCGTGTGGTGAACGACGAACATCTCGGAAAGGTCGTAAGTACCTTTGCCCAGACGCAACAGTTCGCTTTCCAGGAATCCGAGGCTGGAGAAGCTCCAACACGTGCTCGAACGGTTCTGGTTCTTGATACTGGTGATGGGGTTTTCTTTAACTGTGGTGAACACGAAACCCTCTTCTTTGGGTTCGGTCTTCTTCTTGGCCGACATGTCGAAGGCTACGAGAGCCAGTGCGGCAATGAGGATAGTTTTTTTCATCATGATTAAATTAGTTGGAAAATTCTGTTACCGATGGCAAAGATAGTGAGAATATCGCTAACAAAAGCTATCTTTGAGCGTTAATTCAAATGAATATATGAAGAAAACAATACAGATAGACAACAGTACGGGACTGGTGCTCGAAGGTGGAGGCATGCGTGGCGTGTTTACCTGCGGCGTGCTCGACAGCTTTATGGACCGGGGCATCCGTTTTCCGTATGTCATAGGGGTCAGTGCTGGGGCATGCAACGGACTTTCCTACATGTCGGGGCAGCGCGGAAGGGCCAAGTTCAGCAATATTGATCTGTTGGAGAAGTATCATTATATCGGTCTGAAGTATCTGTTGCGCAAGCACAATATTATGAATTTTGACCTGCTGTTTCACGACTTTCCCGAACGTATTCTGCCTTATGACTATCAGGCCTATTTCAACAATCCGGCCCGTTACGTCATGGTGACAACCAATTGCCTGACGGGCGAGGCCAACTACCTGGAAGAGAAGAAGAACAAGGAACGGGTGATAGACATTGTGCGTGCTTCGAGCAGTTTGCCGTTTGTCTGTCCGATAGCCAGAGTGGATGGCATCCCAATGCTGGATGGTGGTATTGTTGACAGCATTCCCTTGTTGCGGGCACGTGCCGACGGGTGTCGTAAAAACGTGGTTGTGCTGACTCGCAATCGGGGATACCGCAAGAAAATTCAGGGAACACGTGTACCCCGTTTCATTTACAAAGAATATCCTTTGCTGCGTGCGGCCATCAACCGCCGTAGCCTGCTTTACAACGAACAGCTGGAACAGGTGGAAAAACTGGAAGAACAAGGCGAAGTCATCGTGATACGCCCCGTGCGGCCTGTTGAGGTAGACCGCATCGAACGCGACACTAAAAAACTTCTGGCACTTTACGAGGAAGGTTACCGATGTGGTATGGAACTCGAAGAAGTGACCTCGCATCCGTAAAGGGGGGGGTTACACCATGTCTTCTCCCGTATGGATAACCGGCACGCGTACCGTTTTATGGAATGGAATGAAGCGCGAAACGATGGCAATGACCAGCGTAACGATAAAGAGCCATCCCAGAATATGCTTCAGTGCCAGCAGAGTGCCCTGTTGTTGCAATACGTTGTAGAGGGTGTTTGTAGCCAGCTGCATAGCTTCGTCTATGCCATGCCCTTGTGCCAGACTGCTGCTTAATGTAGATTGCCACCGGGCGGCTGCCAACGGATCGGTGGCTGTGAGCGACTCGGACAGCTCTACCATATATTTCTGTTGCAGGTGGTAGAGCATGTTGCTGTAAAAGGCAGATGCGGCGACCGGCGTCAGCACTGAGCGGAAAAAAATGAGGAAAAAAGCATTCGACAACAGAAGTTTCGGTGGCATGTCCTCGACAGCAAACAGGGCGAAGGCTATGATAAGTGTCAGCATACCCAATCCGCGAAGAAACATCGGCAGGTAAAGCATCTCGTAGGTACTGTCGGGCGATATGCCGAAATAAAGCATCCCGAAAAACAGGGCAAAACAGGCCATGCCACCGGCTATGAGAAAACGAAACCGCCACCGTTGCCACCTGAACCACCAGAAACAGATGAAAGCTCCTAACATATAGCCCGGCAACAGCCAGATGTAGAGGGTATAGGTGTGAGTGGTGTCAACACGCAGAATGGTTGTCAGGTAGCTGGTGATCAGACTTGTGGAAGTACTGAAGAACATGACCATCATCATATAGAAATATCCTACAATGGCTTTCCACTGAAACAATGGTTTCAGGCTGACAAACGGATGTGAGGAATGGAACTGTTCCCAAAGAAAGAGGGCTATCAGCAGCGGAGCGATTACAATATAGATACAGATGCGGGTAGAGGCCATCCAGTCGAGTGTCTTGCCGTAAGTGATGACGTAGATAAGCATCAGAAGGCCGGTAGAAATGATGAGCATTTCGCGCGGATGCAGTTCTTTCCAGGGAATAGGGCGCGAAGGACGGTCCTGACGGAAGAACAGAATGACAGCCAGGATGGCCACCAGCAGAAGCAACATCATGAAGTAGTACATGTATTTCCAGTCGTAATGATAGGCCAGCAGGGCCGTGATGACCATCGAAAGTTGTCCGCCACCGAATACCAGCGGATAGAAGTAGGCATAGAATTCGCTTCGGATGTCTTTCGGGCTGAAGATGAACTTGATGCGCCGGATAATCCAAAGCATGAGGAAGCCTTTCAGAAATCCGATGATGAAACTGGCGGCTATCAGCAATTCGATGTTGGCCTGACGGGCACAGAACCAGCTGAGAAAGAATTGGAGTGTAAGGTCGATGAGGAGCAGCGATTTGCCGGACAATGCTCCCAGAATTTTGGGTACGATGGGGTAGGCTATGGCCATGCCTGCCGATGCGGCATAGTAGCCGATGGTGATGTCTTCGGTGTAGACGCCCAGCGTGTTCGATACTTCTACCATACTGCCGGTATACGTGCCGTTCAGCATGGCGATGGGCAGCATGATCAGAAAGACGGTGGCTACTGACAGACGGTCGGGCACCCATTTCCGGGCAGGAATGTCAAGTTCGCGTGCTGTTTTCATTTCTTTCGTAAGGCTTCGGTTTCTACCATCATGCCTGCCCGGAGCAGGCTCATGCTTTTTTCGTCCACATCGTCCAGGTCGATGCGTACGGGGATGCGCTGCTGCACTTTGACAAAGTTTCCGGCGGAATTGTCGGTAGGTACGAGCGAGTACTTCGAACCGGTTGCTTCGGAGATGGCTGTTACATGTCCGTGAAGAATGCGATTGGGCAGGCCGTCTACTTTGATGCGTACGGGTTGCCCTATGTAGATGTTGGCAATCTGGGTTTCACGATAGTTGGCAGTAATCCATTTGTCCGACTGACGGACAATGTACGAAAGTGTTTGTCCGGCACTGACGTACTGGCCCGGCTCCAGTGTGCGTCGTCCCATATAGCCGTCGTAGGGCGCGGTTACTACCGTGTACGAAAGGTTCAGATTGGCCAGGTCGAGAGCTGCTTCGGCACGCAGGATTCCCGCTTCTGCATTCACATGCTTCTTGTTGGCTTCGTCGTATTGCGAATTGGCTGCTTCTTTCTGACGTAAGAGGGCATTGTAGCGGGCACGGGCAGCGTCGTAGTTGGCTTTAGCCTGGTCGAACTGTTGTGCGGGGACGGATTCTTCTTCTAACAGACGTTCGTAGCGGTGATAATCTTGCTCGGCTTGCCACAGTTTGGCTTGCGCTTCGGCCAGATTGGCATCCTGCTCGGCGATATGTGTGTGCGAGGTTCGAATGCCCGAGGCCAGTACGTCGCGTGAACCTTGCGCATCGAGCAGGGAGGCCTGTGCTTCCTTTTGGCGAATCAGGTATTCGCGGTTGTCGAGTACGACAAGTGTATCGCCTTTGTGTACAAACTGGTGTTCGGTGAAGCATACTTCCTGAATGTAGCCGCCTACCCGGATGTTTACGGGTGCGATATACTGATCGACAAAGGCGTCGTTGGTTATTTCGTAATTGATGTATCTCCAGAAATAGTTGGCGGTCCAGGTCAGTCCGGAACCGGCTATGAGGATACATATAATATTAAGGATGATGTTGCGCCGCTTTTGGCGTTTCAATCTTCTATATTTGGCTTGTAGTACAGACATGGTGGTTATGGATTGGTTAATGAAATTAGGTAATGGATGTTTCGGTCTGTATGTTCCCGATAGCTTGGTAACTATAATGCTCCCACTGCACGTTGCAGTTCGTAATAGGTGTATACGACTTGTGTACGTGCTGTTGTGAGTTGCAGTTCTGCGTTCAGGCGCAGGTTGTCGGCATCAAGCAAGTCGGTCAGAATGGCCAGCTGGTTCATATAGCGGTTTCGCATGATGCGGTAGTTTTCTTCGGCTTGCCGCACCGAGAGCTTCAGGGCTTCCACGCGTTCGGTTGCTTCGCGATGCTTCAGCAGTGCTTTTTGTATGGTCATGCGTATGCTTTGGGCTTTCTGCTGTTCGGCATTGCGCATCAGCAATACATTCTGTTGGGCCTCTTTCAACTTATGCTTGTTGCGGTAGAGTGCCGACAGAGGATATGAAAACGAAAGCCCGATGTTCCAACTGTTGTTGTACATGTCGGCCAGCGTACGCGATACGGGTCGGGCCAGCGTGTTCGATGCAGTCAGTGACACTTGGGGCAACTGTTCGGCACGTGTCAGCCTGATGCTGTTTTCGGCCAGTTCGGTCTGCTTGCGCAACAGAAGCATGGAAGGATCAGTCTGTTCGGCCTGTTCTATGTAGTCGGCATACAAACCTGTATTGCATTCGCGGCTGAGCAATGCCGTGTCGGGGAGCAGGAGCAGGTGCTCGTCCAGTCCCAACAGGATGTCCAGCTGTTGCGATACAATCCGGATGTCATTCTCCGTCTCTGTTACGGCTAGGCGGTCGTCGGTCAGTTGCATTTCGCTACGCAACACATCATTGTTTGTAATGATGCCTTCGTCCTTCATGCGTCTGATGTCTTTCAGTCTACGCTCCGATTCCTCAATGTTGCGGCACAGTACGATGTGTTGTTTGTACAGGCTGAACAGGCTGAGGTATTGTTGTAGCATAGCCAGCTTGATGTCCGCCTGGTCGGCGGCAGTTTGCAGTCTGGCTATCTCTTGCTGAAGATCGGCTTGTCGGATGCCATATTTTATCTTGCCGCCTTGATAGATAGGTTGGCTGAAGTCTATGGCATAATTTTGCTGCCAGTCGGGCGATTCGGGATGTGTAGGATGGCTCAGTCCGTTTTTCCATACGACAGGCTGTCCTAAAAAGCCTCCACGCAGTCCGATGCTGATTTCGGGCAGGCGGGCAGAGCGTGCAGTCCGTGTCCGTTCTTCGGCCATTTGTTCTTTCAGACGGTCAGCGGCCAGTTGGAGATGCTGGCGGGTTAGCCTGTTCGAACAGTTGGTCGACGTTCAGATAGAGCGTATCGTTCGTAGCTTGGGCAAAGGTACAGGCGGGCACAAGTAGCAGGCATCCGATTGCGGCAAACAGTTTAATACGTTTCAATGGCATGTTGCAACTCTTTTAATAATTCATCGGTCTGTTTGAGTTTCTCGGTTCCGAGTATCTGTTCCAGCCGTTCATAGTAGGCCGTCAGTACGGGGGCAATCCATTGGTGGAATTCTTCACCTTTTTCGGTGAGATATACAAGCTTGTTACGGCGGTCTTTCGGATCTTCGTGCCGGCATACGTATCCCTTGCGCTCCAGATTCAGCATCAGGTTGGTCAGGCAGGCCTTGTCTTTGGCCGTGCGGACGGCCAGTGTCTGCTGGCTGATGCCTTGTTCGCTCCACAAACAACTCATTATTTGCAGCATTTCGAAGGTGATGCCCGCACCACTTTGTTTCAACAGCTTTTGCATAGCCTGTCGCGAGGCCATACGTGTCCGTATCAGTTGCAGAATACAATCTCTTGATGTCATAAAACTCATTCTTTGGAGGGCGCAAAGGTAGTATATCTCTGGTAAATAGTCAAATGTTTGACTATTTTCTTTGGGAGATAGGGAGAACTTTATGAATTAGGAAGTACTATTATTGTACCGGTACATGCCAAAACCTTTATTGATTGTAGATAGTTATGAACGGGATAAGGCAATAAGGATAACTCTCGTTAATATATCGAAAACTGACACCCCAGTCAGAACGATATTTAGCAAAGTGGCTATTCAAACAAGGTGCAGCTTCCGGAAACTGTCTGCTGATATAGTTGATAAAACAAAAAGCGCTAGGTTAAATCAGGAAAAGAAAAGGCGGAAATAGAGAAAAAAAAGTGCACTAGTTATTGCACTCATAGTGCAATAGTCACTGCACTGTCAGTGCAGTAGGTAGTGCACTCGCAGTGCGATAACTGATGCACTGATGATGCATAAGCTGGCATTGTGGTTTCTTCAATATACAACAATCCCCTGCAAGGTTTTGTGCCTTACAGGGGATTGTTTATGGTATCAGAAAGAAGTGGGAGCATGGTCCCCTTCTTTCTTTTTCTGAGCATTTGGCTTATTCAGCAACTTCTGTTCCCCAGTTTTCGCGGGCCAGACGCTTGTAGCTGTTGTAACGCCACTTAGCGTTGTCCTCAGCAGCCTGGAAGAGTTGTTCAGCTTCTGCAGGATATTGCTTCATTACAGATGCGTAACGAACCTCACCCTTCAGGAAGTCTTTGAAGCCTTCCCATTCGGGCTCCTTGCTATCCAGTGTGAACGGATTCTTGCCTTCAGCTTCCAAAGCCGGGTTGTAACGCCACAAGTGCCAGTAACCACACTTAACAGCTTTTTCTTCCTCAGCCTGACTCTTACCCATACCAGCCTTCAGACCGTGGTTGATACACGGAGCGTAAGCGATGATGAGTGACGGACCGGGATATGCTTCAGCTTCGCGCAGAGCCTTCAGAGTCTGAGCCTGATCGGCACCCATAGCGATCTGAGCTACGTAAACGTAACCGTAAGTAGTAGCCATCAGACCGAGGTCTTTCTTACGTACGCGCTTACCGGCAGCAGCAAACTTAGCGATAGCACCTACCGGAGTAGCCTTAGAAGACTGACCACCAGTGTTAGAGTAAACCTCTGTATCGAGTACGAGGATGTTAACGTCCTTACCGCTGGCGATAACGTGGTCGAGACCACCGTAACCGATATCGTAAGAAGCACCGTCGCCACCGATAATCCACTGGCTGCGTTTTACGATGTATTGTTTCAGGTTGTAGATACCTGCGCAAACCGGACACTTGTCTTTAGCTGCTTCCAACATCGGAACGATGCGTTCGTAGATGTCTTTCGTCTTGTCAGCATCCAAAGCGTTGTCCAACCATTCCTGGAAGATAGCTTTGTACTCAGCCGGAGTAGCTTCGTTTTCGATGCCTTCCTGCATCAGTTTGGCGATGCGGGCACGCATCTTTTCGTTGGCCAGTTCCATACCCAGACCGAATTCGCAGAAGTCTTCGAACAGAGAGTTAGCCCATGCCGGACCGTGACCCTTCTCGTTCTTGGTGTAAGGAGTAGAAGGAACAGAACCAGAGTAGATAGAAGAACATCCTGTAGCGTTGGCTACCATTTCGCGGTCGCCGAAGAGCTGAGAAATCAGTTTCACGTACGGAGTTTCGCCGCAACCCGAGCAAGCGCCTGAGAACTCGAACAACGGAGTAGCGAACTGAGAGTTCTTCACGTTGGCCTTGATGTCTACCAGGTGTTGTTTGGTCTTCACGTTTTCTACGCAGTAAGTCCAGTTGTCGGCTTCGGCCATCTGGCTTTCCAGGTGAACCATTGACAGGGCTTTGCCACCCTTCTTCGGATTGCCCGGACATACGTCAACACAGTTACCGCAACCCAGACAGTCGAGTACGTCAACCTGCATGCGGAATGTCATGCCGTCGAATACCTTACCAACAGCTTTCAGCTGAGTGAAGTTAGCACCCTTCTGCTCTTCAGCGTCGAGGATGAACGGACGGATGGCAGCGTGAGGACAAACGTAAGCACACTTGTTACACTGGATACAGTTTTCGGCATTCCATGCAGGAACGAATGCGGCAACACCGCGTTTTTCGTACTTGGCAGTACCTTGTTCCCAAGTACCGTCTTCGATACCCTTGAATGCAGATACCGGCAGCAAGTCGCCGTCCTGAGCATTGATAGGACGAACTACTTCGTTGATGAAAGCAGGATCGTTGTTGGCAGCCTTTTCGTCGTCGGCCAGGTTAGCCCATGCCGGATCGATAGTCAGCTGCTTGTATTCGCCACCACGGTCAACGGCAGCATAGTTCTTGTTCACAACGTCTTCACCTTTCTTGCCATAAGACTTCACGATGAACTTCTTCATCTGCTCTACAGCCAGATCAACGGGGATAACGCCTGTGATGCGGAAGAATGCAGACTGCAGGATAGTGTTGGTACGGTTGCCCAAACCGATTTCCTGTGCAATCTGAGTTGCGTTGATGTAGTAAACGGTGATGTTGTTCTGTGCGAAATATTTCTTCACCTTGTTCGGCAGGTTCTTTGCCAGTTCTTCGCCTTCCCAGATGGTGTTGAGCAGGAACGAACCGTTCTTGCGCAGACCGCGGGTTACGTCGTACATGTGCAGGTAAGCCTGTACGTGGCAAGCTACGAAGTTAGGTGTATTAACCAAGTAAGTAGAGCGGATAGGAGTGTCACCGAAACGCAGGTGAGAGCAAGTGAAACCGCCTGACTTCTTAGAGTCGTAAGAGAAGTATGCCTGACAGTGCTTGTCGGTATTGTCACCGATAATCTTCACTGAGTTCTTGTTGGCACCTACTGTACCGTCGGCACCCAGACCGTAGAACTTAGCTTCGAACATGCCTTCGCCACCTACCGCGATTTCAGCTTCCTGAGGCAGAGTAGTGAAGGTAACGTCGTCTACGATACCGATAGTGAAGTGGTTCTTCGGAGTCGGCAATGACAGGTTGTCGTAAACGGCAAAGATTTGTGCCGGAGTGGTATCTTTCGAACCCAGACCGTAACGTCCGCCAACGATAAGCGGAGCATTTTCCTGTCCGTAGAAGCAGTCTTTAACATCCATATAAAGCGGTTCGCCGTTGGCACCCGGTTCCTTTGTACGGTCGAGTACGGCAATGCGTTTAGCTGTCTTAGGCACTGCAGCCAGGAAGTGCTTGGCTGAGAACGGACGGTAGAGGTGAACAGCTACCAAACCTACTTTTTCGCCCTTAGCACGCAGGTAGTCGATAACTTCGCGGATAGCCTCTGTTACAGAACCCATGGCGATGATGACGCGATCAGCTTCGGGATCACCATAGTAATCGAACAGACCATAGTTGCGGCCAGTGATTTCGCTGATCTTCTTCATGTAGTCTTCTACGATAGCGGGAACAGCATCATAGAAGCTGTTGCATGATTCACGGTGTTGGAAGAAGTGGTCGGGGTTTTCAGCCATACCACGTGCTACCGGAGTCATAGGATTCATAGCGCGGCTACGGAATTCAGCCAAAGCTTCCTGATCGATCAGCGGAGCGAGGTCTTCGTTGTCCAGCTTCTCGATCTTCTGGATTTCGTGTGATGTACGGAAACCGTCGAAGAAGTTGATGAACGGAACGCGTGCCTTCAGTGTAGACAGGTGAGCAACACCGGCGAGGTCCATCACTTCCTGTACAGAACCTTCAGCCAGCATGGCGAATCCTGTCTGGCGGCAAGACATTACATCCTGATGGTCGCCGAAGATACACAGAGCGTGGCTGGCCAGTGTACGTGCAGATACGTGGAATACGCAGGGTAAGTTTTCACCGGCAATCTTGTACATATTGGGGATCATCAGCAGCAGACCCTG
>ERZ780207.3203-NODE-3203-length-10730-cov-87.543888_pt1 | contig 10730 bp, 8 predicted proteins | sample MGYA00510977_ERZ780207 | MGnify/ENA primary metagenome ERZ780207 (study PRJEB29588, sample SAMEA2151383) | human gut metagenome | biome: human gut; feature: human-associated habitat; material: faeces | place: Denmark | collected 2008/2010 ... | reverse complement strand
TTAATCTTGCAAGAAAATGGATAAAAAAAGCAAGTATCAATGAAGGAAGAAAGATAATCTTTCTAAAATTTGGCGTTTCTGATAGTTTTTCGTATCTTTGCAACCTATGAGATACTAGGAAGGTATCTTGTTAAAGAATATAAAAGAATTGTATGTTAGAAGTACGTGATAGATTAAACTTCGAGGATTATCTGGATTCACTCTTGAATAGCGTAGAGAGTGATGACTTGGAGTTTAAAAGTGCTGCCGGTGGATTTCCTGGTAGCTTTTGGGATACTTACTCAGCCTTCGCCAATAGTGAAGGAGGAGTTATCGTGCTTGGAGTTATAGAAAGAAAAGGTAAGTTCTATATAGATAATCTATCTGATGAACAGATAGAGAAATATACCAAGGACTTTTGGAATAATGTGAATAATCGAGCTACGGTTAGTTGCAACCTGTTAAAAACAGAAGATGTCGTGGTAGAAGATTACAATGGTCACAAACTTATGTTATTCTTTATTCCTCGTGCATCCAGAGAACAGCGTCCTGTTTATAGAACATCCCAGCCCTATAATGGTACTTTTAAGCGCAATCATGAAGGTGATTATAAATGTACGGAGCGAGAAGTGCAGCGTATGTTTTCAGATGCGAATGTTTCTAATCCCGCTGATAGCCGCATTTTGAGAAATTATTCATTGAATGATTTAGATATGGAGTCTGTTGCTCAATATCGACAATTATTTAAGTTAGCAAAGCCAGACCATCCTTGGTCTGTTTTGTCTGATTTTGAATTTCTTAAAAAGATAGGTGCTTATCGTACTGATCGTGGAACGAAAGAAGAAGGTTTTACTGTGGCAGGAGTTTTGATGTTTGGTAAAGAAGATGCCATTACTGATAATGAATGTTGCCCCGACTTCTTTCCTGATTACCAAGAAAAGCTGTCAGATAATCCTGAGATACGATGGACCAATCGTATTTGTCCTGATGGAACTTGGGAGGCAAATTTATTCCAATTCTATCTTCGTGTTCTTCCAAGATTATCAGCGGTCTTGCCAAAACCTTTCATCTTGGAGGGCAATACTCGTCGTGATGAAACTCCTGCGCATGTGGCTGTTCGCGAAGCTCTGGTGAATTTTTGTATTCATACCGATTATTCGGAAAATGCAACAATGGTAGTGCGATTGTATAGCAATAAAATTGTTTTTACTAACCCGGGAACTCTGTTGGTTTCTAAAATGCAATATTATGGAGAAAGTGCTAGCGTATGTCGCAACAAGACTCTTCAAAAGATGTTTATGCTGATTGGCTCTGCCGAAAAAGCGGGAAGTGGAGTTGATAAGATATTGGCAGGTTGGCGATTTGCAAATTGGAGAGCACCTATGTTGAGAACATTAAGTCAGCCTGACTTAGTGGAACTCACAATGATGATGGAGTCGATGATGGATGAAGGAACAAAGGAAAGATTGGTTCTCATATTTGGAACAGAAGTTTTTTCTTTGGGACATGAACGCCTGTTGACTCTTAATGCAGCTTGTACAGATGGATATATTACAAATGAGAGCTTAAGGGTTGTCCTTAACCAGCATAAGGCAGAAGTCGCCGATTTGTTGAAAGATATGTGTAAGCATAAATTGCTGGTTCAAGAGGGATATGGTAGAGGAACTAAGTATCGGTTGCCTATGACAGTTAAGGTTGCAAGTTCTGGCTCTAAGGTTGCAAGTTCTGGCTCTAAGGTTGCAAGTTCTGGCTCTAAGGTTGCAAGTTCTGGCTCTAAGGTTGCAAGTTCCGGCTCTAAGGTTGCAAGTTCCGGCTCTAAGGTTGCAAGTTCTGGCTCTAAGGTTGCAAGTTCTGGCTCTAAGGTTGCAAGTTCCGGCTCTAAGGTTGCAAGTTCTGGCTCTAAGGTTGCAAGTTCTGGCTCTAAGGTTGCAAGCTCTGGCTCTAAGGTTGCAAGCTCTCCTATGTCAAATTTGATAAAACAGAGGATGTCTTATTCTGAGCTCAAAGATAAGATATGTTCTTTTTGTTCAGATTGGGTAAGTGTCGATGAATTGGCAGAAGAACTTCGTAGGAAAAGAACATATTTGAGAAATAAAATAATTCCTAAGATGCTAGAAGATAATAGTCTGGAAATGCTATTCCCTGGCGTTCCTAACCATCCTAGGCAAAAATATAAAAGTACTGTAAACAAATGAAGATAAAGATAAACCCAAAATACGAAGAGATGAGAAGTTTCATCGAACGCATCCCGGATGTGTTCGAGCAGGAGGGACGTTGTATCTTTGAAGGACGAAATGTTATCAAGGCTTTTCATGTAAAGTTTGATGGAAAAGAGAAAGAAGTTGTGGTGAAGAGATACAAGCAGCCTAATTTCATTCAGAAGATAGGATATAGCTTCTTCCGCTCTACCAAGGCTTTCCGTGCCTATGAGAATGCCCTTAGGCTGATGGCAGATGGCTTTGCCACTCCCGAAGGCTTTGGATATATTGAAACGAGGGTAAAGGGACTTATTGACTATTGCTACTTTATCTCTGATATTGATAACAGTATGCCTATCAACGATCAGTTGAACTCCCCAGAGGAATTCAACAGGGTGATGGCGGCAGATTATGCGCACTTTGTGAATCGATTGCACCAGAAAGGCATCATCGATATTGACTTGAATGCCGGCAATGTGCTGTATCAGCTTCAGGCTGATGGTCATTATACGTTCTCGCTTATCGATATCAATCGTATGAGGTTTTACTCAGGCTATCCGCCGATGAAGGAATGTGTGGAAAACCTGACGAGGTTTACCGGAAGAATGGATGTCTTCGAGTGTGTGGCACGAGAGTATGTGAAACTGCGGGGAATGGATGAGAAAATATTACAAAAAATAATAGGAGCAAAGAAGATACACGATTGGCGATGGGTACATCGCAAAAGTATCTTGCATTATTTTAAACGTAAAAAGTTAGGTTTATGAAAACAACATTATTGATTACGACTTACAATTGGCCTAAAGCCTTAGAACTTGTGTTGTATAGCGTGTTGCATCAGCATGTTATGCCTGATGAAGTTGTTATTGCTGACGATGGTTCTACCGAAGAGACTAAAAAACTGATAGACCGTTATGCTGAAAAAATGCCAGTACCGGTAATTTGGGTTTGGCAGGAAGATAAGGGATTCAGAAGAACTTCCATTTTGAATAAGGCAATAGCAAAGGCTACGGGTGATTATATCATCCAAGTTGATGGAGATGTTGTTTTGAGTTCTCATTTTGTAGAAGACCATATAGAAATGGCTCAGAAAGGATGTTTCGTCTGTGGAAGTAGAGTGCTGCTGTCTGCCCAGATTTCCAAAAAGATTTTGGATACAAAGGTAGTCAATGTGAATCTTTGGAACATGCCTTTCAGTTATGTAAGCAACAGCTTCCGTTCTCATGTGTTCCGCAGATTGCTGGCTTTTCGCTATGCCCGTAGAATCGACCATCTCAGAGGTTGCAACATGGCTTATTGGAAAGAGGATGCCATCAAGGTAAATGGTTACAATGAGGATCTGTTGGAATGGGGACATGAGGATGCCGAGTTTGCCTATCGCCTGCATTTTGCTGGCGTTCGGAAGAAGGCGCTGAAGATGGGAGGAATCATGTACCATCTTTATCACAAGGAGGCGTCTAAAGCCCAAGAGAACATGCATAAAAATGTTTTGAACCAGGTGAAGAAGGAGCGTTTGGTTCGTTGCACAAATGGTATCGATCAATATTTATAGAGCATAGATATATGGATAAGACAAGTGTAGAACAAGAGCAGGGAAATGGCATCTCGGTGGTTATTAATACCTATAATGCCTCCTGCCATCTTCAGCAGGTGCTGGATACAGTGAAGGGCTTTGACGAGGTGGTTGTCTGCGACATGGAAAGTACCGACGATACCTTGGATATTGCAAAGCGTAATGGTTGCAAGATAGTTGTTTTCCCTAGAGGCAGTTATCAGATTTGTGAACCGGCAAGACAGACAGCCATAGATGCAGCTTCCTGCAAATGGGTACTGGTGGTGGATGCAGATGAACTGGTCACCCCAGCACTGAAACAATATCTTTATTCCCTAATAGGGAAGGAGAATGCTCCATTGGGATTGTATGTGCCACGCAAGAGTCGCTTTATGGGAAGATTCATGCATTGTTTCTATCCCGACTATCAGTTGCGTTTCTTTATCAGGAAGGATACGGTATGGCCTGCTGTCATCCATGCCGACCCTATTATCAAGGGCAGGATAGAAAAGATACCAGCAACCCATGCAGATATGGCTTTGGTTCATCTGGCAGACGACAGCATTGCCAGCAGAATGGGGAAAATCAACCAGTATACAGCTAACGAGATAGAAAAGAAGAAAGATCGCAATTATGGAATGGCAGCTTTGTTCTATCGTCCGTTGGTGCGTTTCTTCCGTGCTTATATTCAGAAGGGTGGCTTCCGTGATGGTAAGGAAGGATTTGTATGTGCCTGCTATGAAGGCATCTATCAGTTTGTTGCTGTCAGCAAGATTATAGAAGATCGCTTGAAACATAAAAAAGGTAAGTAGCAGTTTTGGCTACTTACCTTTTTTGTTTAATGAATGGTATTGTTATTTCTGATTTATTTTCCTTCGATAAAGGTCATTCCGCCTGGACCTACTTCATCACGGCAGCGTTTTAACAACTTGGCTGGCGTTTCTTCGCCATCATCGAAAGGTAATGCTACTACCGTTTTCTTGCCATAATAGTTTGCCATACCTCGGTTAATCCAATAACCTGGATAAATAGTGATATCATGGAAGGCATCGGATGGCATCTTTACGGTAAGCGGATTTAATACCAGATGATCTGCCTTGCTTTGCTTTACGGCAATTTCGCGCTGCTGCATTTCTAGATCAAACTTCTGTGCTGTTCCTCTACGCAGCAAGGAGAGTGTTCTGTTGGTAGTAGTTGGCTTTGCTGTGATAGAAAGTACCAACACAAGCCAGTAATATACCGGTAGCCATCTGAAGTATTTATTATATTTCAGTCTGATTGCCTCTGTCAAGTTTACAATAGCAACGCTTATTGGTTCCAGATCAGCCGCTCTGCGCTGAAGAGCACCAGAAAGATAGTAGATATTGAAGCAAATCATCCACAGATGCACATAGAAGTATACATTCTGTGTTCTGTCTGCTCCTTTGGTTCCCATGGCATAGCTGTTTGGAAAAAAGAAGGCGCAATAGAGTAGGAAAGAGATGAGCAGATAAAGCCATGGATGAGAAAACCTAAAGTGGGATGCCTTGGCTAATCTTGCAAGAAAAGGTATGAGAATGGTAAACATGAGTATTTCTGTGATTTTAATGGCATCAGCGAGAAATTCTATGCCCTTTGCTATCGCAATAAAGAAGGCTGAAACCACATTCGGTTGACTGGTGACTGTGGATTGGCGGACAGTATTGCCTGGTGCAAATACACTGAAAGCAAAAGCGCAGGCATAAATGATAAGGATAGAAAGCAAGAAGAAAGGAGTCTTCTTCCTCTCCACCCACATCCATACGATTGCCATAAAGAGAATGGCTGGCATACCCAGACCGGTAACAAAGTTGCCGCCGGCAATGAATATGGCGAGTGCTGCGGAAACCAGCGTGATGATGATTTTCGCTATGATGGATTTTGTAAGATGGAATTCGATGAGTAGGGAGGCAAGGAACAAAGAAATACTATAATATAAGGTATAGTACATCGCTCCGTTATACCAGCAGAATGCATCGTAGAACGACCATACGAACTGTACGGTCATTAATACAAATAGAGTAGAAATGAAAGTGTATTCCAATTTGCTGATATGTAGCAATCTGCGTAATATTGTGTATCCCAGTGTATAGGTGGAAAGAATTAGACTTCCCAATAGAATAATCGGTACAAGCCAGTATTTGCCAAAAATTCCAGGTTGTAATGCCATCAGGAAACATGCCGAATAGGTACCCTGCCATGTCTGGTAGATATGCATGGATTCAGCCCAGGCCGCCTGAATACATGCCCCAAATGAATGGGTGGCAGTCCAAGCCTTGTAGACAGGAGCTCCGAATACATAGTCATCTGCAAACTGATGGAGATAGGGACCTATTGCCACAACAGGGATGATGGATAAGATTAGAATACAAATCGCCAATATCGTATGGCTTTTTAACAATTTCTGATTCATCGTATTATTGTTTTTGCTTATTTTTATATGTATAATAACAGAGAAACTTGTGCTTTCTTGCACTAATAGTTGTTAAATTATATAAATGCCGTTAAGACTAAAAGGAAAAAGCTTTCAAGAAAGGAAATGGACATCATGTAGACGAACCTATATGATGACCATGTCTTTTCTTGCCTCGAAATTGGCGATAGTCTTGACGATTTCTTCTGATATGTCATCGGATACATACGAGAAGTCCTTGCCGGTGCGGATGGCTTTGAGGAAGGAGAGGAGCATATAGCGCAACCCTTCTCCATCCAGCTGGTAGAAGTAGCGCTTGTTGTTCTGCGGATTCTCGTATCTCACCTCGAAGTAATCGGTCTTCCACCATGGGGCTGGTACGTAGATGTATCCCTTGGTGCCCGAGATAATCAATTCGCCTTCCGACTTCACGCCTTGACCAACCTTCAGCGAAGCTACGGCATGAGGATAGAGGAAGGATATCTTGGTAAAGGCATCATAGCGCTTTGCTTCGTCCAAGAAGTGAGTGGCTATCTGTTTGCTGCTGTATTCTGTGCCCAGAAGCTGGAAGATAGGCAGGAGTGCCGTCGGTCCCCAGGCGCAGATACTGTTCCATTCGTAAAGACTCTTCTGTGAATCCTGGGTCGGGTCAAAGTCTACGAGACTGGTGCAGGTTGCATCCACCGACATGATATCACCGATGATACCGCCCTTAGCCAAGAGTAAGAGTCGGTAATAGGCTACGGAATAGGCGGTCTTGATAGAATCCATCAAGACTACCTTCTTATCTTTTGCTATTTCCTTGAGTTCTTTCCATTGCTGAGGCTGAAGAGTGATAGGCGATTCGCACAATACGTGTTTGCCAGCTTCTAATGCCTCCTTTATTTGAGCATAGTGCTTGCTTGGGGCAGAGATAACATAGAGCGCATTGCTTTCATCCAGGAGTTCCTGAAAACTGGCTGCCTGCTTTTCCGCTGCCTGCAGATTCTCTGAGAGATATTGGTCGTTGAGGGAGAAAACCTTTCCTGCCTCTAGCCCATTGACATATTGGCTTTCGCGCTCTATCTTGTTGAGGATAGGCGATTCGCCAACCAGTCCGAGGCTAACCACCTGCTGCTCGCTTCTGATCTCCGTGCTCGATACGCCCTGAGTGCGGTCTAGATAAACCACTTTGCAATAAGCGTTGAGATAGTCAAACTTGCCTCTCCAGTCAGAACCTACGGTAAAGATATCTACGTCCAGTCGCTTGATGTCGTCAATCTTCTGTCCCTCGTATTCCTCGATGATGATTTCATCGGCAATGCCAGTGGCACGCACGGCTTCCACTCGTTCCATGAGGGATTGTTGTACATTGATTTTGCCACGCTCACGGTCGAAGGTATCCGAGGTTACGCCCACGATGAGGTAGTCGCCCAAAGCCTTGGCGCGCTCCAGGAGACGGATGTGACCATAATGAAGCAGGTCGTAAGTACCGTATGTGATGACTTTAACCATAAGTTTCTCTATCTTGAAAGTTCTCTATACCTTATTATATATATTATAGCAGCCCCTTTATAGCAGTCCCTTAGCCTGCATATCCTTCAGTGCATCAACGAGAGTGGTGTTGTCTTCCGGACTCAGGTTGCCGAGATGACCTACACGGAACACCTTTTCTGCCATGTCGCCACCATTAGGACATACCCAGATGCCATATTCGTCTTTCAGCTTCAGGAAGATGTCGTAGGCTGAGGCGTTCTGTGGATGCAGAGGAGTAACGGCATTTGACATTGACTTTGATACGATGGTGAATGGCAGGTCCTTGATCTTACTTCTGAAATCTTCGGCAAGCATTTTCATGCGCTGGTTCTCGCTCTCCACACCGCCATTGCGCTCTATTTCCTTCAGGCGGGCATGAATCTGCAGTAAGGTTCCTACGGCTGGGGTGAAAGGAGTCTGTCCACGCTCACCATTCTTCAAGGCATCCTTCAGGTCGAAATACATCGACTTCACCTTGTTTGCCTCTACTCGCTTGATTGCCTCTGTATCGAGAATGATGACAGAGATACCTGGAGGACATGCCAGTGCTTTCTGTGAACCCGTAATCATTACGTTCACGCCCAACTCCTTCATGTTGAATGGGTCGGCGAGGAAAGAACTGATGGAATCTACTGCCAGGAAGATATGGTTGCGATGACAGAAGTCGCTGATCATCTGGATGTCGTAGAGTACGCCGGTAGAAGTCTCATGTAGATTGACGAGGAAGCCGGTGTAGCCTTGTCCCTCGTATGGTTTGAGGTCTTCTGCCGTGAGTGGAGTCCCCATCTCAAGCTTGATTTCTGTATGTGGAATCTCATGAATTTCACAGAGTTGTACGAATCGGTGACCAAAGCTACCGCCATTCACTACCAGTACTTTGTCGGCAGGAGTGAATACATTCATGACCACGGCTTCCATAGAGGCTGTGCCCGAACCTGTGATAAAAACTGTGCGGGCATCGTCTGAAGCCTTGGCAAACTGCTTCATCAATTGTTCGTTCTCCTTCATGATGGCGGAGAACTCTGCTGTTCTGAAATAAGGCACCTGCTCAGCGCCGATGGCTCTAACCTCATCGCTTGCCATCACAGGTCCTACTGTAAAATTAAGCATATCTTTATCCTTTTTTGATTCTTCCAAATGTCTTGATGCTAGTATATTTACGCCAGAGATTCAGCTTTCTCTTCTTCGGCACACCATGACGGCGGATGTAGTCTTCGGCTCCGTCGAGCATGCGCTGGCATACGTTGCCGTCCAAATATGGATCGTAGTTGTCTACTATCCACTGTCTCTTGGCTATCGCCTCAGGGTCTGTGAGGGCATGGTCGTAGGCGGCAATCAGTTGATCAGGTTCCGTGATGTTTTCCCAGTAGATATCCTTGGATATGGTGCCGAGGGTGATTACTGGGCGAGAGAGCAGCAGGAACTCATAGATGGTAGAAGAGGTATCGCTGATGAGCGTATCTGCCATCAGCTGATATTTGGTTACGTTCTCTCCCTTGTCGATGAAGAGAACATCCTTCTTGGTTGCAGCCCATTCATGGTATTCATCTACCCATTCCTGGCGGGTAAGCGGATGGAACTTCATTACTACCAGGGCATTGCGCTCCTTAGCCAGCTTGCCCAGCTCTTCCTTGATGTAAGGAAGCGAAGTGAGTTTTGGCGAGAAGGTAGGAGCGTAAAGGATCAAGGTCTCCTTGCCGCTTTCCCTGAGCAGTTTCTCTCGGTCGGCATCATATTTATGCAGGTTTTCCTTGATCCAATCCTGCTTAGGCCATCCCGTTTCCAATACTTCGAAGTCGCCATATTTCTTTGCTAAAGCCTCGAAGTGGGAGGTGAAGTAAGGACCTTGGGTGAAATAGGTGTCAAAGTAACGGCGGATAATCCAGTGGTCTTTCTTCTCTGCGGCATAGCCGTGGAATACCTGTATCTTGACGCCTGGCAGATAGTAAGGCACAATGTTGCCTGGCACATAGATAGCCTCTGGCTGGAAGTCATAGACTTCTTGAATAGAGTTGGTCCATTTCACCTGGTCGGCATATGGAAAACTGTCTATCTTTGGTTTGTGGATATACCACAATATCTCGTGTGGCAAATGTTGCTTTGTCACATGTTCTTGTATCGGATTAAGTATGTCTATGGCATACTTGTTTTCACAGAAAAGAACTATTCTCATGATTCTATAGGAATTACTTTGCCGTTTTTAATTTCATATCGCTTATCAAACTCCTCCCTGGTTCGCTTCCATCTGTTATGCGTCCATAAATAATAAGGTGGATTCTTGCGGATGGTTTCTTCCAGCATCTGGAAGAAGCGACGGGTAATCTCGTGCTCCGGCAGGGAGTTCGGATTGCGGGTGATGAGTTTGTAGGTTGCCGTGTAGTAGCCGCGCTTAGGGCGGGACATCTCTACATAGAACACGGCATTGTTCATCTTTCTCATGATTCTTTCACCACCCGTAAACACTGGGGTTTCGGGATGGTTGAGGAAAGGAAGCCATAGGTGGATGTTTTCCCACTTGGGACCCTGGTCGCTGATGTAGCCGAAGATACTGCGGATGTTCTTGCGTTTGTAGTCTACGAGATATCGGAGGATGTCCTTCTTTGGGACAGGCACTCCGTTTTCTTCGTGAGAACGGATGCGCTTGAAGAGTTCGTCAAAAGCTTTATTGTACAGTGGATGATAGATGAGGCCCATGATGCGGCTTTTGGGCAGTTCGATGCCTACACATGAGAGCCACTCCCAGTTGCAGTAATGACCGAGGATGGCTGCCACATCCTGACCTTCCTGGAAACATTGTTCCACTTCTTCGCTGTTATATACCTTGAATCGGCGGCGAAGTTCCTTGTCGCTGATGCTCAGAAGTTTAACCGCCTCGAAGAAGTAATCGCTGAACCAGCGGTAGAATTTCTTCTCGATGTCAACAATCTCTTCTTCTGATTTCTCAGGGAAGGAGGTGGTGAGATTCTTACGCACAATGCCTCTGCGGTACTTGATGACGTAATACATCATGAAGTACTCGAAGTCGGCAATGCAATAGAGCAGCCTGAAAGGCAGC
>ERZ780207.3194-NODE-3194-length-10757-cov-2.579705_pt1 | contig 10757 bp, 4 predicted proteins | sample MGYA00510977_ERZ780207 | MGnify/ENA primary metagenome ERZ780207 (study PRJEB29588, sample SAMEA2151383) | human gut metagenome | biome: human gut; feature: human-associated habitat; material: faeces | place: Denmark | collected 2008/2010 ... | reverse complement strand
CAGTAGATGCCTTCGTTGCCGGTGTTGATGCCCGCCGTGAAATTCATGTCGAGCAGTATCACGTCGATCTGTTCCTCGCGCAGGGTCGTCGCCACGGTGCCGGGGCCGACGTCCACACCCGCGTTCTTGAGCGCGCTGGTGATCGCGTTCAGCGTCGCCGTGCTGGCCACGCCGTCCTGCGTCAAGCCCTTCGCCTTCTGGAATTTCTTAACGGCCTGCTGCGTCAGGTTGCCGTAGTGGCCGGTCACGTCGCCGTAGTAGTAGCCCAGCGTCGTCAGATCCTGCTGGAGATTGCGGACGTCCGTGCCCTTGGAATTGAGCTTGAGGCCGCTTGCGGAGGAACCCGAGCCGGAAGAGCTGCCGCCCTTCGCCTCGTAGGCCGCGTCAATCTTCGCGATGGTCTGCGGGCCGGCAATGCCGTCCGCCGTCAGGCCGTTCTTGCCCTGAAAGCTCTTGATGGCCGCCACGGTCTTCGGCCCCGCGTTGCCGGTGACCTTGCCGGAGTAATAGCCCAGCGCCTTCAGCTCGGTCTGCACCTTGCTGACCGTCGCGCCGCTGGAATTTTCGCGGATATAGGTCGTATCCGAATTGGCGGCGCTGGCCTTGCGCTCCGCCGCGGTGAACGTGCCGACCGCCTTGCTGGGCAGATCGCCGCTGCTCACCTTGAACTTCGACTTGGCCTGATCGGTGGAGAGCACCTTCACGTAGGTGTTGCGCCCGTCGCTCTGGCAAACCCAGCCCGTCGCGGTAGAACCGTCGCTGGCGCGGTATTTGACCTGAACGAACGTGTTCGATCCGCTCGTCTTGGAAGACGTGATGTAAATACACGCATCCTTCACGATGTTATCAATAATCGTCGCGTTGGTCGATGCGCTTTCGCGCACACGAACCTTGTCCTGTGTCTGGCCGTAGACCTTGCTGTAACTTGCGGCGCTCGCCACAGGCACGGCAAAGACCATCACCAGCACACACAGGATCGCCAGCAGCGCCGAGCGTTTGTTGATCCTGCCGTTTGTCATGATGATATCCCCTCTTTCAAGCCCACATTCGGAGCCAAGTTTTTTGGGATCGGGTCTTCCCCCAACCAGATACACCCATCCCTTTCTTACATTACGAGACAATTTTATTACAATTCTGTTAATTTGTCAACTGTTTGCGTCCGATTTGTTTATGGAATTGTCATCCTTTTTCGCATTTTCTTCATAAATATCGGTATTTTCGTCCGACTGCGCCGTTTCGCCGTCGCCCAGCTTCAATCGCTTGCGCGGCACAAAGCCGGAGAACACCGTGTCCCCGTCGCGGGAATCCACCGTGATCCGCCCGCCCAGCTCCGCAACCGTCTGATTGACAATGAAAAGACCCATGCCCTGCCCCGTCCGTTTGGTGGTGAAGCCCGGCTCGAAGATTTTAGCGCGCTGCTTTTCCGAGATGGCCGGCCCGTTGTTGCGCACGGAGAAGAACCAACTGCGCAGATCCTCACCCAAAACCAGCTCGACCGTCGGCTTTTCGCCCTCGGGCAGTTGGGCGCTCGTCGCCGCGTCCAGCGCATTGTCGATCAGGTTGGCCAGCACGCGGCAGATTTCCCACGCGGGCATCAGCGGGTCGTCCCACTTCGCCGCGATGGAGAGCTTCAGCTCCGCGCCGCGCTGTCTCGCCTCGACCACCTTCGCCTGAATGAGCGCGTTGACCGCCGGGCAGGCCGTGCGCATCATGCGGCTGACGCGCTGCATGTCGCCGTAGAGCTTGTCCATATAGGTCATCGCCTCGCCCGGCTCGTTCATCTCAATCAGGCTGTAAACCACCTGAATGTGATTCATAAAGTCGTGCCGCTGGGCGCGCATCTCGCGGTTGAGGTCTTCGAGCTGTGAATATGCTTCCTCCAGCTCCCGCGTGCGGCGCACCATGCGCAGGCTGGTCAGCGACGCGCCGATATCCGTCAGCGCGCCCCAGCCGACGATGGTGAAGCACAGCAGCGACACCATCCGCACGATGCTCTCCTCCACCCCGCCGAGCAGCATCCGCCGCACGAGCGTCAGCATCACGATTCCGGCGACAATCTCCAGCACGTTGATGGCGATGGATATCAGGGCGGCCTTTTTCACCTTGAGATGGTCGTGCATCTCTTCCTTGGTCAGATTGAATCTCATGCTCTTTCCCTGTCAAACAAAAATCCCATGCGATGCCTTTCGGTGACCGCACGGGATTTTCCATGTTCGCTGATTACTCGTGAAGCGAAGCCGGATACACGCCGCTTTCGTGCAGCTTGCGGAGCTCCGCCTGCACAAACGGCTTGTCCTCCTTATAGGTCACGCCAAACCACACGGCGTCGGTCGTCAGCATCGGCACGGTCAGTTCGCCCTCGTGCATCAGCTCGTCCACAAACACCGGCAGCAGGCACTCGGCCTTGATCGCATCCGGCGCAAGCCCCTTGAGGAACGTCGCGAAATATTCCTCCAGCTTGCCGAAAATCCACGGGGTGAAGCCCCAGAAGTTCATGCTGACCGGAGTTGTGTCGGCTGTAGCTGTCCATTCACCGTTGTCATCAATATACTTCACTTCACCGTCAATACGTTGGATCTTAGTACGTTCTACTACAGAAGTCAACAGATGCTTGTCGTCTGTAGTACAAATACCACGTGATACAGTTCCACTTTCGCTCAGTGTGTTACCTACACGGAAACCAACCATTGAATATACATTCTTGGAACCTTCCGGCAAGTTAGCAAGGAATTTACCCATTACTTGGAAAGAATCACGTCCGTAGAAGTCGTCGCAGTTGATTACAGCAAAAGGTTCCTTAATAACGTCGGCGCCCATCATTACTGCATGGTTTGTACCCCACGGTTTCGTACGGCCTTCAGGGCAAGTAAAACCTTCGGGCAGTGCGTCCAATGACTGGAATACCAATTCACACGGAATATGATTTTCGTATTTAGACAGAATCTTATCACGGAAATCTTGTTCAAAATCCTTACGGATAACAAAAACAAGCTTCCCAAATCCGGCCTTGATTGCATCGTAGATAGAATAATCCATAATGGTTTCACCATTCGGACCCAGTCCGTCCAATTGTTTCAAGCCTCCGTAACGGCTACCCATACCAGCAGCCAGCAAAAATAAAGTTGGTTTCATATCAGTTATATTAAAAATAGGTTAGTATATCGTTTTGCATAGATAATGCGACAAAGTTAAAGAATTTTGCTGGAATAATCCAATAAAATTGCCGGAATACAACCAAAATAACCTACACCCCACAAACAGACCTACTTATTGTAACAAACTATCAGAACGGATAACCAATGGCAAAATGTACAGCCAAGCTATCGCGGAACTTCGGAATATTATAATAACCCGACTTGCCAGTGTCGTAAGGATTATGAAGTCCGACACCACAGTCGACACGGAAAACAAGGAAATCCAAATCGTAACGCAAACCGACTCCCGTGCCCAAAGCTATCTGGTTGGCAAAATCTTTCAGAGTCAGTTCACCACCGGGTCGGGAATCGTCCTTACGCATCAGCCACACGTTACCCGCATCGAGGAACAAAGCTCCGTGTAAATCGCTGATAATACGGAAACGATACTCCACATTGGCTTCGAAACGGATATCACCCACATGATTGATGAACGAGTACTTATTGTCTTCATCGGGCGGATAGCCACCAGGACCGATATTACGCGCCGTAAAAGCACGTACACTGTTGGCACCACCGATATAGAACTGTTCGGTATAAGGTGCCGTAATAGCATTGCCATACGACCAAATGGCACCGGCAGCTATACGTGAAGCAATCATCTGATTTCTGTCTATCCGGAAATGATAACGAAACTCCGTATTCAACTTCAGGAATTGGGCAAAAGGTACCCCCAACAGCGTTTTATCTCTTTTACTGAAAGGTTCACCAAACATTCGGTAAATCGCAGAAGTCAGGTTACCTGCCGATGCTACGGTTGTCTGCCACCAGATGGGGTTACGTACCGAACGCAATGAAGCGTTGTCGTATGTATAAGTATACTCTATGGCCGGAACAAACTGGTCGCGCAAGCTGACATACAGAGCCGGATTTTCTGCCTGCAGATTCTGAAATGCCTCTGTAGGATTACGCAGCACATTAAAGGTTAGCCGGAAAGGCGTAAAGCTATGCTTGCTGGTAGGCTTGGGTTGAAAATCATACGTAGCGTTTCCGCCAAAAGCCAGCAATTTATAGTACTTGGCACGATTCAGCTGATCAACATACAGACGGAAAGTTGTCGTAGCCGGAAAGTCATACTCACGATCGCCCATCCGGGGAAAAACAACACGCGGAAACATCAACGACGTGGATAGGCCCATTTCGTAACTGTTCATCAGCGAAGAACGGTCTTTACCCGTCTGCCATTCGTAAGACCCGCTCAACTTCACATTCCACGTCTCACCACCACCAAACACATTGTTCTTCGTCAACGTAAACGATGCTCCCGGACCAGTCTGGTTGTTACTTTTCATCTTTACATTGAAGTCGAACTCAGCATCATAAGGCTTGTCGAGCATAGCCACAATCTTAACATCGAGCGTATCGGAAACAAGTGCCGTATCACGAGGCACATATTGAATATCGGCATAACGGAAAATGCCAACGTTGGACAGACGACTCTGCACACGGCTCTGGCGGTAAGCGCTATACAGTCCTTCGAAAGAGCGACGACGTGTGATACCGGTACTGTCCTGCACCTGACGCTTCATACGATAACCCTGATAGTTCGTCCATCGGTACACCATATTGGGACGAAGTTTTAACTTGTCATGATAATAAATCTTCAGACCTTTGTATTCCACACTATCATTGGGCATTTCTCCTTGTCTTCCCATCAGGAGAAATGATTTCCGCCCCACATAGAAAGGCCGTTCTGCCTGTTTCGACATGCCGGCAACCGGTACCATACGCATGGCCACATGCCCACCGGGCACCAGCGTAGTATCGGCCTGGTATACCAGATAATCGGGACGGAAATAATAACATCCTACGTTGCGAAGCAAATCACTGATGCGAGTACGTTCACCATCCAGATCGAGTACATTAAACTGCTCGCCCGGACTGATGAGCGACCGGCGACGGCTCGCCTCCATGATGCGCAGCGTACGTTCACTGAAACCGTGATAGGTCACCGTATCAATCACATAAGGATTGCGCATGTCGACCGTATACTGCAACTTCGCCTTCAGCGAATCCTTCGGGTCGATAAAAGTCTGATAACTCACCGTACCATTGAAATAACCATAATCGCGCAACAGATTGCTCGCCGCTTTCTGACGGATATCGGGATTGACTGAGGAAAGCAAAACCGGCTTGGCTGCAAACTTATTGAATATCCAGCGGCCGATGCCTTTCTCGTACTTCACAAACCCATTGTATACCCACAGGCCAAAAGGAAACGGAATGCGCACGGTCGAACTGCCGAAAAAGGAATTGTTCGGAGCAGTGGCAAGGGCAGCTTCAATCTCTTCCATAGCCGTCTCGCCTACCGGCGTAGTGCTGCGGTTTTCCACGATCATCGGCTTCTGTCCCGTATAGAGTATTTCTCCTTCGGGCAGATGTTTCGTTGTAGAACATGCCGACAGAAAAGCCACACCTATTATATATAATATCAGTCGTTTCATATCTTTTCTCCTCATTCTTCTTGTCACTCTTCTACCAGTTTTTCGTCCTTCTTCTTATTACGCTTGAAGATGAAAAGCTCGCCCAGGCGGTCCATTTTCCGGCGAAGCACGAGGCCGACACCTGTTTCTGTAATTTCACCGTCCAGAATACTCTCGTAGTTCTTGTTGTGGAACACACGCACATAACGGGTACCCGAAGCATCCAGCCGATACTCCAGCGAAATGTTGTCGATGAACGATTCTACATCGTTGGTGGCATTGGCTCCGGTCGATACCTTGCCGCCAATCACAATCTGTACACGGTCGTTGAAGAAGCGTTGCGAATAGCGGAAACTTACATCGGTCTGTTTCTCGCCAGTTTCGGCCGCTGTCCGGTCCTCAATGCCTACGCTGAAGCTGGCATCCATCTTCTCGAATGCCGAACCGGCAAGAGCATTGATCTGGCTCTGCAGCACACTGTTCAGTGCGGCACCCATGTTCAGTCCGCCTCCTTTGCCACTGTTCTTCATATAGACACCTGTAGCAAGCATGGCAATGGCCTGCGTACTACGCTCCTCGGCTCCCATAGCCTGCAGTTCGTTCTCGACCGTTGCATCTTCGGGAGCTGTAATGTCGAACACAAGATCGGGTGCTTCCAAGCGGTTCTTGATAGAGATGGACACATCGAAGCTGACCATCCTCGATCCGCCGTTATCATCGCTGGCCACCGAAGCACGTTTACGCTCTGTAGCCTTCAGGTTCAGAATAGGATTCATCAGATCGCCTCTCCACTCCACATAACTGCCATTTGTCAGCTGGAATTCTTCCAACGGAATGACAGGAAGCGAATACTTCAGTCTGCCGCCCGACAGTGTATAGCGTCCATTCAGGTTCATATCGCCCAACGGGGTATATTGCAGCGTAAGGTCGCCGCCACCTTCCAACACTACGTAATTGCTGCGGTCGGGATTGAGGTCGGCCCGCAACTGCACAGAATTGTCTATGTGAACCGATACAACCATATCCATTCCGCCCAGCGATAACGTCGGTACCTCGGCCTGCCGGACAGTGGTCGTATCGGAAAACGAAGTAAAGGTTACCAGGCCGTCCAGACGGTCCTGTACCGTCAGCGGCGAATCGGTCATGACGTATGTCACATCAGTGTTGCTCAACAGATTCATATTGCCTCGCATCACCAACGCATCCAGCGGACCGCGTACGGTGGCCATCAGGTCGACACATACCTTGCCGTACACCAGACTTTCGCGGGTGCGCGGAGCATCGAGCAATGTATAATTCTTTGCCCGCAGATTCAAGTCAGCAGTAGGCCGGTTCATATCACGAAAATCAACATTTCCGTCTATCGTGAAAGGATTGCGGCTGGTCGTATAAATGGCAAACTGATTGAACAACAACCGATTGTTTTCGAAACGTATCGGACGGTTGTCAAACCAGAACTTTGCTCCCGCCTGACGGGCATATACCGACACACTATCCAAAGAAATGTCACCATTAAGCACAGGTGTATCCAACGAGCCTTCCAGATGCAATCCGCCGCCCACATGTCCGCTAAGCTGTACCATACGGTCGGGCACAAAAGCATTGGCTATTTGCAGAGGGAAACGTTCCAACGTAGCCATTACGTCCAGCGATTCCTTCTCGCCTTTCTGAGTAAGGGTTCCGTCGGCAGTCATTACTTCCTCATCGTTCACCATCAGATAAGAGTTGAGGTAGTGTTGCCCCGTTTCGCCGGGCAGCCAGGTAGCACCCAATCCCACATCGCCTACCGGCTGTTTCTCGTACGTCAGCTGCTTGATGTTTGCCTCGGCCGACAGTTGCAGGGAAGTTGCGGTCTGCACATAGTGCGCCTCGGCCGAGAACAGTCCTGTTATGCGAGGCATATAAGGCATGATAGCAGTCAGCTCGCTCAGCCGGAAACGATCGAGTTCGATATTCATGTTCTGCAACGACACTGTATCGTCCCTGGCCGACTGCATACGGAAACACATACCATCGTCGCTATCCATATCCACATTGGCGTACAGACGCATGTCCTTGTGCAGATACAGCCAGTTGGCCTCATCGGCAAAATGAAACTTACGGAAAGCGATGACAGGTTCCGACGGAGTAAGGCGGAATAATACTCCATTGCCTTTGCCATTTCCCTCTGTCAGCGGACGGGCATTAATGCCGAACAACAGTCCTGTACGGCCTTCACCATCCACAAAGTCAGCGGTCAGTTCGGCATCCTCGCTGCGTATCTCGCCCGTCAGCGTGCTGCGGAATGCAAACTGGGGGTTACTGGGAGCATTGACGATACCTCCTTGCAACTTCATGCGGGTCGTGTCTTGTGCGATGGCAAAGAACAGTGTATCGAGCTGCAACGAGTCGACGTGCAGTCCGTGTAGCGCTGTTCGTCCGTTGATACCTATTTCGGGAGTAAACCCAAAGCCTAAACTGAAATCATTGTAAGAAATGTTTTTCGTTGCCAGATAATAGCTGACAGGATTTTCCTTGCCTGCCGTCAGATACATGCCTGCCGATGGAAGCAACTCGCGCAGGGCAGCATGATCCAGCTTACGGTTGTCTATCTGGGCTGTCAGCTCTTTCATGAAGCGATCGGACTGATCAAGCAAATGTTTCAGCGTATTCTCGGCACGGAAATTCAGCTTCAAATCGCCCGCATTCATATTCAGTTTGATGGAGTCTCGACGGGCCTCCGCTCCTACCGCAAAGGCAAAAGGACGCTTCAGAGGCTGGGGGGCGATGCCCAATTTATGCAAATCGAGTTGAGCCACATCCATTTTCAGTTTACCGTCCAAATAGCGACGGTCGAGGCGCATATCGGCATCGGCCTGCATCTGCAACAAAGCATTGTCACTGGTCAGGCTGACCGTAGCAAGCTGAGACTTCAGCCCGGCATCCAGATGTACACCCGACACGTTCCAAGGGCCATACTGCAGTCTATCCAGTGATGCCTGTACGGTAGCCTTTGTCCGATATGAAGTAAAGTCGGTTCCCTGCCCCTTGGCACGTACTTTAGCTGATAGCAGATAAAGGGAGTCTTTCGGCAGGAAGTGATGCAGTTGCAGAGAGTCTATCACCAAATCAGCTTCGTAAGTCTCGGCAGACGTATCATAAAAAGCATTCAGATCGAGAAGCCCGTGTCCTTCGTTCAGTTTCAGCTGGGCTGTATAGCGTGAGCCTTCCAGATCGAGACGTGCTCCCAAGTTCATACTGTCAGGGATGATAAAAGAACCGTCGGAAGCTGTTCCGGCCAAGTCGGCCAGAAAGTTCAGGTCGTGCGTCTGCATCTCGAAGTCCAGCGTTCCTGTGCGTGTCAGGCTATCAGTCAGGTTCCACAATTCGCCCCCGCCGCTCAGCGAGAAGGCTCCCGGCAGATCGGCCGTAAAGCGTGAAATCTGCATCTGTTTCAGATTACCTTCTGTACCGGCATGAATCACCAACGGACGGAAGGGATAAGATTCCTTGAAACTGTCGGGCAGGCCACCGGCAAAAAGCAATACATCCTGCTTACCGATAAAGGCATTGAAGCGGGCCGACAAGCGTCCGGTAGTGGGTATATCGACCAACTCCCAATAGGTTTGCGCCGTCAGGTTCATTTCGCTGTTGGGCGTCTGCAGTTGCAGGGAAGGCACCCGTATCACAGTCGAATCTGACAAGAGGCGTCCGGTCATCGACGTAACACTCAGTCCGGAACGCTCGTTCATCGAAAATTCGCGTATCACAGCACTCATATCTCTGCCATGATACAACACCGAGTCAACTCCTATCCGTATGTCGCGCAAGGCTATGTGCGATGCGTCGAAACCTTCGGCTGGCTGAGCCGAACCGGAATCATACGTAAGTGTGGCTCCAGCAAGCTGAAAGCGGCGCCAGCCATAAAGCTGACGTCCCAAGTCGACAGTGGCATCTTCCAATCCCACTTCTTCAAGACGGGCAGCCAGCTGCATCGAGTCGAGCGGCATGTCAAGGCCGACCGATATGTTTTTCAACCGCATGGTGTTCAGTTTCACCTTCCAGTTGACAGGCGTCGAAGTCGTATCGGGCACAGCCTCGGTTGTGTCGGCCAGCATCACCTGCAGGTGAGTATCGGCCAGTTCCACATCGTTCAGTACGACAGTTTCGTTCATCAGGTTTATACCGTGACTTTTAAGCGAAAAGTTTCCAAGTACCCCCTTGACCAGCATTCCGTCTACCAGATTGGAAGTATTGACTGTAGCCTGATTCAGCGTAATGTCGTCCACCTCGACCTGCCCACGTAGCAAAGGCCAGGCCTGCACATGCACATTCAGACTTTCCAGGGTAAGCAACGTATCAGGCTTCATCACTCCCGCCGAAACGTCAGCAGGCTGTATCACTTGCACTCCACGTACCAGCAGATTCAGTGGAAAACGCAGGTCGATACGCTCCACGGAGATGTCCATACCCGTTGATTCGGATGCAATAGACGTTATCTGCTTCCGCAGAAAATTCTGAACCGGAGGCACATAAAGCAATATCATCAGCAGAACGAACAGCAGGACCGGCGTGAGCAATATCCAGACCACCCATTTCAACCATTTCTTTTTCTTTTCCATACACAAGATACGAAGTGTTTTTTTGTAAAGGACGGCGAATCATACCTATGCCAAACTACACAAGCCGCATCCCTCCCTCACAAACATTCACAAAGTAAACAATTAATTTCGACATTTGTTGCTCTGAGGCAGAAAAGTATTTCATCTTTCCCACACGAAAGGCCTCAACTGCATGCACCTTTCACAGCAATCAACTGGGAAATAGACGTTTACGGTGAAACGTGAAACACAACAACCGTTATAGAAACGGCAGTGAAAGAAAAAACATATCCCCATACGTCTTTGCCGGAACACCTTCCAAACATGCGTACGACATAAAAGAAATGCAGTTCACTCCGGTAAAAGAATGTGCACTTGCACATAATATCCCGGTCTATCAGCCAAAGAAGATCCGGGAACCTGAATGTATCGAAGAACTGAAAAAATATCAGGCAGATGTCTGCGTAGTCGTGGCATTTGGACAGATCCTTCCAAAAGAGATTCTGGAAATGACACCGTACGGATGTATCAATGTCCATGCATCCCTTCTGCCGAAATAC
>ERZ780207.3189-NODE-3189-length-10766-cov-66.078984_pt1 | contig 10766 bp, 9 predicted proteins | sample MGYA00510977_ERZ780207 | MGnify/ENA primary metagenome ERZ780207 (study PRJEB29588, sample SAMEA2151383) | human gut metagenome | biome: human gut; feature: human-associated habitat; material: faeces | place: Denmark | collected 2008/2010 ... | reverse complement strand
TTAAATATCTCCCACAAAATTACACTTTTTCTCTGAAAGCGCCAAATTATATCTGGAAAATATACGCAAAAAGAGCTTTTTAAAAAGGTAAGGCCATTCCCCCTCACACATCCCTGCAATTCCCTTCACGCCCCCTGCAATTCCCCTCCCGCATCCCTGCCATTCCCCTCACGCCCTGAAGGGGCAGAAGCTCCTAGCCCAGGGCATCCGCCCTGGGTATTCATGTCCGCACGCCTGGCGCCCTGTAGGGGCAAAAGCTTTAAAATACCACCCCCGAACCTCAGGCTTTGTTCCCTCGATCCATCCTCGAACTGGCTATGGATTTCTGCTAATTATGTTAAAATGTAGTCTTTTTGGGGATAAAATACTTTTAGCCTTATTTGGGCTAACCGATTTTGGGTTATATATTTGCACTAAAATAAGTGAATTATGGACAAAAGTATACATACAAAATTATACCAACGCATGATAGCTCGCTTGCGTGCCAAGCGGGAAGAAAAGGGCGTTACGCAGATGCAACTGGCTGAAAAATTGGGAGTTAACCAAACTTTCGTTAGCAAAGTTGAAATTTGTGAGCGCCGTTTAGATATAGTTGAACTTCTAACGATTTGCGAAATCCTAGAAATTCCTTTCGTTGATTTTATCAAAGAAATCGACGAAGATATTATTTCAAAGTTTAAACAATCTAAAAAAATGAATAAGTAGATTGAGCAAAGTTAAAAGATTACTTAACCCATTGGAGCGGAAGACTGCTTTTGACTATAGTAAAGTGCGTTCAAGCAATCGTGTTTCAAAGCATTATGCCAAGAACGGTTTACTCTAATGTTGTTGAGAAGAAAAAACTTATTGGAGAATAATTATGGCAACAACAATATATACTTATTTGCATAATGATGATCTTAGCGGCTCACGCATAGTAAGCATGGATGATTGTATGTGCAAATTATACAACATAAAGCGTGATGACTCAGACTTTCTGAAAGATTTTAATGAGGAATTACAAAAACCGGCACTCTATATACTTGTCAATCAGGGAAATCTGAAAGCGTATGTCGGTGAAACAGATGATTTCACAAAGCGTATAAGCCAGCATCTTGCGAAAAAGGATTTTTGGGATGAAGTCTTAGTCTTTTTGGGGGTTAACGATGATACTATCAGTAAGACTGAAGTTCAATATCTTGAATATTGTGCATATCAAAAGGCAGATGAAGTAAAAACGTATGATTTATCAGAAAACACTCAGGTTCCTAAACAGCCACACATGAGTGTTATGCAGCGAGCAAAAGCAGATAGATTCTTTAAATATGTTCAGTTTCTCGCAAAATTTGTAGGATGCAATATTTTTGAAAAGCGAAAAAGTGTTGTGTTAACTACTACGCTAAGTGCTTCTCAGCCTAAAGTTGTACCCGCTCCTATTGAGTTCACTAATGATGACTTAAAGGGACGTATCTTCTTGTCATTCAATGGCGAAGGGAAATTTTCCAAACGTGAGATTGTGCTAGAAATAGTGCGTAAATTTATGCATGACTTTCCTGATACAACGTTAAGTGAACTTAAGGCAACATTTAAAAGAGATTTTCTTGGGCATTTTGCTCAGTATGAATTTATTCAAGAAAATATTGAAAATGCCAAAAGATGGAAAGAACTTGGGCAAGATCATTGCCATTACTTTGTTAATGATGTTTTGAGAAGTGGCGATGGTATTGATTTTTTAGTTTGCGTAGAATGGGATAAAAACAATATTATCAAAGTCCTTGGTATAGCAAAAGCTTTGGGATGGACTTTTGATATCGTAAGAGGTTAATTATATGAATAAAGAAATTCAAAATACAAAAGATAATATTGATTATAAAGTAGACTGGGTGAGCAAAAAATTTGCTTATCCTGAACGTGTTGTGCGTCTAGCAACTTCTTTTAGTGGCATAGGCGCAATAGAATATGCTTTTAAAAGATTAGGCTTAAAGTCCAAAATTGTTTTTGCTGGTGATATAGATGCCAATTGTAAGAAGGCTTATTTTGCCAATTACGAAATCTCAGAAGAGCAATGGCATACTGATATTCATAAATTAGATGCAACACCTTATAAAGGTCAGGTGGATTTGTTTGTTGGTGGGGCTCCATGTCAAGCTTTTTCTATAGTTGGTGAGCAACGTGGCTTTGATGATACACGAGGTACTCTATTTAGAGAGTTCGCTCGTGTTGTTAAAGAATGTCAGCCTAAGGTTTTTATCTTTGAAAATGTGCAAGGATTATTTAAGCATGATCAGGGAAGAACATGGGAGGTTATATATAATACGTTTCGTGATTATTGTGGTTATGACGTTCATTTTCAATTGCTAAACGCAAGGGATTATGGTATCCCACAAACACGCGAGAGATTATATTGTGTAGGTTTTAAAAAGACAACCGACTTCAAATACCCTGCTCCCATACCGTTGAAATATAGAATGTACGATTTTCTTGAAGATTATTCTTTAAGCGAATATTTTGACAAGGATAGTAATTCAAAGATTTTATCTTGCGACGTAAATCATAAAAATGAACTAGTACAAGATGCCAGCAAAGAACGATTCAATGATTTCATCTTTCCTATAAAGGAAGTGGAAGATAAGTATTATCTTTCGGAAAAAGTTGCAAAGTATGTTCTTAGTTCAGGTACTAAGTCATTCAAGACACCTGTAAAAACAGATTTGGATATAGCACGTCCTCTATTACAGTCGATGCATAAAATGCATAGGGCTGGCGTAGATAATTACGTAACTTATAACAAGTCTAAAGGTATAGACGGATTACGTAAGTTAACCCCAAGAGAATGCTTGAGGTTAATGGGATTTAAAGATGATTTTAAAATAGCAGTAAGTAATACTGCCGCATACATGGAGGCTGGTAATAGTATTGTTGTAGATGTCCTAATTGCCTTACTGAAGGAAATGGATATAACTAAATATGGTATTAACGATGGAAAATAAATATTCAAATATACAGAATACAAAAGCTAATATAGATGATTCTATAGATTGGCAGAACCTTCAGTTCTCTCATCCGGAGAGAACTGTTAGGTTGGCTACGTCATTCAGTGGGATAGGTGCAATTGAGCATTCTTTTCATCGTTTGGGTATTAAATATCAAATCCAATTTGCCGGAGATATCGATGCTAATTGTAAGAAAGCATATTTTGCTAATTATCCAATAGAAGACAATAACTGGCACGATGATGTGCATAGTTTGGATGCAAAGCCATATAAAGGAAAAGTTGATTTATTTGTAGGCGGTGCTCCATGTCAGGCATTTTCACTAAGAGGAAAGCATGGCGGCTTTGAAGATACGCGAGGAACACTATTTCGCGAATTTGCTCGTGTTGTCATTGAATGCCAACCTAAGGTTTTCATCTTTGAAAATGTTAAGGGAATGCTGAGTCATGATAAGGGGCGTACATGGAAAGTTATAAAGGAAACTTTCGAGAAAGATTGTGGCTATGATGTTTACTTTCAGGTACTTAATGCAAAGGATTATGGCATACCACAAAGTCGCGAAAGGATTTATTGCATAGGATTCAAAAACGAAACAGAATTTAAATATCCAGCCCCTATAAAGCTTGATAAGACTGTGTATGACTTCCTGCAAAATAGGTTTGATAAAAAATATCTGCTTAAGCAGAAAGGAGTACATTTTATAACTCGTGCGATCAATTATCAAAAGAGCTATACGCAAGTTAATGGCAATATCATCCTTTGCCAAAAAAGAAATCAACAGTTTAACTGGCATGGAGATTTTGTGTATCATCCAAAATTAAAGGAAGATACAAGTACACCCGAGACAGATCCAAATCTGTTTAAGGTAGCAGATTTCGAAGAAGACTATTACTTGCAGAACAATCCTGCAAAATATGCTATTAAGCGTGAAGGTGACGAAGAAATGATGTTTAAGGCTTCAAACAAAGAAATAGACCCTTCTTACGGCCGTTTTCGAAAGCTCACGCCTAGGGAGTGCTTGAGACTAATGGGTTTTGATGATACGTTCAATATCGTAGTGTCAGATACAGAAACTTATAAGCAGGCAGGAAACAGTATTGTGGTAAATGTATTGATGGCTTTATTAAGGAAAATAGATATAACTAAGTATGGAACAGAAATATAACAAAAAAATGAACGAATTGGGCTATGGACAATTCGTGTGCGACATCTTTCTGAATTGGGAGGATGTAAAAGATGAAATCCTCTTGCCTGATAGAAAAGAGGGTTCAGGTAATGGAACTGTTCATGTCTTTCTTGGCGCTGCCGATGAATGTCTGAAAAAAGAGTTCCCAGGTTACTACAAAGCAGTAACCGATGGAGAAGATCCGTCTGTTGGAGCAATAAAGATTACTCATTATTTTGCAAAAAGTAATGTTTTAAGTATGCTTGGTTACGTATGTGATTATTACAGAAAGAAAGACGCTTATTTCTTAGATACTGTTATAAACATCTTAACAGATATAGATAACGCTAAGCAAGAAGAGGGTATGCTATCAACGTCATCGTTGCTTAAATTATCAATTGGATCAAATAAACTGCGCCCATATTTTAAACAATTCGATAGTAAGGGTATTTTTCATCAAGTAATTAGACAGTTGCTATTGCCAAAATCTGCATATAAAATTGCATTATATAAGAATGCAAATAATGAATATGCCGCTTTTTGGTTAATTGGATTTGGAGATTTGGATGATTTTATGGCTGATGTAAATAGTGATAATATTGAAAAGCCATTGGATGAATTGAAGAAATGTGAAAAATCTCTCCAACAAATCTTCTACGGTGCCCCTGGCACCGGCAAGAGCCACGCTATAAACGAGCTTACAGCGGGCAAGGATGTTATCAGAACAACGTTCCATCCTGATACCGACTATTCCACTTTTGTAGGCGCATATAAGCCTACAACTAAGTCTGTACCTGTAACGACTGTTATTGGTACTAATGCCGTCCCTGTAAATTATAACGGTAAAGAAATGATGGAAGACAAAATCGTCTACGAGTACGTGAGTCAGGCCTTCCTACAGGCATACGTTGCGGCATGGAGGAAGTATTGTGACGTACAAGAGGGCGAAGAGCCTATGGACGAATTCCTGGTTATAGAAGAGATTAACCGAGGCAACTGCGCCCAGATTTTCGGTGATCTCTTCCAGTTGCTCGACCGTGGCGATGAAGGATTCTCTGAATATCCTATCAAGGCTGATTCTGACATGAAGAAACTGCTCGAAAAAGAATTTGAAGGACTGGAAATCAAGAATAAGGAGGGTATTAACGCTCTGTTTAAAGGTGGCAAGGACATTGTAGCCCAAGTGTTGGCTGGTGACGTCCTGCTGCTTCCTAACAACCTCTATATTTGGGCAACTATGAATACCAGCGACCAGTCTCTCTTCCCGATAGATTCAGCCTTCAAGCGCCGTTGGGACTGGAATTATGTGCCAATCAGTGATGCTGGTAAGAACTGGATGATTGAAGTGAATGGTGCTCAGTATGATTGGTGGAAATTCCTTGAGGCTATTAATGACAAAGTTTACCATGCAACCTATTCTGAAGACAAGAAGATGGGTTACTTCTTCTGCAAGGCTAATGACGGTGTGATAAGTGCCGAAAAATTTGTTAGCAAGGTTATCTTCTATCTTTGGAACGATGTGTTCAAAGACTCTGAATTTGAGGGAGATACCTTTAAAGATGAGGATGGAGAAAAACTCTCATTCGACAAGTTCTACTCTGTAGAAAACAATCAGGTCAAAGTGAATGGGACAAAAATCGTAAAATTCCTGAGTAACTTGAATTTGGAACCTGATTCTGAAGCTGATGAAGACAACAGCGAAGAGGGATTTGAAACCGAGGGCGATAAGAAACTTCCAAAAACTCCTAAGGTATTTACTGTTGAATTCCCTGACGGAACCGTAATAAACGAGAATAATAAGTTTGATACCTATCATAAGACGCTTTCTAAAATCGGAATAGAACAGGTGGAGAAAATTGCGGCAGAAATGAAGTATCATCGTCTTCATACACCTTTGGTAACAAAAAGTAAATATGAGGCTATATTGAATAAACCTGAATATAGTTATATCCAAGAGGGCGATTGTTTCATTGTTAAGGGTATTAACAACATCACGATGTACCGCATGGTAATGTTGTTGGATAACCGCTTAGACTTGCAGCTGAAAGTATGTTATGAATAAGACTTTTGTCTGCAAATAATCGATTTAAAAAGTAGGAAAATGAGAATCCTGATAGAAGAATATCAATACAATGTATCTGATGTGCACGATGTATTATACGGCATCGATCCAATGGAGAACGTAGAGGGCAAGGTGTCCATCCATTATGTAGGGTATTATTATAATCCCCTATTAGGAGACTGCGTGTTTATTCTTCCTAAAGTATTGCTGCGTGATGTGGATGGCAAGGAACTTGCTTTTGGCAAGTACCAGCCATACGATATTATCAACCCTGAAGGTCAGGAAAAACTGACAAAAGAGGAGCGTGATTTCCTCTATGGCTTTGCTGTATGGATATATAGAGCCATCGTTGTATATAAGAACGACAAGAGCAACGACTCGACTATTGTTTATCAGAAGATGATTAATCAGGTGGGTGGTAGCAGCAAGCGAAAGAGCAATACATTCCTTGATATTCTTCTGTCGCTAATCCAGTTTAATAAGGACAATAAAAGTTTCTTCTTCTTCGTGCTGAAGAATCTCCATTCAGGCTTGAACAAGATAAACTGGACCCGCACTATCAGTACTACTTCTGCTATCATCCAGGGAGGGGATGCTATCTACTTAAACCCTGTCAACAAGAAACGGAAGATTAACTTCGATGAAGAACTGCTTGTCATCTTCTTCTCGATTCTCAATTATATTGGCGATACATACGGATTTCCTAAAGAAATAAACTGCAATTTTGACCTGATAAAGGGCAAACAGTTTGAGAAATACAGAAACGGATATGGCAAGGTTCGCTTGAATCAGATAAAGTATAAGTATTTCTCAGACAAGGCGTTGCAGCTTTGGAAGTTGTGCTATGCTTTCTTCGACAAGTCACATCATATATATGTAAATACCAGTCAGAAAGAGTATCTGCTTGTCAAGAGTTTTCATATCGTGTTTGAGGCGATTATTGATGCCTTGGTGGGCGATAATCCGCTGCCTGACGGAATGGACAAGAAACAGGAAGACGGTAAGATAGTGGACCACCTCTTTACGGCGAAGAGCTTGATTAATGACGAATCAAGCAATACTTATTATATCGGTGACAGTAAGTATTATAAGATGGGCAACGAACTCGGGAAGGAGTCCATTTATAAGCAATACACCTATGCGAGAAACGTGATACAGTGGAACCTGGATATCTTCAACAGCGGCAGAAAGCCTGAATCCGGCATTAAACTTCGGGATGATGAAACAGAAGGTTATAACATCATTCCTAACTTCTTCATTTCTGCTACTATGGACGAAAAGTTTCGCTATGCCATAGACGGTATTAAGGAAACTGACAGAAAGAACAACAGATACATTTCCAAGCAGTTTCAGAACAGATTGTTTGACCGTGATACGTTGCTCCTGTTCCATTATGATGTTAACTTTCTGTTTGTTGTTGCCCTGTATGGGCGTAACGGGCAAGGAGAAAAGAAAGTTTGGCGAGATAAGGTTAGGAAAATGTTCCGTAAGGAAATCCAGCAAATGCTAAATTCCAAGTTTGACTTTTACGCTGTGACAGCCAAGGAAGGAGTGAGTGGCGTGGAATATATCCAAGACCATTTCCAGCAGTTACTCGGCAAGATATTTACACCTTACGATGATAGAGGTACACAGAGGTACTACTCTTTAGCACTGGATAACGGGGAACAGTTTGCTGGAGAAAATGCAACTATTCTTTCTCAGTTGAAAGATTCTTTTTATGTAGTGCCATGCAAGTTAGGTGATGATCCTAAAACGTTATTACCAGAGGTTGCTCCTTTGGCAGAGGGTATACAGGTGCCGTCTTCGTTCCTGACGATGCACTATCTTGAGCGTTATCTTGATAAGACGATTCTGGTTGGCTGCTATCATGATGAGGCACACCTTAATTGGATTCTCGGAAAGAATGATAAGGGAACTCTTATATATAATATCCGTGTCGGTAAAGAACGTGAAGGTGGACAGATTAAGGCTCACCTTGACAAGATGGTGGTATCATTTGTTGTGCTCTATGAGTATGGGCATGAACATGAAAATAAGTATCGTGTATTCCATGTGCACCACCATGCTTATATCAAAGAGGATAGAATGCGTGAAACTCTTTATCCAAGTGAGCCAAAGGGTAATTATTTCTGTTATGTCTTTGATGAAGAAGTAACGCTAGGTAATCTTGATGTCCATCGTTTGATTTCCCAAAAACGAATAGATGACAGGGAATATGTTGATGGTGCGCCTATCTTTATGACGGGTAAGGAAATTATAAAATTTAGGAAATAATAGGAGAAAAAGAAATGAACTTTACATCAGGCAGAAATGAACTTAAGAGAATTTTGAACACTCATAAAATAGGAGAGTGCACTACAGAGGAAGAAACAGCGTTTATAACAACTTTCTTTAGACGATATCATCCTGAATGGTATATAAAAACTCAGGGATTAATGCTGGTAGTTACATATAAGATAACAGCAGAAAAAGATCATAAAGCTAATGGAAGGTGTTTTTGGCTTGTATTAGAAAATGGAGAAAAAGTGGATATTGGTTACAATCAATTAAGAGCGCATCTAGTAGATAAAGAACAGTACATGCGGCAAAATATAGCTGCAGCGTGTCGTACAGCAGTAAAACTACCAAGTATTAAACCTTTCCGAGATCGTATTCTTAAAAAGTTTAAGGAAGGTCTGCCGGTCTATAGTGATTTATCTGGGAAATCTATTCTGGATAAAGGAGATTTTCATGTAGATCATTATAATCTTACTTTCGAGGAATTAGTTGATAATTGGATGAAAATAAAGGGTATGGAATATCTCTATCAAAGGATAAATATGAATGAACAAATGAGTACCATTACAAAATTTGTAGATGAGAATCTTGTCGAAGAATTTGTGCAGTATCATGATCAGCATACCCATCTGCGAGTTGTAACAAAAGAGGAAAATTTAAGTTTATTGAAAAAAAATAAAAAAATAGCAGAAAGAAATGGATAGGCGTGGGTAATCAGCGTTGTCATTTTTGTGTTTATCGCTCTGCTATCACTTCAATCCCCTCTCTCTCAATTTCCTTGAGCAGGAAGGGATTGAGGTGCTGGTGCTTTCGGATAATATCGACAGGGCAGCCCAGAAGGGCTTCAAGGTATGCTTTCAGACGGACTATCAGGAAAAACTTAGGGGGCATTTCTACATAGATATCTACATCGCTGCCATCGTGGTGCTGGTTTCTCGCCTTCTCTTGTTTTCATTCTTAATATCCTTTTTTAAAAGGCTTTTGCCCTTTACCTTTGCTTTACCCTTCGGCCAGCGATTTTCAATTCCGCTACGCGCCGGTGACCGTTGGTTCAGGGCGCAAGGCTGATTGCGCTTATACCCAGGGTGTTACCCTGGGAGGGCACTGAAAAAGTCCCCATTTTTAAGGCCTAAAACGGAAAAAGGTTACGATTTATAACTTCTCTTTCCATAAATCGTCTTAATAAGGCTGTATTTGACAGAAAAAGAAGGATAAAACTACGATTTATCCGTCATTAACTTTCAATCTGAAAGTGGATTTTACTTTTTCAGTGCCCTCCCTGGGCTAGGGGCTTCTGGGCCTTCAGCCCGTAAGGGGGAAAGGTGGAAGCTAAATAGTAGAAAACAAGCTTAATTATATAAATAATCCTAAAAAACAAAATATTTATGGAAGAAACTATTGCATTTCAATATTTCTATATATCTTTGCAATGAAAATTTAAATCATGGAATTATGAGAATTATTTCGCATAGGAAACTAAAAGAGTTTTACGAGACCCCTGGGCGAGAAGACTCAAAAGTAGCTCTGGAAAGATGGTACCAGATTGCGGAAGAAGCAGAATGGCGCAACTTTTCTGATATAAGAACTGACTTTCCTGATGCAGACTACGTAGGTAATCAACATTACGTATTCAACATTCGAGGAAACAGGTATAGGTTGGTAGTGGTAATTAAATTTACAATAGGCCGACTCTTCGTAAGATTTGTCGGAACACATAGTGAATATGACAAAATAGATTGTTCCACCATTTAATAAAAACAATTATGGATAGAATTACGAAAGAACAATATGAGTTTGCACTCAACAGAATAGAAGATCTCCTGCCATTGGTAACGGACGATACGCCTGCCAACGATAAGAATGCCATAGAACTGACATTAATGTCGGACATTGTTGAGTCATACGAAAAGAAACATTTTCCTATCGGAAAGCCTTCTGTTTCTGAACTTATCGAACTTTCTTTAAATGAAAAGAAAATGACTCAAAAACAACTGGCTTCAGAAATTGGAGTAAGTCCTTCACGTATTAACGATTATGTAACAGGGCGCTCTGAGCCTACTCTAAAAATAGCTAGATTGCTATGCAAGGTTCTGAACATAACGCCTGCTGCGATGTTGCAATGTTAAGCAGATGTTGATGATAAATTAAAGATGTCGGACCGTTTAACCATAGAACAGCGCCACAACAATATGGCGGCAATAAGAGGCAGGGATACCAAACCGGAGATTCTTATCAGGAAATTTCTGTGGAGTAGGGGATTCAGGTATCGGCTCAATCATCCGCGGTT
>ERZ780207.3187-NODE-3187-length-10777-cov-3.944413_pt1 | contig 10777 bp, 6 predicted proteins | sample MGYA00510977_ERZ780207 | MGnify/ENA primary metagenome ERZ780207 (study PRJEB29588, sample SAMEA2151383) | human gut metagenome | biome: human gut; feature: human-associated habitat; material: faeces | place: Denmark | collected 2008/2010 ... | reverse complement strand
GTCGCAGGCCATTTGCATTTCGGTGAGGCGTGAGAGGAAAACCGAGCAGCCACCCCGCTTGTTTGACCTTACAGGCTTGCAGCGGGAAGCCAACCGCATTTACGGTTACACCGCAAAGCAGACCCTTGACCTTGCACAAGCCCTTTACGAAAAGCGGCTGCTTACCTACCCGCGAACGGACAGCAATTATCTGACCGACGACATGGGCGATACGGCGGTGCATATCGCCGCGCTGCTTGTCGGCAAGCTGCCCTTTATGAAAGGCGCGGCGTTTACGCCGGACATAGCCCGGACGCTTGACAGCAAAAAGGTGTCCGACCACCACGCCATCATTCCGACAATGGAGCTTGCGAAAGCAGACCTTGCCGCGCTGCCGGAAAGCGAAAGAAATATCCTCACCCTTGCCGGGGCGCGTCTGCTGTTCGCCGCCGCCGAGCCGCACGTTTTTGATGCGGTAACGGCGGTGTTTTCCTGTGCCGATACCGAGTTTACGGCAAAGGGAAAGACGGTTCTTTGCGACGGGTGGAAAGAGCTGGAACGACGCTACCGGGCGACGCTGAAAGGAAAGCCCGACGCCGAGGGCGACGAGGAAAACGAGCGTATTTTAGATGTACCGACCTTTGCCGAGGGACAGAGCTTCGACAGCCTAGCCGCAAGAGTTACGGCGCACGACACGCAGCCCCCGAAGCCGCACACGGAAGCAAGCCTGCTTTCGGCTATGGAACGCGCCGGAAGCGCGGACACCGACCCGGACGCAGAACGTAAGGGGCTTGGCACTCCCGCTACCCGCGCCGCCGTGATTGAAAAGCTGGTCAAATCCGGCTTTGTGCAGCGCAAGGGAAAACAGCTTATCCCAACCCAAAAGGGCAACAACCTTGTTTGCGTTCTGCCCGATACGCTGACCTCTCCGCAGCTTACCGCCGAATGGGAAAACGCTCTGACGCAGATTGCAAGGGGCGCAGCCGAGCCGGAGGACTTTATGCGGGGCATTGAAGAAATGGCGCAGGAGCTGGTGAAAGCCTATCCGTTTCTTTCCGAAAATCAGAAAGACCTGTTCAAAGAGGAAAAGACGGTGATCGGCAAATGCCCCCGCTGCGGCGGGAACGTCTGCGAGGGCAGAAAAAACTACTACTGCGAAAAGAAGGACTGCGCCTTTGTCATGTGGAAAAACGACCGCTTTTTCGAGGAACGCAAAACCGCCTTTACCCCGAAAATTGCCGCCGCGCTGCTTGCGGGCGGCAGGGCGAAGGTCAAAAGGCTGTATTCGCCGAAAACGGGTAAAACCTATGACGGAAGCATTGTTTTAGCCGATACGGGCGGGAAATACGTCAACTACCGTATCGAGCTTGCGAGGGACAAAGAACTTACGCAGCAAGCATAGGAAAGGGGTACCCTTTCCGTAAAATCCCCGTTCTGACGCTACGCGCAGAATGGGGATTTTGCTTGTTGGGAAGTTTCCCAAACCCTCTATAAAAACGAACTGAAAGGAGCCCAAACCCTCTGTAACGATGAAAGGAGGCGTAAGCCATGCAGAACAAGCCGAAAGCAGAGCTGACCGCCGCCCTAATGCTTCTTGATACCCGCAGTATGTCATTTGATATGCGGGAAATCGACAACCGCCGCTTTATGTTCTCCCCGCAGGCGGGAGAGCTGATTTTAGGCCGACAGTATAGGGGCGGGCAGCTATACAAAAGCCATGCCGAGGAACACTTTGACAGCGGGGCGAAAGCCCCTTTCGACAGCTTTATCCGAGGCTGGATCGGCACAGGCAGGGACTACCCGGACGGTGTTATTCACTTCGCCCCGAATATTGGCACAGACAATATCCCCGCCTTTGACAATGCGTTTTCCACCCTGCAAATGTTCAGCGAAAACGGCGCGGCGGGAGATACCGTCGTGCGCGGCTTTGGGCGCAAGTGGGAGCAGCCGCTAAAAGACATCATCACACCAACAAAAGAAAGGAGCAAAACCGTGAGCGAACAGGAAAAGAACTATTCCAGCTATGATTTTGACAGGCTGGAAGTAGCAAAAAAGCTGGTAATTGAGCGAAGCATCTATTTTGAAAGTGAGAAAGCGGATATTTCCGCGCTGACCGGGCTTTCTCTTGCGGAGCTAACACGGCTGCGGCAGGAGAGCGCGGCGGCGGAACAGGCATATTCGGGTAAGCGGGCTGAGAAATATCCAGCGGATCCGGATACGCCGAAGCAGGAGCAGTCGGCGGCAGGGTTCTGAAAGATCTGGGGTCTCTGTAAATCGGGACGACACGGACGTCGCGGCGCACCGGGGTAACACCCTGGCTTTGCGCTTCAACGGCGGCCTCCTCTCTTGAACGTTTCGGAGGCGGAACCTTAGATCCCGACCAATCCCACATTTACAATACTCCTGTCAATGTTAGAGCCTTAGTCTCTGTCATTTTCTGTCGTATTCATCGTCAATAAAGTCTTCGTAATCGTCATCATCCAAATCTTCGTCGTCTTCATCCTCGTCATCGTCGTCATCATCGTAATCTTCATCATCCAAATCTTCGTCGTCCAGATCTTCGATATCGTATTCTTCGTCTTCCATATCGTTTAATTCGTCTTCGACGTCGTCATTTTCTTCGTCTGCGATATCGATCAACCCTTGCAAAGCACTGACGTCGGAATCTTCGCGTTGAGCGACGACCCAGTACGGCACGTTCGGCGACGCCGGAATTTGGCATTTCTTGGTCATTTCTTTATCCAAGAACCAACGCGGAGCATCGGCCATAATCGGGCGGTTCATATATCCTTGCATCAAAACGATTTGCTTTGTCGAGGGCAAGCTCAGCATTTGCGACGCACCGATAACGGCGGTTCCCTGCAATGATCTGGAAACGTTTTTGGAGAACGGAGTTGCTTGTTTCGACCAACCTTCCGTACGGGATGAAGAAGCGATTTCAACGGTTCTTGTTCCGATCATTTTTTCGAAACGCTGAGCCGTTTGTTCGTTGTTTTGCGACAATACGATTTTAGCCGCCGTCGTGGAAATAATGGTTTCCAGATCGTCTTTTCCGTATTGTCCCGAGATTTGGCCCAAATCTTGTCCGATCAGCAGGTAAGACACTTTTTGACCGCGTCCGACGGCGGGACCGTCTTTAACGGCGCCCAGTTTAGGCATTTGCGGGAATTCGTCGAGCACGAACAACGTGGGGAACGGACCTGTTTTTCCGCCGTCCGCCTGCGGGAAGTTCGGCGGGTTTGCAATTAAGAAGTTTGACATTAATTCGACGAACGTTCCCGTAATAATATTTAATGCGCGGGCATCGACTTGGTTCACTGACAAATAGACGGCGATAGATTTCATTTCGCCCGTGATGGGGTCTTTCATGCCGCGCAAATCGCGAAAGATGAAATCGCTCATTTTTGTTCTGGCGCGCACGGCGGAGTTTTTAAAGATACCGATACCCGTTAATGCTGTTGACAAAATAGAACCGCGTTCCTTATCCGGCGTTCCCGACAACTGGTTTAATTCGACGACGGCGCGGTGGGCATAGCCGTATTTTTTGCATTCGGCGACGGCTTGATCCAACATATCGCGCATCGGGTCTGCCAAAGCGGCCATTTGGTCGCCTTCTTCGGTACGTTTTTTAATATCGGCGGCCATTTGCATTTGAGCTTCGGTCAGCCAGTCCAGAATCATGGCGATGCACGGTTCACCGCCGACCCAGTATTCCGGCAACATTTCCCACGTACCGATGGGGACGTAATTTTCAAGGGTTAACGTGCCGTTTCTTAAATTATCCAGAGCGCCGGCGGCATCGACGTCGGACATATCCAGATAATAACCTTCCAACACTTCGCGGTCTTTGTCGTCAAGGGCGCCTTCATAAAGTTTTCCGATGAAATAATCGTTTGCGCGGGCGCGTTCGCATTTTCCGACGACAAAGTGGATAAAGCCCGTCAAGGCGTTTCGACCTGTTTTTGCCCAGTGCGGGTCGGCGCCGCCTTTAGGTTCTTCGACCAGCACGGTCACCATACTGTCGACGTACATGTCGCGGGCGGGACCCATCGGCGGCAGACACGAAGCGGATAAGGGGTTCCAGCTGGGGTAATAGATCCCTTTATCGGGTTCGTCTTCGGCACCCCAGTTAATGACGAACACGGGGCCGATGGTTTGGCGATAGCCTGTTGTTTTAAAGCACAGTTCGGGTTTCGGGTCATTAACGATAATGCTGATATTGTTTGATTCAAAGATGGTAGGCATAACGACGCCGACGGTTTTACCGGTTCCCGGAGGCGCCAACACCAGCACGGACAGCGTTTCGGGCAATCGGAGCAATTTTCCTTTCCAGCGACCCAGCACGATGATAAAGCCGTCGAACAACCCCATTTTTTTGATATCGGCATAAGTTGCGATGCGTCCGCTGCCGTGGATTTGAGAAATCCATTCGTGGGGGTTCATGATCAGCCCTGTTACCAGAATGACGAAAAAGGCAAAGAAAGGCAGCATGGGCAGGTAAAGCGGGACGCTGAAGCCGCCGGTATAATTGTAGAGCTGTTTAATCCAGTTCCAATAGGTTGTTCCGAGCGCCAAAGGATCGAGAGCGATTTTTTTGATGAATTTCCAAACATATTCCAGAGTTGTTTGGCTGATACCTTTCCCGATCAGGACGGACATGGCGAAACAAGCCACGGAGAGGACGAAAAACGTTACGCAGGAAATGGCGACCGTTGCGATACACCAATTGACTGCGGCATCTCTTTCTGCCCATTCATCACCGCGTTTTGCCATTTTTTACCAGCTCCTTAATTCAAAACAAAGATATACCTTTTTAGTATAAAAGCAATCAGATGAAAATCCAAATATTTTCCTTATTTTTCGCGGTTAATATCCGCATTCGGAAGCATACAGAACATTACTTTTGCCTTGCGCCAGGAAAGGGGAGGATTTTCCCAAAAAGTCAGTTTATCATAACGGGAAAAATCAAGAATCCCCGCTTGTATTTTTTTGATTTCTTCGGCAGCTTGTTCATCGCTCAGATCGCGATAAAAACCTTTGATGTTTTGACAGGCTCGATTTCTGAGTTTGCGTTTATAAAAAGCTTGGATAAAAAAACCGTTGGCTTCTTTCGGCGTGCACAAGATAACTGCCAAACGGGTCTTTTTCGCCCATTCGTCATAAAAAGTTTCTTTCCCGAATATGGTAACGCCGTCGCCGACATAAAGCATCTTTAACGATGCCGAAATGTCTTCCGTATCGTCTTCGTTGAAAAATTCGTCTTCAAAAGCGTCGCGTTCCAGTTCGGGAGGCTCTTCACGGGAAGCATAAAATTCTTCATCCGTAAATCCGCGTTTGTTTTCTTTTATGTTGTGCAGCAATTCGGAAATAAAGTCTAAGCGGGCTCTTCTGCCGTTTTTGGAGTACGGCAGCGCGGGAACGAACAACAAAAACGACAAACACCCGAACGCTCCGAATACAACCGGCGCCGCCGGCAAAACCTGAGCCAGAAAATATCGAGACGACGCATGAAAGCCGTTTTCAAAAATATCATGGTACCATTGAGCGTACAGGGGCAGCAGAGAGAGCGGGGACAAAACGGACTGCTTTGCGAATTCGACTGCCGTTTTTATATTTTCCTCATTGATGCCGTTTAACAAGACATAGGTTAAGGCGAACGCCAAAACGGACAAAAGGAAAAAAGGAATAAAGACTTTTACAAAGAAATTTGCAATCAGCCGAAAAGCCAAAAATGTCAACTCTTTCAGCAAACGCAAAATATCTTTGAGTATTTTTTTGATTAAAGCCGACTTATCGAACCGGCGCACGCCAACCCCCTTTGTTTTTGTTCAGGATGCGCCTAAAAAGTAAAAAAAAGATTAGCTTAACACGGAAGAAACGTCGCGGAACAATCCGTCATCGGGGGGATCGACTCTGGATACCGCATCATTAACGGGTTTGATTTCCGCAGGTCCGCCGTCTTGGAATCGGCAAACCGAAACATGCAGTCCTTCCCATACTTCAAACATATCTTCGGCATTGATAATCGTGCCTTGTTTAACGACGACCATCGGTCTGACGTCAAGACCTCTGGCTTTGCCAGTCAGCTTTGGCAACAAAGCGTCTCTGGCGTTCAGAATAACGCGGACGGGAGAAATTCTGTGGTTGCTTTCAGAGAACCATAACGGCTCTTCATCATTGAAACGTTCTTCGTCCGCCAACCAGTCGCCGGCTTCGGAATCAACCAGACACAAAAGCAAATGGTCGTCGGCGACACCGACATAATCAACGGTTTTCCCGGAAATTTTAACATCGGAAATAAGACGGTACCCGGCTTTGGAAAGAATCTCCGAAATGCTGCCGCCCGACGCCGAAGAAGAATGCGAAGGTGCAGGAGCCGGTCTGCTTTCCCGTTTCGGTTCGGGATTGGATTCGTGTTTTTCCGCATGATTGTGTTTTTTCGCATTATGTTTCGGAGCCTCTTCTTCAGGGGCTTTATCGATAGGTTTGATTTTTCCCGAACTGGCGCGTACGGCGGGCGGACGCGTTTGTTTATAGGATTTTTTTCGAGTCACTTTCGGTCGTGCGGAAGACTTTGCAGATTTTTTCTTTAAGCTTTTTAACAGCTTTATCGGGAACAAAAGAATCGCTTTGAACCAAGACACCCAAGAAATGGAACACAGAATTGTCCATCCGATGAACCACAGGGGGACAAGCATGAACAACGCAATGACGAAGCACCATTCCCGCGGTGTTTGAATGACCCATCCCTGCTGCCATTGATCCCAAATATAGATCCAATGAGCTTTAGCCAGGATGTCAAACCCCCACAATCCGACGGTCAATCTTCGATACCAGAACAAATATCCCGGAGTCCAAATGCAGGCGATGGTGAACAAACGCATCAAGGCGGCCAAGAATTTCATTTAGGATCTCCTGCTCTTTTTGCGTTTTTCAAAAATCACTTCCGGTCTCCATTAATGCCAGAATGGTATCCGCGACGGCATCGTTTATTTCCTGTGTGGAGGGCGATTGGGTTCGGATATAAGAGACTAAGGCGGCGACTTCGGGCAATTCGGAAGTTCGGCATGATCCCGTTCTGAGAACTGACATATCCCAGCTTTCCAATTTTTCGATCAGTTCTTTTGTATTTTCGATTTTCCCGTGATCCAAGACCAGGCATGCATTTACGGACAAAGAAGAATACTGGGGGAATTTTGAATAAAAGGTATCTCTCAGCTTGTTGCGAGCGTCCAGCAGGGGGCGCAAGGGCGAAGCCAAAGCGTCTTTTCCGTCTTTCCAAACGGGAATCTCTTCGTTTTCGCATACGGTCCATGAAAACCCGAGCTTTGGTCCTTCGGACATCAGGAAGATACTTTCGCCCGTAGCGGCGATTAAATTGGTATCATAAGAACCGATTTTCATTTCGCGAAAGATAAAAATGCCGCTTTTTTCCATTAATTCAGCCAAAGCAGACCATGCCTGCAAGGTTTGCAGTTTTTGATCTGCGGCAGGTTCTTGGGCACTGCCTGACGTACCGGCAGGACTCGAAGCCCGTTCGGGTATCGGTTCTTCAAAAGTCCCGGCATTTTGTGTCGGTTGTTGTTGATGCTGAGCCGGAGGTGTCTGTGTATGTGAGGTTTTTCCGCGCAGCTTATCGATTTTAGAAATTTTTTCTGCCGATATTTTGGGGACTTTATGAGTATTTTCGGCGGGCTGAGCTTTTTTTGCAGCCAAAGCGGCTTGTATATTTTCCGGGCCTTTGGCAGCTTCAATTGATTTTTGAAGCAATTTTTCGGCTTTGCGTTTTTTCAGCAACGTCAAAGGGAACAGCAAGACGGCTTTCCAGGGCAGGATATATGTTAAGAACCATGCGATCAGCCACACGGGAATAACAGAGACAAGTCCTGCAAAAAACAACATTTCTCTGGGCGTATCCATCACCCATCCGGCATTCCACTTATTAATCAGGTAATGCCAATGGTTTTCTTTCAGGATATCGAAGCGCCAGCCGGCATAGAAGGCGAATTTGAATAAAAAGAAACAAACAGCGGCGCTGATCAGGCCGGAAAGCAAAAAGGCGGGTAAGGAAAGTTTCTTTTTCTTCACTTTATGCATCCCAAATTTTTACGGACATACAAAGCAGGATATACCAAATTTTTCAAAGATGCCAAACAAAACGCACGGTATAAATAAAGAAAGGGGGAATTTTTATTCCCCCTTTTGTTTTGCATTGATATTTATCTGGATCCGCCCCGTCCTGCCGGTGCCCGCATCGGCGTTCTGGTCGGTCTGGATTGTGTCGCGGAACGCTGTTTCGAAGACGACCGTCCGATTTGTTTTGCCTTATTGAGCAATTTGTTTCTTTTTGCCTCCAGAGATTTAGTCGTTCTGGAATTTGAAGCTTCTTTTTCTTTTATGGTTCTGGCTTTGGCTGTTGCCTGTTTTGACGATTTTCGCTTGGCGCCGATTTGTTTCGGAGCCATTGCCAAAGTCATCCCTTTGTTTTTATTTTCTTTCTTGGGTTGTTTTAAGGCGGTCGCCTGTTTATCCAAATCGATCAGCTTTTTATAATCGGCTTTTCCTTCTTTGGTGTTGCTATAGTTCGGATTTTGTTTTTCAGCGCCTGTAATTTTGTTTTCCAGGCGAACCTGTTGCTGTTTTACATCGTTCAAGACCAATTTATCGTACAGCTTTTTACCTTCGGGAGTTTTTCCGAAATCAGGATTTTGTTTTTCTCCTTCGGTAATTTTCTTTTCCAAACGTTTTTGCTGGCGGCGCAGATTTCTCAGTTCAGGATTTTTTTCTTTTGAGATTGCCTTCTTTTTGGGGCGTTCTGCTTTGTCTTTAGCTTTTGTTTCTTTATTTTTCTGATCTTTTTCCGCTTGTTTCGGGCGAACTTCCTTTGTTTCGTTTGTTTTTGCTTTTTCGTTTTGAACCGGACGTTGCTGATCATCCGGAGCTCTATATTTATCATCCAGCTTTTTCATCTGGTGATCGGTCAAAGAATATTTATCGCGCAAAGTTTCTTTTTCCGCTTTAGTCAGGCGCGGAGTCGGAATTTTTAAATCTTTGAATTCTTTTTTCAGTTCTTTTTTTGTCAGACAAACCGTTGTCTTAGTTCCGTCGGCTTCCGTACGTTCAACGGCGTACATTTTTTCCAAGGTATTGATTTTTCCGCGTCCGTCTTTTCCGAATTTCATTTGTCCGGTATTGCCGATTTCGGTCACTTTAACGCCGTCTTTATCGAGGATGACCTGGTTTTCGGACGGATCGTTTGACCGGAATTTATTTGCGGCGTCTGTCTGGCGTTCGTGAGCGATTTCGCGGAGCTCTTTTTTGTATTCTTTATGAGCAGAGTGCAGATCGCGCGCGAATTGGATGGGCATGCTCAGCCGTTGGAACAAAGGTTCAATGTTCCCTAAGGTCAAAAGAGGGGAATCAGCCAACAGTTGGCAAAAGAAATTTGCGACATCGGGAGCGGCACGGATACCAAAATTAAAAGGCTTTTTTTCCTTATCGCCGCTACGACCTTCTGAATCGAGTTCGCCTTCGAAAGTCCCTTCTTTTTCGGCGCCGTTTTCGATGGTATTTTCCATATCTTCGGCATTTTCGCGTTCGGGCGTTTTTTCGGCACCGTTTTCAATCGTGTTTTCCGCGTTCGGGGTGTCTTGGGCATCAGTCATGGCTTTTCTCCGTCCTCTAACCGTTTTATCTAATTATACAAAAGAAAAGCTTTTTTGTCCAGTTCTTAACAAAAGAATCATAAAGGCGTCAGATTTTGACCCGTTTAAGGAAAGAAGCCAGGCGTTTATTGACGGCGGAAGCTTCTTTGGGACCGGCTTTGACCAGACCGAAGAATTTTTTGGGCAGCTTTTCCGTTTGAACCGGTGCAAAGAACAGCGGATTCGTCGTTAAAAGCTGATAAGCTTTTTCCGGTTCTTTTCTGGCAAAATTGAAATAATTTCGGATTAATTTTTCTGCATCTATCGGGAAATTTTCTTTTTTCAAGGCATTAATGAATGCTTTTTGAATTTCAAGTTCTTCATTTTCGTTGTCTTGTATTTCTTCGATTAAATTTTCACGTTCTTCGCGCATTCTGCGGCTTTGAGCCTTTTTAAGCATGATTTCCATGTCTGCCATAACCAACAGATAAGAAACGACCAGCTGTTCGCCGATGGAAGAGTCTTCGGATTCTTCCATATATTCAATTTCTTCTTCGATCAGGTCGTCCAGAGGCAGATTTCTGTCCAGGATGCGTTGCATTTCGGGGATAAGGGGCAAGATGGTCGTCAAATCGTCCAAGATATCATCCATCATGCCTTCCTGAGCGTTTGAGCGCAGCTGTTTTTTAAAGATTTTTAAGTCGCGTTTTGTTTGCGGCAAATCAAAAGCAAAGGGAGGCAGGGAAACGAATTCTTCTTCATCCAGCAATTCTTCGGCGTAAAGGCGCACATAGACATAAAAAAGGAAAAAACGTTCTCTGGTGCTTTCGTGCGCCGTAATTTTGCTCAAAGGATTTTCCGGCAGGACATAATTCACCCATTCATCGTCTTTGGAACGTGTTCTTTTTGATCGTTGAGACGGCGTTGCCGTATTTGAAACGATGACGGGTTTCGGCTGTTTTTGCAAAGTTTGCGCGAACTCGGCTTCGGGTATTTTTTGCGGTGTCGGAACCGGTTTTTGTGCGGGTCGCACGGAGGCATGCGCGGCGGGGGGCTGGGGCGCGGGAACGGGAGTCGGCGCGGGAGCCGCGGGCTGAACCGGACGGTTTACCGGGACTTTAATGATTTTTTTTACGGGGATTTTTGTCAGGACG
>ERZ780207.3178-NODE-3178-length-10807-cov-2.785249_pt1 | contig 10807 bp, 12 predicted proteins | sample MGYA00510977_ERZ780207 | MGnify/ENA primary metagenome ERZ780207 (study PRJEB29588, sample SAMEA2151383) | human gut metagenome | biome: human gut; feature: human-associated habitat; material: faeces | place: Denmark | collected 2008/2010 ... | reverse complement strand
TGTCAATACAATGCGATAAAGACTGTTATGCTATTGGAGAAACTATCAATTTTGATTTTTCAGTAAACAATGCAGAAACAGCATATGTTTTGATAGATGCTAATGGAGTGCGAGTAGAGCCTTGGGCAAATGTAACAGGGGAAACAAGTTATTCGTGTAGTTTTGATGAGCCTGGATATTATGTGTATAGACTTTATGCTGTAAATAGGTATGGAACGCCAGCTACAGAATGGAAGGCTTTTACAGTGTATGATGAGGAACCAAATAACATGTCAATACAATGCGATAAAGACTGTTATGCTATTGGAGAAACTATCAATTTTGACTTTTCGGTAACTAATGCTGAAAATGCCTATATTTTGATAGATGCTAATGGAGTACGAGTAGAACCTTGGGCAAATGTAACAGGAAAAACAAGCTATTCATATACTTTTGATGAACCAGGACGTTATGTTTATAGACTTTATGCGGTAAATAAATATGGTACACCGGCAACTGAATGGAAAGAATTTTATGTTTACATGAACTATGATGTTAATGCTGATGAGAAAATTGATGTCGCCGATGCCGTTCTACTCCAGCGATACCTCCTACAGGAACGCACCCTGACACAATCCCAGTGGCAGACCGCTGACCTCAACGCAGACGGCACTGTCAACGGCTTCGACTTGGCACTGCTCCGGCAGAATCTGGTGGCGTGAGTTTCTTAGAAAGTCCCTCTTGAAAAGCATGAAAGTTGATTTTTAGAAGAATTACAGATAACCCCTCAGTCAGCCTTACGGCTGCCAGCTCAGCACAAGGCACGCCCTACGGGTGCCCTTTCAGGGGAGCCGAATAAGCCTCCTCTGAAAGGGGAGGCAGATTCGGGAAATGATTCCCCAGCCCAACAGAAAAGCCGTACCCCGGAAATGTTCCACTCCGGAGTACGGCTTATTTTTTTATTTCGTTTTCATCGATTGCTTATCGGATCTTCGAGCCAACCGGCAGGCTTTCGTCAGGGAAGATCACCTTGACATCACCGTTGGGCATATCTGCCGCACAGATCATGCCGCAGCTTTCTACGCCGCACAGCTTTGCCGGCTTCAGGTTTGCCACCAGCATGATCTTCTTGCCGATGAGGTCTTCCGGCTTATACCACGGTGCAATGCCTGAAACCACCTGTCTGCCGCCCATGCCGTCGTCCAGCTGGAGTTTCAGCAGTTTCTTGGACTTCTTCACCTTTTCGCATTCCAGTACCTTTGCTACACGCAGATCGGTCTTGCCAAAGGTGTCGATGTCGATCTCCTCTGCCAGCGGCTGGGGTGTGAATTCCGGCTCCTGCGGTTCTTCCTTGGGCTGTGCTGCCAGAATCAGCTGGTTCAGTTCGTCGATCTCCTTTTCCACGTCGATACGCGGGAAGATGATGTCACCCTTGTGCACGGTCACATTTGCCGGCAGTGTGCCGAATACCGTCGCGGTGCTGTATGCCACGTCGGCTTCTGATGCCCCGATCTGCTCCCAGATCTTCGGCATGGTTTCCGGCATGAATGCACTCAGCGGAACGGTGATGATACGAATGGTTTCCAGCAGGTTGTACAGCACCGTTGCCAGACGGGTACGGTTTGCTTCCTCTCTTGCCAGAATCCACGGTGCGGTTTCGTCGATGTACTTGTTGGCACGGGAAACCACCTGGAAAATCTCTGCCAGCATGTGGTTCAGCTGCGTCTGATCCAGCAGACCCTCCAGCTTCGCAGTCAGACCGGTGGCTGCGGCGATGAGGTCATCGTCAAATTCGCCGGACTGGCGTTCGGTCGGCAGAGTGCCGCCGAAGTACTTGTCCACCATTGCCACGGTACGGGAAACCAGATTACCCAGACCGTTTGCCAGATCGGAGTTGATGCGGTTGATCATGATCTCGTTGGAGAACGAACTGTCTGCACCCAGAGCCATTTCCCGCAGGATATGGTAGCGGATCGCATCTGCTCCGTAGCGGTCAGCCAGCAGGAACGGGTCTACCACGTTGCCCAGCGACTTGGACATTTTCTGTCCGTTGAAAGTGATCCAGCCGTGAACTGCCAGATGCTTCGGCAGCGGCAGATCCAGAGCCATCAGCATTGCCGGCCAGATAATGGCATGGAACCGCATGATGTCTTTGGCAACCATATGGACATCTGCCGGCCAGTACTTGTCGAAATCGTGGTAGGCGTTGTTTTCATAGCCCAGTGCACTGATATAGTTGGACAGAGCGTCTACCCAGACATAGACCACGTGCTTCGGATCGAAAGTGACCGGAATGCCCCATGTGAAAGAGGTACGGGAAACGCAGAGGTCTTCCAGACCCGGCTTGATGAAGTTGTTGACCAGTTCCACTGCACGGGTCTTGGGCTGGAGATAGTCGGTTTCCAGCAGCAGCTTTTCGATACGCTCTGCAAAGGGAGCCATTTTCATGAAGTAGGCTTCTTCCTTTGCCTCGACGACTTCGCGGTGACACTCCGGACAGCAGCCGTTTTCGTCCAGCTGGGACTCGGTCCAGAAGCTTTCACAGGGGGTGCAGTACTTGCCCTTATATTCGCCCTTATAGATGTATCCCAGATCGTACAGACGCTTGAAGATCTTCTGTACGGTTTCTATGTGGTAGTCATCGGTGGTGCGGATATAGCGGTCATAGCTGACGTGCATTTTTTCCCACAGTGCCTTGAAGGTATTGACGATCTCATCTACATATTCTTTCGGCGTGATACCCTTTGCCGCCGCTTTCTGTTCGATTTTCAGACCGTGTTCATCAGTTCCGGTGAGGAAGATCACATCATAGCCCTGCATTCGTCTGTACCGTGCGATAGAATCGCAGGCAACTGTTGTATAGCAGTGCCCGATATGGGGATTTCCCGACGGATAGTAAATCGGTGTCGTGATATAAAACGGCTTTTTTGACATACAAGGTCCTCCTTAACATTTATGTGCCCGAAGGCTCTACCTCTTATTATAGCACAGTTTTCCGGTGTTGTCCATGTTTTTTGAAAATTTTGTAGGGGACGGGGTGCGGAACTTGCTTTTTTGGAGAAAACATGTTAAAATAATGGAAAGTGTAATGCTACGATACTTTTGAATATGGGCGTAGATCTCAAAACCATCAGCGACCATTTGGGGCATTGTGACATCAATGTCACAGCTGATATTTACGCTGATGTTCTCAGCAGTACACGAAAAGTGTTGGCGGATTCTATTGAGAAAAAGCTAACTGAATAAAAAACAGAAATTACAGCAACATAAAAAAATCGCTCTGCAAAACACAGAGCGATTTTAAAATACTTTTTAGTTGTCCAGAAGTTGTCCAAATGGACTTCTGAAACAAAAGAAATAACGCAATATCGATAAAAAATCGATGTTTCCTTATCTCTTTGAGAACTGCGGTGCACGACGTGCAGCCTTCAGACCGTACTTCTTACGTTCCTTCATTCTCGGGTCACGAGTGAGGAAGCCGGCCTTTTTAAGCTCGGGTCTGAGCTCTGCGTCTGCCTGTAAGAGCGCGCGTGCAATACCGTGGCGGATAGCGCCTGCCTGACCGGTAACACCGCCGCCCGAAACGCGGCAAACAACATCGAACTTGTCAGCGTTTTCGGTAAGAACGAGCGGCTGACGAACGATAACCTTTAAGGTTTCAAGGCCAAAGTAATCGTCAATATCTCTTTCGTTGATGGTGATTTTACCTGTACCTTGATATATTCTGACACGGGCTACAGAACTTTTTCTTCTGCCGGTGCCGTAAAAATAAGGCTTTCCTTCAAACATATCTTCTGTCTCCCTTCTCAAAATTCATACTTTTCAGGCTTTTGAGCAACCTGAACATAATTTTCGCCTTTGTATATGTGCAAACGGGTAAGAGCCTTGCGACCGATTGTAGTATCGGGAACCATGCCCTTAACAGCAAGCTCCATAGCAAGCTCGGGGCGGGTGCTCATAAGGGTTGAATACTTAACCTCTTTAAGACCGCCTATAAAGCCCGTATGACGGCGATAATACTTGTTTTCTAACTTTTTGCCTGTTAAAACTGCCTTTTCAGCATTGATTATGATAACATGGTCGCCACAGTCAACATGGGGAGTGAATGTGGGCTTAAGCTTACCGCGAAGCAAATCGGCGGCTCTTGCGGCTGTGCGGCCGAGCGGACGGTTTGCAGCGTCAATAATGTACCACTTGCGCTGAACTTCGGCAGGTTTTGCCATAAATGTAGACATAACCGAAACCTCCAAAATTAAAATTCAATATTTAAGTGCCCGAATATAATACCACAGGCAAAAGTCTTTGTCAACACAATTTTTTCAAAAATTTAATTTAAAAATCAAAATCTTTGTTTTTCTCTTATTTTCTCTCATTTTCTCTCGAATACTCACTTGTGATTTTTGAAAATTTGAGGCTTTGGTGCTGTAAAGCAAAAGAATTTTTGTTGTAAGGGCATACAATCACTAAAAATGAAAATTGTATTTACTCACAATTTATATGTAGGCATTTATGACAGTACGCCGTTTGCATCGCAGGAAAGGCTATTGGTTACTTCTTGCGTAACATTAGTAACAAATAAAACTGTGTGTTTGAAAACACCTGTGGCTCGTGCTGTGTTGCCTGTTTTGCTTGTAGTGTAAGAATCAAGACTCCAACCACTTGCTAAATCACTTGCACTACAACTAACTGCCGTACAAGTGGCACTTATGCCGATGTTTACGTTGAATGTGCCGTTTATTTTAAATTTGAATAAAACATTGCCGTCGCTGTTTTTTATTGTTGAAGTTTTGCTACCGCTTACTGTTTTATTGGTTGCAAAAGTGCTCATACTATCGATTTTTTGAGTTATTGTAGTTGTTATCGAACTGCCGACAGCAAAATAATCAGTAGTTTCACTGATTATTATTTCATTTTCTGTCGTTTTGTCATAACTTGCAGCTGAAGCATTAAAACTAAAAATTTAAATTAAAATAATGAATGTTAAGATGAATGATAAAAATTTTTTCATATTATTACCCCTCATTATAAGTAATATCGGTATAGACATAGATAGGTTGATTTCTCTCGCCGTCTGCAATTATATAAATTACAAGTGCTGAAACTGCGACTAAAATTGCCGCAAGAATTGATATAATTATCACGGAGATGCGCTTTTTAAGCTTATATGATTTTATGTATGCGCCATCGACACCAGCCGTAAATTCAGCCGCAATACTTTCAGGTGTTCCAAAACGCTGTTCAATCTTTTCTATTGTAACGGAATCGCTTTCGTAAACAAAGGCGCAGACCGAGAATTTCAAATCATCGAGCATTTTTCGCATTGTTTTGTTATAGCAAGGCAAATTCCTTTTTATCTCTTTAAAATAATGTTTTAGCTGTTTTTGAATTTTATCCGTCTTTTTCATTTTTTTCTCCCAATATAAGTAAAATGCCGTTGTGCATTGAAAAATACTCGCGCTTTATTTCGTCAAGATAGTCAATACCAGCCTTTTCAATGTGATAATACACGCGTGTGCGGCGTTTACCGACCTTTTCACGTCGGTCACTGATACAGCCTTTTTCAATCAAACGGTAAAGCACTGGGTATAGCGAACCCTCGGTCACAACATACGAATCATGACTGAGTTCTTTAAACTGCTGACAAATTTCATACCCGTACATATCTTTTTGGCTTAAAAGCGACAAAAGCACAAGCTCAATTGTGCCGCGTTTAAGTCCCTCTGAAATGCTCATTGGAAACACCGCTTTCATTCTATCAAATTTATTATAATACAACTAATTGATGTAATCAATACTTTGTGTGACAAAATATTATTGACAGATACGAACGAATATGTTATTATTAAATCAGAAATTATGAACACACTGCAAGAAGGGAGCGATACCAATGCACAGTTTAGAAGACGCAAAAGAACATTATTTTAAAATTAAAGGAAAGGAATACGATTATGAAAAGAAAATCGCAGCGGTATTGCTATGTGTTGCATTACTGCTGACAATATCATTTAATGTATCGGCATATGAGAACAAAACTTACCTAATAATTATTTTGCAAATACAAGATGTGTAGTGACAACAGCTTGTGGCACTGCCGAGGGTGGAGAAAACGACACTACAAATTTTGTAAACCTGTTGCATCAAAAAGGTGTTCAAACTGTTGTGGGTTTTGCAGGCACAACATATTTTTTTTATAAAGCAAATTCGTTAGAAGTGGTTACGTATTGCGGTGCGCAAAAATGGATGATTGAATTTACGAGATTGCTTGGCGAAGGCTGTAATGTTCAGTCAGCAGTTGATCAAGCGTTTCAGTTAACATTAAGCGCCAATATTGCTGTAAGCGAATATACTATGGAAGATTTTTTGAGCAATAAAATACCAGAAGAAGATTTGATTGTGGAAGTGTACAGTGGGTTACATACTTGTCAAATTGTCGGCAATAAATCTCAAATAGTAAAACATTAACTTTTGTGAAAGGAGTTCAATAATATGAAAAAAATAATAGCAATTATTTTACTGGCGGCTTTTTTTGTTGTGCTTGTAGGTTGTAACAAAAACAATAGCGAAACTAAAAATAATTCTTCAACAGAAACAATGCTTGCTGAATCAACTTATAAAGCACAAGCAGCTATACAGGCAGGTGAGGTTGAAAACATTCCTAATACTGATTTTTTGGCAAAAGATCAAGATGGTCAACCTGAAGTTTTGTCAGACGAAGACCGGGCGGTAAATGAAGAAATTGCAAAATATGTTGAAACCGAAGTTGTTTTCAGAGCAAATAAACAAGAGGTTGTAAACGGCAAAACCTTTAATCTAAAGTTTTCAAAAGTCAAAGATTATATTCCGGACGGTGTTATATATAGCAACGATTTGGGTGACACATTTGAATATGATATAAAAACCGGAAAGCTTCGTGAAGCCATAATGGATTCGCTTATTACGGAAAAAACAGTTGAAAGCATAGACAAAGACACCGCGCTTAAGTGTGCCGCCGAATATGCTGCAACAAAATGTGATATAAACAATTATACTTTGACTTTAGACCGAGAAGATGAAGAAGGATATAGTTTTGTATATGTAAGATATATCGCAGGTTATCGAAGCACAGATAGATTGTCGCTTTCGGTTGGATTTGACGGTAAAATCACTCATGTAGGTGATACCACTGATGTTTTTTTGGGCAAAAATATAAATTATGACAAAGCGTTTATTGATTCGAAAATAAAGGAGCATGCTGATGAAAGCAAGGTTGATTGGAACAGCGTAAAAATCTACGTTGAAAAAGAAACCGAAAAAGTATGGGCAAAGGTTAAGGTTGAGGAAATTGGTGCTATACTTGAAATCCCTCTTGAATGATACAATCACAATCTTTGTTTACCTACATTATAACAATAAAAATGAGGGCTTGCCTTTTTGGCGAGCCCTCGCACGGTTTTTTACGCTGTCATATAACTTTAATAGAAAAATTTTTATTGATTTTAAAAATAAATTGAACTTGTCGCAAGTATATGTTATTATCAAAATGTATGACAATAATGAAAGTGATGATATATGAAGGTTTTGGCAGTCGGCGATGTTTGCGCGCCGAGCGGTTGTGATTTTGCGTTTAAGGTTATACCTAAATTAAAGCGCGACAAAAATATAGATTTTATAATTGTAAACGGTGAAAATTCCGCCGCAGGCAACGGCATAACATCTGCCAGCGCACAAACGCTGTTTTCGGCTGGCGCCGATGTTATTACGGGCGGCAATCATACCTTCCGCAATAAAGAATTCCACGAAATGCTTGAAAACAACCCGTTTGTGTTGCGCCCGCACAATTTAAAGGATGAAAACATAGGCAGCGGTTACTGCCTTTTCGATATGGGGCGTGCCGCGGCGGCGGTTATAAATATTTCGGGGCAGATATATCTTGAAAGGTTAAATGCCGACAACGCTTTAAAATGTGCCGACGCACTTGTCGAAAGGGCAAAATCTGACGGCGCAAGATTCATATTTGTAGATTTTCACGCCGAGGCCACAAGCGAAAAGCGGGCTATGGGCTTTTACCTTGACGGTCGTGTTTCGGCGGTTTTCGGTACGCATACGCATGTGCAAACGGCAGACGAGCAAATCCTGCCCTGCGGCACCGCTTATATTACCGACCTCGGGATGACGGGTGTTATAGATTCGGTACTCGGTGTAAAAAAAGAGATAATAATAGGCCGTTTAAAAGATAACGATATGTCACGCTTTGAACAGTCAAGCGGCAGATGTATGTTAAGCGGATGTATTTTTGAAATTGATGACAAAACCGGACTTGCAAGCTCGGTTGAAAGAATATGCGTAAAGTAATGCACATTATATTATTAAAAAGGGCAGGTGACACCGCTTGAAAAAAACCGTTTGTATTTTAATTTGTTTTTGCATAATGCTTTGCCTTGCTTCGTGCAAAAGCGGCAATGACACCGTAAACAGCTCACAGCCCGACTCGGTTGTTTTGTCGGAAAACGGCGAGGATAAAAAGAGTATCAGTCTGCTGTACTCTTACGGCGACGCCTTTGACCCGTACAAACCGCCGCAAACCGTCAGCTCTCTATGCTTCTTTATGACTGCCTTGTAAAAACCGACAATAACTTTAACGCCGTATATAATCTGGCACAGTCGGCTCAAACGGTTGACAGAGTTTGCACCGTAAAGCTGCGCGATGCGGTTTTTACCGACGGAACACCGCTTACGGCAGACGATGTTATTTATTCATATAATATGGCAAAAAGCTGTCAACGGTATTTAAATAATTTTTACGAGGTGACGGGTGTTTCGGCGTCCGACTCAAAAACGGTGGTTTTCAATCTGTCACAGTGTGACCCGTATTTTGTAAATCTGCTTGATTTTCCCATAATAAAAAACGGAACATCGGGGCTTACAAATGCCGACGGCAAAAAGATAGCACCCACGGGCTGCGGAAGATATTTTTTGTCGGAAGACGGTTTAAGCCTTAAATTAAACACAAACTATTACGGTAAACGCGGTGTTATTGAAACAATAAATCTTATAAATTCGCCCGACGCGGCGTCAACATCCCATTATGTTGAGGTGGGTGCCGCGGACATATATTATACCGAAGACGGCGACATAGTAAGAATGAGCGGCAAACGGACCGATGTTAATTTAAACCGACTCGTATATATAGGTATAAACAGCTCATACGGTTCTTTGCAAAGCCGTGAAATGCGCTACGCCATATCCTCGGCGCTTGACCGAAACGCCGTTTGCGCTTCTGCTTATTACAACAACGCCGAGCCTGCAAGCGGGTATTACAATCCTTATTTTGAGCCTGCAAGTGTGCATCAAACGATTGAAAAAACACCCAATGTTAAAATAACGGTTGAAAATCTTTCGAAAATAGGGTATAATAATTTGAATTCGAGCGGCTTTTATGTAAATTCGTCGGGTAATAACCCGTCGTTTACGCTGCTTGTAAATTCCGAAAACGCCTCGCGCGTTTCGGCGGCAAATCTTATATCTGCTCAGTGCAAGACGGCAGGCATACAAATAAATGTAGTACAGTGCAGTTACGAGCAGTATTTAAACCGTTTGTCAAGCGGCGATTTTCAGCTGTATCTCGGTGAAATACAGCTTCTTGACAATATGGATTTTACAAACCTTGTTGTCGCCGGCGGAAGTGCGGCGTTCGGGGTAGGGCTCGAAAACAGTTCGGTCGGTGATACGCCCGAGCAAAACGGCGACGCTGTAGAAGCCCCGAAAGACAGCTGCAAGCAAATACTTGACGCCTATCACAAAGGCGAGTGCGGTATAAGCGATATTGCAGGCACACTGCTTACCGAAATGCCGCAAATTCCCGTTTGCTATCTGAACGCAGCTTTGTTTTACAGCTCAGATATAACGGGCGGCGTATCGGCAAGCACAAGCGATATTTATTTCAGCATAGAAAATTATGAATTTTAGGAGGATCTGTTTATGATATCTTATGAAACCAGAATAGGCACTGTTTGCTTTACCGAAAACTTTTTAAGCAAGTTAATCGGCCACACGGTTACATCCTGCTTCGGCGTTGCGGGTATGATGCCCTCGTCAAACCGTCAGCGTCTGTTCGGTCTTATTACAAAAGAACAGGCACTTGACACAGGCATAAAGGTTACGGGCAATGCAAACCAAATTGATGTTGAAATTCATATAATGGTAACCTACGGAATGAACATTGCCGCCATAGCGGCAAGCATAACCGAAAAGGTTAAATATGTTGTTGAGGAATCTACCGGTATTACCGTAAACAAGGTAACCGTAAAGGTAGACGGAATAAAGGAATAAGTTTTTCTTTTGCTTATAGAAGGAGTGTTCATTTTTGTTTAACGGTAATATTTTACGCGACGCTGTTATTTCTGCCGCTAATAATCTTTCAAATAATCGCAGGCAGATTGATGAGCTTAATGTATTCCCCGTGCCTGACGGCGACACGGGCACAAATATGTCTATGACGCTGTCAAACGCAGTTCGTGAGCTTGAAAAAATCGACGGCGAACCTGCAGGTAAGATTGCGGCGGTAAACGCATCGGCGTTGCTTCGCGGCGCGCGCGGAAATTCCGGCGTTATAACCTCGCTTTTGTTCCGCGGCTTTGCCAAGGGCATCGGAAACGATGAAACAGTAACTGCCGCAAATCTGGCAGAGGCATTCAAATCGGGGGTTGAGGCGGCATACAAGGCCGTTATGAAGCCGAAGGAGGGCACCATCCTGACCGTCATCCGCGTGATCGCGGAGGATTCCGGCCGCTATGTGGTCAAGCATCCGGGCGACCTGCCCAAGCTGCTGGATAAGGTTATCCGCAGCGGC
>ERZ780207.3169-NODE-3169-length-10831-cov-3.731997_pt1 | contig 10831 bp, 5 predicted proteins | sample MGYA00510977_ERZ780207 | MGnify/ENA primary metagenome ERZ780207 (study PRJEB29588, sample SAMEA2151383) | human gut metagenome | biome: human gut; feature: human-associated habitat; material: faeces | place: Denmark | collected 2008/2010 ... | reverse complement strand
GTTGAAAATGTGGTTGAAGTAGGATGTGCGGTAGCGCGGGATGATTTCGTCGATAAGACCCATCTGTGCGCGTGCTTGGGCTTCGAACTTCTCAATGTCGATGAGGCGGCGGGCTGCATCTTCCGGACTTACCGTCTCTGACGCAAGAGGAGAATCTGCCGGGACGCTGACAGAGGCAAGCTCGTGCCATTTCATATCCAGAATCGATGCGGCTGCAAGCTCCGTGGTCATAAATCCCTGGTTGAAAGTTCCTGCTGCTACAATTTTCTTTACAAGAGACTCAGGAATCACCTCACCGCTCTCGTAATGGAAGGCGTAGGTGGAGAGAACCTCAGGCTGGAACGCCCAGTTTTCGTTAATCTGAGACGGAAGTTCCACAAAGTCGCGTGCGACGGATGTGCCGCTGACGCCCTTATAGTGGCATTTTGTGAGAAGACCGTGGAGCGCGTGACCGAATTCGTGGAACATCGTTCCCACTTCGTCAATGCTCAGCAGCGACGGTTTGTCGGCTGTCGGTTTGGTGAAATTGCCCACATTCACGATAATCGGACGGATTTCTGTCCCGTCTGCCGCAACCCACTGATTGCGGATGTTGTTCATCCACGCTCCTCCGCGTTTTGTTCCGCGAGGATAGTAGTCGGTGGTGAGTATTCCCAAAAGACTTCCGTCGGTGGCGTCAGAAACACGGAATACTTCCACATCCGGGTGATATTTCGGAGCGCCTTCAACAGGCTCGATGCTGATGCCGTAGAGTTTGGAGGCTGTCGCGAATACACCCGCACGGACATTCTCCATCTTGAAATATGGACGTGTCTGAGCCTCGTCGAGGTCGTATTTGTCTTTACGCACACGCTCTGAATAATAAGCCCAGTCCCAAGGCTGCACGCGGCTCCCCTCAGGAAGCAGCCCGTCGGCGATGTCTTTATCCATAGCCGCCTGCAAATCAACAAGTTCCTCACGGGCTTTAGCAACCGCAGGAGTTATGATTGTCTCAAGGAAACTGTCCACTGCCTCGGGAGTTCCCGCCATTTTGTCCGAAAGGATGAATGCGGCAGGTGTGTCATAACCCAGAAGACGGGCCTTTTCCTGACGGAGACTGAGGATTTTCATAATGATTTCCCTATTGTCGGTCGCTCCACCATTTGCGCCACGAGTAGAGTAGGCACGGAACATCTTTTCACGGAGTTCACGATTGGAGCAACTTCCCATAGTCGCAGCATATTGGGAAATGCTGATGCCGAATTCCGCAGCGAAAGCATTGTTCTCGGCAAGAAGATTGGTTCCGAAAGTCTGCTCCAGGGAGGCGAGAGATGAATTGATTTGCCTCATCCTGTCTTGCTTCAACGAGTCCAGAGCCACGCCATTTGCGACAAAGGCGCGATAGACTTTGTCAAGGAGCATCTGCTGCTCACGACTTAGAGCCGCGCCACAGTCCTCACATCCGCTTTCACGGGCAAATTCGGAGTCTGCATAGACCTTCTGCACCCTTTCGAAAAGCGAGGAGTTAAGATAGATATTGCTCGAATGCTGCGAAACCATAGGGATGACTTTTTCCACAACAGTCTGAAGTTCAGGAGTTCCGTCGGTTTCCGAAAGATTGAATAGCACGCCCTCCACTTTCTCCAGCAGCCCGCCCGAGAGGTCCAAAGCTGCGACGGTATTCTCAAAAGTCGGCGCCTCGGCACAATTCACGATTGCGGAAATTTCCTCATTCTGCTGACGTATTCCCTCTTCGACCGCAGGGATATAATCCCCCACCTTGATTTTCTCGAACGGCGGAATCCCGTAAGGAGTGTCCCATTCTGCGAAGAACGGATTTTCGCGGCATCCGACCAATGCCAATGCTGTTGCCATAATAACGATTGTCTTTTTCATACGATATATATTTTTTTCAATTTTCATGCAGAGAGCCGCGTATGACTCCAAAGATAGAAAATGGTGGGGAATAAAACAAATCGGACCGGAACCTTGCGGAAGGTCCGGTCCGAAAATCTGTTTGGCGTGGGATTACTCGACAACCACGTCGTCTTGGTCGCGGAGAATGAGCTGCACGCCGCCCTGATACATAGTGAGGATACCGGTGACGGTGATGGTTTTGCTGCCCTTGAGGACCTCCGGTGCTATTTGCAGGTCAGCGAATTTTGAATAGCCGCTCGTGCGAATCTGAACAGTTCCGCCGGCTCCGGTGAAGTACTGGCTCACAGAGTAGGCGTTGGCGTTGCTCTGGAGCTGGCTCTTGATTTCAGGCTTGCTGAGTTCGCCGTAATTGTCAGCGCCGCCGCCCACGTGAGCCTTGTCCCAAATGCCGGAGTTGAGATATTCGAGGAACTTGCTCTTGGACATCGCCCAAGTTGTCACACCCCAGTTGCCGGGTGCGCCCGCCTTGTCGGCGTTGTCCTTGGTGAGGAATATGCGGTTCTCAGACTTGTCGTTTGCCTCGTTTCCGTTAAGATAGACAAGCGTGAATGCCTCATCTGCATACTTAAGTCCAGAGATTGTGACAAGTGCTCCTACAGCGTCAGATGTGGCCTGACAGTCATTCTTGCCAGGAAGGGCTGAAATCTTCCTGGGAGCGATTGGCTGAAGGTCATTGACATCGCAGCGGAACACGTGCCGGTCAATTATGTACTGGTCCTCGATGTACGAAGTAGAGTACTTGATCTGCTGAGGATCCTTGAGGCCGAGCTGAACCGAGCCCTGTCCGCCATAACTTCCGCTCTTGTAGCCATATTCCCCTACAGAAAGACCGTCAAGAGAGATGTAGACCATCTGACCGACCTTGTAGTCGTTGTGGAGACTGGTGCGTCCTACCTTGATTTCTATTCCAGGGCCGTTGGCATCGTCCTGAATGTAGAAAGACTTGTAGAAGTTGCCGGAACGGTCGGAAGTGGTGATGCGTCCCTTAATCCAGAGATCCTCGGAAACCTCCCAGCACCAGGTTTTTAACTGTTCGGAAGCTCCGGCCTCGGATGCCTTGGAGATAAATCTCTGCGAAAGTTCCTTTATCGTGAGAACGGTACCGGTGACACTTTCCTCCGGATCAAACGGAGTATAAGCCTCCGGATTATCATATTTTCCGGTGAAGACCGGCTGAAATTCCTCGCAGGAGGTAAGGAGAGCGGCCGCTGCCGCGAGTGCAATAATTATCCTTTTCATTGTGGGTCCTCCTTAGAATCTGAAATAAAGGTTCAACATATAGTTCACTCCCTGCATATAGAAATACTTGGAGTCGAACTTATAGTAGTTCTTGTAGTCCGCGCTCTTTATGAGACGTGTCTGCTCATAACCGCCGGTCCTTATATCCCTGTTGTTCAGGAGGTTCTTTGCCTCAAGAGAGAAACCGAAGTTGTAGGTTCTGCGGATATACCAGGACTTTCCGACGCTGAGGTTCATCACCACTGCCGGCTTGAACTTCTCCTGAGCGGTCATATAGTTGATTTCACCCGGGGTGAGTCCCGCGTCAGTGTACTCACTGTTGAGAATCCAGCTCTTGGCGTGCTCTGCAACCATATCGTCGTAGAGTTTGTTGTCAGGACCGGCTGCCGCCTTGATTGTCCTGTAGAGCGGGTTCATATCAAGATAGGAGTTAGCATAGACATTGGCTCCGAGAGTGAAGAACCAGTATGAACGGGTCCTGTAGTTGAGAGCGAGGTTTGCAGCGAGCTGCGGTGTCGAAGGAACGTGGTGTTTCTGAATCTTCTCCACCACATAGTTGCCGTCCTCGTCAACCTCGAAACAATCATTAGGGATGATTGTGGAGTTCGCAGGAATCTCGGCATCTGCCCTAAGCTTATAGACAGGGCTGCTTGCCCAGTAGGTTATAGGCTTGCCGTAGGAATCTGCCACGATTTCAGAGCTGTTGTCCACTGTCTGATACATTGTCGGAGTGGAGGTGTAGATGTACTGGCCCCAGCTCAGAGCACCCTGAAGGTTGAGTCCGGTCACTCCCAACGGAAGTTTGAATCCGAGTTCAAGTCCGAGATGACGCTGGTCGATGCCTGTCATCGCAAAGTTGGTGAAGGAGTGCTGTGAGTCGTCGTAGAAAGACTTCATCACTGACTGGTCCATAATCTGAGTCACAAATCCGGTAAGACGAAGGTCGTAGCCGTTGTTGCTCAACTGGTAGTTGATGTCGGCTGAGACGGTCTTGGTGGTGGTAAGATTAGGAATCAACGAGTTACGTGTTCTCGGTGAAAGGAAGGACTGGTTGAAAGTCGGAGCATCGTTGAAGAAGCCGACATTTGCGAAGAAACGGTGTCCTCCGGTGAGAACATACTCAGCGTGAGCCTTCACGGAATAGGTGAGGAAGGTGGAAACCTTTGACTTGCCCTTCGATGTGATGACCTCTTCGGTAATCGGGTCGTAGGTGGTGAGTTTCAACGGGTTACCATTAATGTCCTTGACGATGATTTCGTTGAACTCATTGCGGATTGCATTTGACCCGCCATCCCAAGCCGTAGGGAGCGACTGCTCTGTGTCGAGACCTGCAAAAAGGCCCTTGCGCACCAGACCCTCTCTCCAGAATGAGGAGAATCCGAGTTTCGCACCGACATTTGCCTTGAAGTTTCCGAGATCGAAACGTCCGTCAGCCCAGAGATTGCCGTTACGCACCTGTGCGTAGTAGTCGTAGCCGTATCTTCCGCCTTTTCCGATCTGTTTTGCTGAACCGTTTGCAATCCACCAGTCGAGGTCGTTCTGAATCATAGCGTCTGAGAATGCGAAGTCGCGCTCCGCGAAGTTGTCGGTGTTGAGATAGTACTCGCCGCCGAGAAGGTCCTTGATTTTCTTGTAGTACTCGGAACGGTTGATTTTCGCGTTGAGACCTCCGTTGAGAGTGAACCAACTGTTGGCGCTCCATTTCACATTTGCAGCCAAGTTGAAGTCGTGCTGGTCGACGCGGCGCTCTTCCTGGACATACTTTGAACGGCCGTTGGCGGCGTTGTAGTTGATGTTGTAGAGACGGTCCCAGTCGAGGTGCTGAGTGTTCACATCAGTGCGCCAAGCCTCTCGGGCAAACTCATATTTGTCCATATTGTAGCGACCCCAGTTGCTGTCTTCCATATAGAAGTAGCTCGGGAGGTTGCGGTAGTAGTCCGGGCGCGGGTCTGCGGAGTCGTACCAGTCAAGGGCAGAATATCCGTTCTTTCCGGTCCTGTAGAGGAGAGTCACGCCGGCCTCAAGGTTCTCAAGAGGATTTGCGGTGTATTTGAGGATGAATACAGGCTCGTGGGTGCTGCGTACACGGGAGTTACGGACCTTGCCGTTCTGATAACCCCAGTTGGAGTTGTACATATTGTAGCTGAACTCGCCATTTTTCTTCATCATATCATAAACTTCCTGTGTGGAAGCGTTCTGTGCACCTCTTGAACCCGGAGTCGCGAATGCCATGAATGCAAGACGGTGTTCGTCGTTGAATTTCTTCTCCGCACCGAAGTAGTAGGCAAATGAACGGTAGTAGACACCCTTCACCCAATCGTTACCTCCAAGACGGGCGGAAACATTGGCAGCAAATGACCATCCGTTGTCGAGCTCTCCGGAAGCGTAGTTCGCCATAAGACGAAGACGGTAGAGAGCCGAGTTGCTCAAGAGGCTGAAACGCCAGCCCGGACGCACCGATGCAGGATTTGCGAGAATGTTGGTGACACCGTTGTAACCACCGAGGCTGTAGTCGGAAGTCTCTGTTCCGATGGTGCTCTCCTTTGCCCTCATAGCTTCGTTGAGTCCGCTCCAGAGTGAGAAAGGCGAATAACCTGTCACAGCATCGTTCATCCTCACACCGGCGAGAAGCACATCCTGGGTTTCATTGGCATATCCCCTGTTCTTGAAACGTACGTCGCTGAATCCATATCCCACGATGTTGTTGTAGGGGTCGTTGGCGCCGAAAAGGATTGCGGGAGCATCGGTATATCCCGAATCTTCCATATCGAATTCGGCGAAATTGGAATCATCGACTTCCGCAACTCTCTGTTCTGCAACGAGTGAGACAAAAATAAGGTCTTTCACATATCCCTCTACCGTGAGGTTGATGCGTGAAGAAATGAACCCTTCTGCGGAAACGGTCATCAGATAGTTTCCGTCTTCGAGGCCTTCGAAAATGAATGAACCGTCTGCGCGCGAGAAGTCATCGACAACGGCAACGGCATCTTTCACGATGGTGATGTGGGCATTTGTAATCGGAACACGTCCGGCGCGGTTGACAACAGTTCCCTTCACTCCACCAAGTCCGCCTGTCTGGGCGAAAACGGAGAGCGAGCAGAGCAGCGCCGCGAATGCCGCAAGAATTTTTTTCATCATATCTTATTATTAGTTTATATCAATTTTTGCATCCATTTTTGCATCAAATGCTTGGATGGCGATGTCGTTATTTCCCAATGACGATATAGGTAGGATAGTGGTCGCTATATCCGCCCACAAAAGCCCCGTTGGAGAAGGTCCTGAACGGATAGCCCTTATACTGTCCCTTCTGGGTTGTCATCCAAGGGCGTTTGAACACCACTCCGTAGTATTCTTTGCCGTGATTTTTCGTCACCGGCTGAATCTTGAGCCCTCCATCCGGAGCGTGCGCAAGGTTGTAGTTGACAAGTTCGAGGTCGTAGATGCTCCAGACTCCCTGGTAGCAGAGAGAACCGTAGCCGGCCTTGAGCATCGAAATGTAAGGTGAGTAGAACTCGGTCGGGGTCACATTTTCGAGGTGCTCCTGTCCGTGGAGATATTTCGCCATCGAGTCGTCGGTCGGGTTGTCGTTCATATCACCCATTGCGACGATTTTGATTCCGGGGTATTTCGCCTCCATTCTGCGCGAGTGATTGTAGATAATCTCGGCACCGCGGCTGCGTAAATTGCCGCCCTTGCCACCAATCCTCGACGGAAGGTGGGCGACATAAAATGCAAAGTGCTCACCTGCTATAAGTCCGTGAACCATAAGGATGTCACGGGTTTTGAAGTAGCTGGTGTCCGTGTCTGAAAAGTCGATGTCGGAATTGAAATCGAAAGGGATTGACTCACTGTCGAGGTAGGTGAACTGGTCCGGTTTGTAGAGCAGGGCCACGTCCACGCCACGGCGGTCCGGGCTGTCGTAGTGGACAATCTGGTAGTTCGCGTCAGCAATCTCAGGCTGGCTCACGAGGTCCTCGATGACGAGGCGGTTTTCAATCTCTGAGATTCCAAGTATGGTGTGCCAGCGTTTGTTGTTGTCGGCCATCGAACGGATGACTTTCGCCATGTTGTGGAGTTTTTTCTCATATTTCGCCTGCGTCCACTTGTTCTTTCCTTCCGGAAGGAACTCGCTGTCGTTCTTGACCGGGTCGTCGTAGATGTCAAAGAGGTTCTCAAGGTTGTAGAACCCGATGACGTAGTTCTGCTGAGTTTTCTGCGCCGATGCCGAAAGGGACATCAGAAGCAGGAGAGCAGCAACTATAAATGAACGTTTCATATCCTTTGTCTGTCGTTTATGTTTATTCTGTTATTATTCAGTGTCTTATGTGGAAGATACCTGCTGCTACAAAGGCCAGGTATTGACAGTTGGAGCCTTCGCCTCTATTTCCGCAGCCTTTGCGTCGCCTACCTTCGCCGGAAGATTTACAAACAGGTCGATACCAAGCTTTTCCTCGAGGGCAGCGATGGACATCATGTCGCGTTCATCGGCAGTGCGGAGAGGGTCAGTTTCGTGGTCGAGCCAGATTGCACATCCGGAGTAACCCGAAGACCGGCTGTAGCGCAGGAGAGCTTTGTAGTAGGCAGTAGGAACGGTGACGTATGGACCGCTTTTGCCAGCCTGTCGCGAAGAAGTGCTTCCATTTACCACACAACCGGTAACGACGTAGAGGGTGTCTGTCGCCGAGTTCAGCGAGTTTGCCCACGAGCGCACAGTGCCCTCAAGCTTCTTCCAGATATTCTGATTGAACTGGCTGCGCTGGGGCGTCATATTAGTCGGGTAGAATGTCTGGACGTTGCTGTCAAGATAGAGTCTGTCGGCAGATGGCAGCTGATGACCACGGTCATACCCTCTTCCAAATCCGCCGTTCCAAGTGTTGGCTTGTTCCGACCGTGGAATGAGCGGGTCAAAAATGTCCCACTTGGCCGTCCTATCGCCACCCCCAATGAGTCCCTTGTTCAGCGGGTAGGCCACCCAAAGAGCCAGATGTTCCGTGCTACTCCAATAGAAGGAGTAGTTGCGAACTCTCTTGCTTCCGGTCGTCATGCTATGCCAAGCCCAAAGCAGCCCGTCATCGGATTTGGTCTCCGGGAGTTCCATCCAACCGCAGGATGTCGCATCGGCAGTTCCGCCGTCAGGCCCGGCGCCGTCCGCAGTTTGGGTGAAGCGCACTTCCGCGGCGTCGTTCTCGGTAGAGACTATGACATAGACGCTGCGTGAGGCTCCGGTCTTGTTTGCGTCGTAACTGAGTTTGATATTGCTCTTGTAGCCGGTGCCGACGCTGTGGCTGAGCTCTGCCCAGGCCTCGTCTCCACCGAAATCAAGCTCAAGGCTCCATGCTCCGTCTGCCCGCACGACCACAGAGACTTTACCGGCGTCCTTGCCGGCACTCTCCGGGTTGAGTGTCAGGGAAAGTTCAGAATTTTTCTTTACTCCAATGGGGTCGCAGGATACAATCAGCACAGCAAATGCCACAAAAGCGAAAATTCTGCTGATTGACTTTGTCCAATTGACGTTCATCAAAATGTTTTCTATTATTGTGAGTTAAGGGAAGCCCGCCTTGAGAGCGGGTTTCCCTTATAGAATCAAATGTTTTTGGAGTGCGCTTACTCTGTTACAATGTTCCAAACAACAGCCCTAGAATCAGTTCCTTTTACGGAAGTTGCCTTAACTGTCATTGCTTTCTCAAGAGGCTTGCCGCCATTGAGTTCTGCGATATTAATGGTAAAACTTTGCTTAGCGGCAATATCAGCTTCGCTCATAGTAAATGGAGGATTACCCGAAATACTTACGAGTTCTTTAAGTTCTATCTTTTTAATCTCAGTTTCACCTAACGAGAACGAAAGGGAAGCTGTTTTACCTTTGTAAGCGGCCGCATTGAAAGTAACCTTAGAAACACCGGCAACTATGGTAATATCCAATGAACCAGCATTTTTAGATGCTCCCAGTTTGAAACCTTTATATTTTTTAGCACCTTCTATAACATCTGCGTCATAAGCATTCGTGCCCTTAGATACATCCCAAGTCACAGTTGTCGGCTCTGATGGTTCAGGTTCTGGTGTCGGGCCTACAGGTTCAGTTGTTCCCTCAGCCTTAACAAGGACTTCCTTGATTTCCCAAGAGCCACTTTCGCCATCTTTGGAGGTGTAGACAAATGCGATCTTAACCTTTGAACCAAGATAAGCCTTAAGGTCAATGCTTCCAGAAGAAACAAAAATCCAATCAGTGCCGGCCGGCCAGGTCGGGACTGTAAGATTATCCCAAGTCGTTCCATCCTTGGAAATCTTCACAGAAACAAAATCCTTGGCTGTTTTGCCTGCAGGGAATTTGTTGGCAGTGTGCATAAATGACAGAAAGGCTGCCTTCTCTGAACTGAGGTCAATCTCCGGAGAAACAAGCCAACTCTCTGAAGCGTAGCTTTTTCCGCCGACAAAAGCAGATGCCTTCATATAATGATATTGGGCGTCATGTTTCCAAATATAAGTAAGTCCCTCAGCCAAAGACTTATCGTCGATGGTGAAATTGCCCTGACTTGCAGAGAATGTCTCAGAGAAAATTGCTCCTTCTGGAGTAGGCTCCGGACCAGGGGTAGGAGTTGTGCCACCACCGAGTTCTACACCCTTCGAAAAGTCGATTGCAGTGCCTGCAGTCGTAGAAGTGAGGAGGGATACGTCGTCGATGCTGTAGACAGATGCCTTGTTGCAAGCGAAGTAGATGTAGAGAGCAGTTGTACCTGAAGGAACGGTGAACTTTGAAGAAGCAAGTGACCATTTTCCGTCAGGGTCGCCGTTTGCGAAAGCATACTCGATCTCAACGTATTTCTTTCCGTCGTTGCTGAGGTAAACCTTGAACTCATCGTGGCTGAATACGTTGGAAGCCTCATTCATGCCATACTTGTTACCGCCGAAAGTGAGTTCGAAGTCTGTACTGCCAGGGAGAGTGATGTTCTGAATCTGGAAGTTTGAGTTCGCACCGAAGAATATCTTGTTTCTTCCGGAGCCTGCATAATCGGTGAAGCCTTCAGCATCTGAGAGTTTGCCTGACTGCCTTACAGATGCTGATGAAGAAGCGTAAGCTACAGTTGAAACGCCTGAGCCTTCTTCATTCTTCCAAACATCTGTCTTGTCAAGATAAGGCCAGCCTGATGAAGCCTTCACTGCATCTGCCTTGTCGAAGTTGTTGTGGTAGACATAAGCGTCTGACTGAGAACCGGAACCTTTCTGTGCTACAGTGAGAGTCTTCTTTGTTCCGACCATGCGGACAGTGAACTCTGCAGAACGGTCAAAGCTTGTGTTGGCATCCACAGTGACAGTAATCTGATTGTCGGAAGTCTTCTCAGCCTTAACCCAGGCATTCTTGTCACCATCAGCGATTGACCACTCGCGGTTTGCCTCAACAGCAACAGTCTTAGTGCCGCCGTCCACGTCAAACTCAAGACTTGTAGGATTAAGAGTCAAAGACGGCTTGCCGTCATTCGGATCCTCTTTTTTGCAGGCAACGGCTACTGCAGCCACTGCGAGCACTGAAAGGAATAAATGTTTGATTTTCATTGTATTTGTGTTTATTTGGTTTGACTTTATTTCACTATGTACCAATAAATCTTCCACAAATATGGGAAAGTTATGGGACACTTGCAAACTTCCGTGGCATAATGTGACATAAACATATACTTGAAGG
>ERZ780207.3163-NODE-3163-length-10857-cov-3.839196_pt1 | contig 10857 bp, 10 predicted proteins | sample MGYA00510977_ERZ780207 | MGnify/ENA primary metagenome ERZ780207 (study PRJEB29588, sample SAMEA2151383) | human gut metagenome | biome: human gut; feature: human-associated habitat; material: faeces | place: Denmark | collected 2008/2010 ... | reverse complement strand
CCCCCGCCGATACCGCGGCTGACTCCTCATCCGATTGATTTAACCCATTCTCCCAAAGAGATAGAAAATTAGCACCATGAAAGAGAATTTGAACATACTTCTCCTGGGCTCCGGAGGCCGTGAAGCCGCCCTGGCCCGTAGCATAGCTGCTTCACCCCGTTGCAGAAAGCTTTTCTGTGCTCCCGGCAACGCCGCCAACTGGGGACAGAACGTGCCGTTCAACCCCACCGACTTCGGCAAAATAGAGCTCTTCATCACCGCCAACGACATCGACATGGTGGTGGTAGGCCCCGAACTCCCGCTCGTCAACGGCATCGCCGATCGCCTGGCCGACCTCCCCGTGAAGGTAATCGGCCCCGGCAAGGAGGGCGCGCGCCTCGAAGGCAGCAAGGAATTTGCAAAAGAGTTCATGTTCCGCAACCTAATCCCCACGGCGCGTTTCATGACGGTTACCGGCGAAACCCTCGACGAGGGCATTTCCTTCCTCGAATCCATGGAGCCGCCCTACGTCCTGAAAGCCGACGGGCTGGCCGCCGGTAAGGGTGTCCTCATCCTCGGCAACCTCGACGAGGCCCGCACCGCCCTGCGCGACATGCTCGAAGGGCTCTTCGGAGACGCCTCAAACACCGTCGTAATAGAGCAATACCTCTCGGGCCGTGAGTGCTCCGTATTCGTGGCCACCGACGGCGAAGACTACAAAATCCTCCCCGTGGCCAAAGACTACAAACGGATAGGGGAGGGCGATACCGGCCCCAATACCGGCGGAATGGGCGCCGTATCCCCCGTCTGCTTCGCCGACGCCGACTTCATGGAGAAGGTGGAGAAACGCATCGTGGAACCCACGTTGCGCGGCCTGCAGCAGGAGGGTATCCCCTACAAGGGATTCATCTTCCTGGGACTCATGGAAGTGGCCGGCGAGCCGTATGTCATAGAGTATAACGTGCGCATGGGCGACCCGGAGACCGAGGTCGTGATGCCACGCATTTCCTCCGATTTCGTAGAAATCCTCGAAGGCATAGCCGACTCTACCTTGGGTCTCAAGAAGCTCACGGTGACGCCCGAAGCGGCCGTTACGGTGATGCTCGTCTCGGGCGGATACCCCGGCGCTTACCAGAAAGGGAAAGTAATCACAGGGCTCGACAAGGTGGCTCCGGACATCATCAAGTTCCCGGCCGGCGCCGTGCGCGATGCCGAGGGCAACGTCATCACCTCCGGAGGCCGCGTTATGGCCCTCACGGCCATGGCACCGACCATCGAAGAGGCCGCGCGCCGTGCCAAGGAAGCCGCTGCCACAGTGGACTTCGATGGCAAATATTACCGCCGCGACATCGCCGACGACGTGCTCCGCTTCGCCGCCGAACAGGAGGGTAAATAACCATCTATCGCACACTCAGGAAATGGCGAGAGTAGACGATCTACCCGGATTTATACTTGCAGCCGCGGGCGCGGCGGTGCTCGCCGGCGTGGCGTACCTTTTTGGCAGCGCCACTCCCCTGCCCGACCCCGCCGTCTGCCTCCCGGCGCCGCACGCGTGGCCGCTCTACCCTCCCGTGGCCTGCATCCTCAACTTCGCGCTACTGCTCGTCATCGGTAGCGCGATGACCATCGTCAACCGCCAGTTCAACCTCGAGCAAGGCACTTCGGCGCTCGGCGCCTCCTTTTTCCTTGTGGCAACGGCCGCGATTCCCGCGCTCACGCAGGGGCTGTCGGGCAGCATGTTCATGGCTTTCGCCATCATCGCAGGCCTGTTCTACCTTTTTCGCAACTACGAGCGCACCGACACTGCGCGGCCCTTGTTCATCACCGGAACGCTGATGGGATGGGGATTCCCCTTCGACTACGCCTTCATCTTCCCCGCCGTGGGAATGGCGCTGGCGGCCGCCACGTTGCGCGAGCTTAACGTCAAGAGCGCCTGCGCCTACATCTTCGGGCTGCTCACTCCTCTGGTGATACTGCTGGGCTTCGGCGCCGCGGATTTCTCCGACTTCACCTTCACCAACCCCTACGCCCGTGGCTTCGACTATCCGTGGCCCACGGTGGCCTGTGCCGCCGTCACCACGCTGACGTCCCTGATGCTGCTCATGCGCCAGGCCGTGGTGCCCAACAACCAGAGCTCGCACTCCGCCGCCCTCAACCGCGGCGTCAACGTCCTCCTGCTGGTGATGATGGCCTCCATGGCGGTGGACTGCTGCAACATACAGCTATACCTCCCGGCCGTCAACATGCTCGCCGGATTCGTGATCTCCGGAATAGCCGGCGACCGCCGCTTCTCCTCCTCGGGGCTGCTCATCTTCGTCCTCATTACACTCTACATCATCCTCTTCTGCTTCGCCTTATGAACGAGAAACCGCTTATAGTAGTAGACGCCGACATACCCTTCATCCAGGGGCGTCTGGAACCCTTTTTCCGCGTGGTGTACGTTGACCAGTTCGGCTTCACGCCCGAACTCGTACGCCACGCACACGCCATGGTGATACGCACGCGCACGCACTGCAACGCCGAGTTGCTGGCCGGCTCCGACGTCGAAATCATCGCCACCGCGACCATCGGCATGGACCAGTTCGACCTGCCGTGGTGCCACGCCAACGGCATCGTGACGCGCAACGCACCCGGCTGCAACGCGCCCGGCGTGGCACAGTACGTCTGGAGCTCGCTCCTGCGCCTCGGTTTCTCGCCGGAGGGTAAACGTATCGGCGTGGTCGGTTGCGGCAACGTAGGGTCAATTGTGGCCCAATGGGGGCATCTTCTCGGCGCCGAAGTGATAGTCTCCGACCCGCCGAAGGCCGAAGAGGGCGTTTTGAGCTATAAAGACACGCCGCTCGACGAGCTGCTCGGCACCTGCGACGCCGTGACGCTGCACGTCCCCATGACAAAGGATGGCAAACACCCGACTCACCATCTTATCGGCGCGCGCGAACTGGCGCTGCTAAAACCCGGCGCCATCCTCGTCAACGCCGCGCGTGGACCGGTGGTGGACAACGCCGCGTGGGTGGAAGCGCTGCGGAAAGGGACACATCGCGCCGTCGTCGACACATGGGAAGGGGAGCCGCAGATCAACCGCGAACTGCTCTCCCTGGCCGACATCGCAACCTACCACATAGCCGGTTACAGCACCGAAGGGAAACAGCGCGCCACGCGAATGGCGCTGCACGCCATAGCCGGGCATTTCAAGATAGACGTAGACCTCAGCGGCCTCGCCCCCGACTACACGGAGCCCGCCAACCTCACACCCGAAGCCATAACCGCCAGCTTCGACCCCGCGCCCATAATGGCCGAACTGCGCCAGGCGCCGGCCGACTTCGACCGCCTTCGCAAAGAATACCGCTACCGCCCGGAAGTGAAGTAACCGCCCAGCATAAAGAAAGTAGGGACGCGCCATGGCGCGTCTGCCAAATACCTGGCAACCAACACATTCCGGACACGCCATAGCACATCCGGAATGCCACAAAACACAAAACGCCTCCGGAGGAGGCCGATTTTCGTCCAAACTACATGGCACGGCCCAACTGCCACGACACAAAAACAGCCTCCCAAGAACGGAGGCTGTTTTGCAAGGCAATACTATGTACTTCTTCATTTGAAAGGTCCGAGACGACCCTTGCGCAGTAGGGTTTTCTGACTTTTTACTTCAAGCGACTGGGCCGGTTACTTGAACCAGGTTAGTTTGGCGGAGCACTGTTTGTAGTCGGAGAGGCGGCCGGGGTCGTCGCCGTAGTATGACTCTATACGCAGGGTGTAGGGGTCTACGCCGCAGTCGCTGCCGGTATCATAAATGGCACCGTTGTAGTAGAACATTCCGCCGTCAGCGTCGTCGTAGCCTATGCGAACTATCTTACCTACCTTTTGCCACGTTCCTGAGTGTCTGCTGGATGTCCAGCGGCCGTTGCTCTTCAGTGAGTACACTACGCCGTTAGAGGCCTTTATTTGCCCTTTCAGGCCCGATTTCTTTGTGGTGGCTGTTGTGCGTGCCTTAGCTCTCTTTTTCGAGGCTGCCTATGCCTCGGTGCCTGCCGCCATGCCTACGAGCATCGCCACGGCAAGCATTATCGATAATATTTTCTTCATATTCTTATTGGTTTTTTGGTTTAGTCGGCTTGTGAGGACGCGGGTTTGTACTGCGCGTCGAACTGTTTGCGCGTCTTGGGTTTCGCGTTGATCTTTACGAGTTCTCTCTGTCCGTGATTGGTGAAGTCTACTTTATATTTTGCTGTGCCATGAGCCTTTATGGCGATACCCGGCACAGTGGAATATTCGTATGGATCTTCTGACATTGATTGATATATAAAATCTTTTACGGTTATGGTATAGTCGGAGGCTTCGACATCTCTGTCAGAATTATTTGTCAAAGTGTAATATCCGGATCCTACATCCATGGCATGTTCCATATCTTTTGTCACGACGAATTTACCGATAGTGATATTTACGCCGGATTTCTGGTATTCGGCGAAGGCGGCGTCGGCTTTCGCTATCGAGTCGGCTTTGGCTACCGAGTCGGCCTGCGCCTTTTGGATGGAGTCGTTCCGGAGGATTTCTGCGGAGTCGACGGTCTGTTCGCCGGAGTTGGCCGAGTCGGCTTTCTTCGACGAATTGCCGCAAGCCGTAACGAGTCCCGCTACTGCGGCAAGAAGTATAAGTTTCTTGATTTTCATGTTATGAAGTTTTTGTATTATGGGAATAATATTTCCGTTTGGCAAAGTTAACGGTATTTATTTAAACTGCAAACTCCAAATCGCCGCATATCGTTCCAATACGTTCCAAAATGCTCCAATACTTTCCTAATCTCCCGAAAAGTAGTAATTTTGCAAAAGAAATGAAGGCTTTCGACGATGACATATCCGGTGCAGTGCTACCCGCCGCCTCTCCGCTGCGCGACGAGTGGAGCTGTTGCGTAGTTGAGGCAGACCACGGCACTTTCCGCCTCGGAAGGATTCGCCGTTTCGACCGCTGGTGGTATTTCAAGGCGCTCGTGCCGCAATGCCGTGGCTCGGAACAGTACCGCCGCGTCCTGCGCAAGGAGTTCGACATTATGATCGGCCTCGACCATCCGGGGATAATCCGCGCCGCCGATTTCCGCGACATCCCGGACATCGGACCGGCCATCCTGATGGAGTATTCGCCGGGCGTGACCTTCGACGCATGGCTTGAAGCCGGTCCGTCGGCGCGGCGCCGCCGCAAGGTGTTTGCCGCCATACTTTCGGCCGTGGTTTACCTTCATTCGCGCGGGATAGTGCACCGCGACCTGAAGCCGCAAAACATCCTCGTGGAGAACGACGGCACCGTGAAGATAATAGACTTCGGACTGAGCGACGCACGCTGGTCGGCGCTCGGGATGCCTGGCGGCGGAACGCCGGGTTATTCGGCGCCGGAGCAACTTTCCGGCGAGGAGGGGGACACCCGCGCCGACGTATATTCGCTGGGCATCATCCTCAATATAATACGGTTGCCAAAGGTTACTCCCGACGGCGTCGCGGCCCTTATCGCCGCAAGGCGTTGCTGCGGACGGCCCGAAAGACGCTATGCCGACGCCGGTGCGCTGAAGAAAGCGCTGAAACGCTGGCGCATCGCACTCTGGGGGCTTATTACCGTTGCGCTGGCCGCGGCAATTGCGCTTGCCTTCTATCCTCAAAAGAACAATGTGGAAACATCGCCGAAAACGAGCCGAGTCATAACACCCGAAGTCACCGACTCCGGTAATCCCGCCGCCGATTATCCCGCCACCGTTTTATCTAACGGAAACTCGACCGAAGCGCCCGATATGGACGCGGCAGATATAAATCCCGCCGTTAACCAACCTGCCGCAAACGATGCCCCGGTACCAGTCACCGGCACGTCCGAAACACCGTCGCCGACAACCGCTTCGGCTAAAAAGAGCGGCATAGACCCGCACTATGACGTGGCGCAGTACCCGGCGCCCCCGCATCCCAAAATGCCCGCTTATGCACGCATGCATCCCACTAACGGACTGAAATCCATCACTTATTACGGCGAAGACATCCCGGAAGCAACAGTGGCACAGGAAGCGCGGTCGCTGCGCGACAGTTTCCGCCAACAGACGGCCATGCACTTCATGCTCCCGACATGGGACGAAGCGACGTTCAACTATCTGAAAAAGTGCTACTTGTGCGATATCACCAACATCTACACACGCCACCGCAACAAGGATAAATGGGGCGAGCGCGAAAAGCAGGAATTGCTGCGCCAATGCCATTACAACGAAGTGAAATCGCTTCCCTTCAACAGCGGCAATCCACCGGCATTACCTTTCTGAATATTCTTATAGTGAGAGGGTTACGCCGCCGCTGCGGCCTATTTCGTAGATAATGGGGTCGGCATCCGCCGTGGGGCGGTAATCTTCAAGCAGCATCGGCATCCCTTCTATTATATAAGGTGCGCGGAAAGTGCGGCCGGCCACGAGTTTGGAGTTCACCGAGCGTAGAATCTCGAAATTGCCGTCGCCGAGATAGCGGACGGAGAGCGTGCGGTCGGGCGCCCATGTGATGTCGAACTCCACGCCCGGCTCTAAAGTACTGCTTTCAATCTTGCGGCCGCCCACCTCGCCGGAAATTTCGGCGCCGGAAGCTTTCATACGGCGGCAGAAAGCGGCGAAATTGGCATCGCCGACAAACTTTGCCAGCGCGTTCCAGATGCTCGGGCGCGGGGTATGGTGCCCCTCGTAAAGATCCCAGAATCTCTTCAAGGTAGTGGCGCTGACATATTCGCGTGTTTCGGCCAGAATCATCTCGGCCAGACGCGCCAGGTCCGGCCCGGACTGCAAGGGGTAACCAACTTTTCTCTCTATCTCGCCGCGCATCAGCGCTTTCAACGTCTGCAATTCATCCTTATTCATCATCTATATAACTTTGGCACAAATATAGCCATAATTGCCGACACAGCCAAACCTCACGCTTCCAATACATTACATTCCGTTCCACACCCCTGAAAAAGCCCTGAGCGAATGCGCCCGGAGATGGGAATATCAAAAATGCGGGGATGGCTTGTGGGCCATCTCCGCATAATATTTCTTGGGATCTGTTCGTTATACGAATTTGGCGAAGTCGGTCTGTGCCATGTCGCCGGTCTGCTGGAAGGTCTGGTGCATGGCGAAGGCAGCGCCGAGGTTGTGCGGTGTGTGGCCGCCGCCTTTCTGCGCCAGCTTCAGGTAATCCCACATGAGGTCCTTGTACATGGGGTGTACGCAGTTCTCGATGATGGTCTGTGCGCGCTGCACGGGGTCGAGGCCGCGGAGGTCGGCCACACCCTGCTCGGTGGCGAGTATCTTGACGGAATGCTCGGAATGGTCGATGTGCGACGCCATGGGGACGATGGCCGAAATCTTGCCGCCTTTCTGGATAGAGGGACAGGAGAAGATGCTGAGGTAGGCGTTGCGCGAGAAGTCGGCCGAGCCGCCGATACCGTTCATCATCTTGGTGCCGAGCACGTGTGTGGAGTTGACGTTGCCGTAGATGTCGAACTCGAGGGCGGTGTTCATGGCTATGAGGCCGAGACGGCGAACCACTTCGGGATGGTTGGAGACTTCGCCCGGGCGCATCAGTATCTTGTCGCGGAAGAAGTCGATGTTCTCCATGAAGTGGGTCATGGCGTCGTCGGAGAATGTGAGTGCGCAGGTGGAGGCGAACTTACATTTGCCCTCTTCCATGAGGTGCATCACGGCGTCCTGGATAACCTCGGTGTACATTTCGAAGACTGGTACTTCGGGGTTTTCGCCCAGGCCGTAGAGCACGGCGTTGGCCACGTTGCCGACACCGCTCTGGATGGGGAGGAACTCTTTGGGGAGTTTGCCTTTCTTGAGTTCTTCTGCCAGGAAGTGTGAGATATGGTCGCCGATGCGCTGCGAGGTTTCGTCGGGGGCGGTGAAGGGCTTGATGCTTTCCGAAGCGTTGGAGGGCACCACGCCGATAATCTTCGCCGGGTCGATTTTCACTACGGTGCTGCCGATGCGGTCGGAGGGTTTGTAGATGGGTATTTCGCGGCGGTGCGGCGGGTCGAGGCTCACGTAGTTGTCGTGGAACCCGCGGAACGATGTTTTATAATAGGAGCTGTACTCGATGATGACTTTTTTGGCCATCTGCGCGAGTGTGGGGGTCATGCCTATGCCGGCGCCGAGGATAAGCTCGCCGTTGGGCGACATCTCTGTAACTTCGATTACGGCTACGTCGATGGGGCCGTAGAAACCGTAACGGAGGTCTTGCGACATGTGGCTCAAGTGCACGTCGAAGTAGTGCATCCCGTTGTTGTTGGCAAGGTTGCGCGAATCCTTGTGGCTCTGGTACGGAGTGCGCATGTTGATGGCGTCGGCGCGGGCCAGCTCGCCGTCCACATGGTCGTTGGTCGACGCTCCCGTGAACAGGTTGATTTTGAATGGTTCGCCTTTCTCATGGAGTTCCTTGGCGCGCTTGGCCAGGGCTACGGTTACAACTTTAGGCGTTCCTGAAGCCGTGAACCCGGAAAAGCCCACTGTGTCGCCATTTTTAATGTAACTTGCAGCTTCTTCTGCTGTAATAAAAGGGATACTCATTTGTAACGTTTAGATTTTAAGTGTAATTTTGCACAAAATTAGTAATTCTCTCTGAATTAACCACGATATGAAGACATTTTTTTTACCGAAAAACGATAAAAACCGCACAGACACCCCGAAAGTGCGCATTGAGACCTATGGTTGCCAGATGAATGTGGCCGATTCCGAAGTCATTGCTGCACAGATGATGACGGCCGGTTACGAGCTGGCGAAGAGCGACGCCGAAGCCTCCGCGGTGCTGCTCAACACATGCTCCATACGTGACAATGCCGAGCAGAAAATCTTCTCGCGCCTGAGCTACTGGAACTCCATGCGCCGCAAATCCGGCCGCAACATCATCATCGGCGTGGTGGGCTGCATGGCCGAGCGCATGAAACACCGCCTCGTGGAGGAATATGGCGTGGATCTGGTGGCCGGACCCGACGCCTACGCCGAGCTGCCGGCGCTCGTAGCCGCCGCAGAGCTGGGGGAACCCGCCGTCAACGTGGAGCTTTCCACCACCGAGACTTACCGCGACATAATGCCGCGGCGCGAGGCCGGCGGCGTATCCGGTTTCATCTCCATAATGCGCGGCTGCAACAATTTCTGCACCTATTGCATAGTGCCTTACACCCGCGGGCGCGAACGCTCCCGCGAGCCACAGAGCATACTGCGTGAACTCCGCGACCTGCGCGACCGCGGCTTCCGCGAGGCAACTCTGCTGGGACAGAACGTAAACAGCTACCGCTTCACCTCCGGCGACGGTACCGTAATCGACTTCCCCGCGCTTCTCGAGACGGTGGCCGAGGCAGCCCCCGACATGCGCATCCGCTTCACCACCTCCCACCCCAAGGACATGAGCGACGAGACGCTCCGCGTCATAGCGTGCCACCCCAACCTGGCGCGCCACATCCACCTGCCGGTGCAGAGCGGCAGCGACTCTGTGCTAAAGGCCATGAACCGCAAATATACCCGGGAGTGGTACCTCGACCGCGTGGCCGCCATACGCCGCATACTGCCCGACGCCGGCCTCACCACCGACATGTTCACCGGATTCCACGGCGAGACGGAGGAAGACTTCCGGCAGACGCTCTCGCTGATGCGCGAGGCCGGATTCGATGCCGCTTTCATGTTCAAATACAGCGAGCGCCCCGGCACTTTCGCCTCCAGGAACCTGCCCGACAACGTCCCGGAGGAGGTGAAGATAGAGCGCCTCAACCGTATGATAGCGCTACAGAACGAGCTGTCGCTGGAGTCGAACCTTCGCGACGTGGGCAAGGAGTTCGAGGTGCTGGCCGAAGGGCGTTCCAAACGCAGCGAGGAGCAGCTCGTGGGGCGCACGTCGCAGAACAAGGCCGTGGTCTTCCCGCGCGGCGACCACAAGAAGGGCGACCTGGTGCGCGTGCGCATCGTCTCGGCCACTTCCGCCACGCTCCACGGCGAGCTGGTGTGAAATTCTTTCAAAAACCATTACGTAGCTGTTTATGAGCTGGAAGGATTATAAGAGCGAATACACGCGCCTGCTGAAACTCGGGGCGCCGGTGCTGGTGACGCAGCTGTGCGTCATCACGGTGAGTTTCGCCGACACTCTGATGGTGGGCGCTTACGGTGTGCAGGAGCTGGCGGCGGCGGCTTTCGTCAATTCCCTGTTCCTGGTGGCCATTGTGATGCTGATGGGGTTTGCCGGCGGCGTCACGCCGCTCATCGGCGCGCTCTTCAGCCGCAAGGAAGACGGCAAAATCGGTGCCACCATGCGCACCGCCATACGCCTGAACCTGGGCCTCGGCACCCTCTTCACCCTGATTATGGGAGCGCTCTACTTCTTCATCGACAAGATGGGGCAACCCCCTGAACTGCTGCCGCTTATACGCCCTTATTATCTGGTGATACTATGCACGGTGCCGATGGCGGCGCTCTACGCCTGTTGCCAGCAGGTGGCCAACGGCGTCACCGACACCGCCGCGCCGATGTGGATAATGCTGGGCGGCAACGCGCTGAACATCGCCGGCAACTATGCCCTGATTTTCGGGGAGTGGGGGTTGCCGGAGATGGGACTGCTGGGCGCCGGCATCAGCACACTGGCGGCGCGCATCCTCTGCGCCGTGCTGATGCTGCTGTTCGTGCTGCAATTGTCCGCAGCTGCCATGTATTTGATGCTGATTGCGCAGCTGATTGCCGTCAGCGGGTTCACGATGATGCTGCGATAACGAGGTGAATGACGATGGAAGCGCTGACCGGGTTTGCGGTGCTGTCGCTGCTCTCTTCGCTCCTGCTGTCTCTGCTGCCGGAAACGAGGCTGAAAAGCACGGTGCATCTGGTGGCAAGTCTGCTGCTGCTGCTCT
>ERZ780207.3159-NODE-3159-length-10862-cov-3.886462_pt1 | contig 10862 bp, 10 predicted proteins | sample MGYA00510977_ERZ780207 | MGnify/ENA primary metagenome ERZ780207 (study PRJEB29588, sample SAMEA2151383) | human gut metagenome | biome: human gut; feature: human-associated habitat; material: faeces | place: Denmark | collected 2008/2010 ... | reverse complement strand
GCAGGTTCAAGTCCTGTTGCCCGTATTCAATGATGACAAAAGAGGGTTTCCTGAAGTATTTCAGGAAGCCCTCTTTGTGTATAAAAAACCAAAAATCATGCATGAATATGAATTTTATGGAATATGCCCAAATTTATTGACAAACTGGCGGTCAAAATGATAAAATACAACAAAGCTATGAGTTAAAAAATAGATTATATTTTGGGGTGCGATGAAGCGGGAAAAATCTCGCCCTTTTTTTATTTCAGGATAACACTTTGCCATAGTAAAATGGAAAAGTACATACCTGTCAGGAAATAAAAATCCTGTCGTACAAAAGTGAGAGGAAATGCTCATATAAAATATAATCTGGAAACAAGGAGTGAAACCAATGAAAGAATATATTGTCAAACGAGTGTTTCTTGCCGTCGTGACGATATTCGTAATCAGTGCGATTACGTTTTTTGCGATGAACCTGATACCGGGTGGACCGTTCAATACGGAAAAAGCATTAAGCCCGGCAGTTCAAAAAACTTTAGAAGAACGTTACAATCTGGACAAACCGGTATATGTTCAGTTCGGTATGTATCTGAAAAATCTGATGCATGGTGACTGGGGCGTGAGCTTAAAGAGCGGACGTGACATCTGGACAGATATGTGGTCCAAATTCCAGATATCAGCAAAATTAGGAGGAATGGCAGCGATTGTTGCGATTATCGTGGGAATTGTTCTAGGAAGTATCGCAGCGCTGAACCGAAATAAGTGGCCCGACCGTGTCATTATTTTCTTTACGACACTGGCAACGGCAATGCCGTCTTTCGTATTGGCAACCCTGCTGCTGTTAGTATTCTGTTTACAGTTGGAATGGGTTCCGGTCTGGTCATCGAGTGATCCGAATTATGTACTGCCTGTCATTGCTTTGAGCCTTTATCCAATGGCATATATCACAAGACTGACAAAAACAAGTATGTTAGACGCATTGAATCAGGATTATGTGCGTACAGCAAGAGCGAAGGGTGTAAGTACCAGAAGAGTTATTTTTAAACATGCACTTCGTAATGCATTGATCCCGGTCGTTACATATGTAGGACCAATGGTAGCCTATATTCTGGTAGGTTCCATGGTAGTAGAGAATATCTTTACCATCGGTGGTCTTGGAACAGCGTTTGTAACAAGTATTACAAACCGTGACTATACGATGATCATGGCAACGACAATTTTCTTAGCGGTTCTCATGGTAATTGCAAACCTGCTTACGGATATTGCTTATAAGATTATCGACCCGCGTATCACATTTGAATAAGAGAGGATAGAGATTTATGCAGAACGAAAATGGAAGTCCGAAAAAGAGTCTGTTGTCCGCTCAGGTCGATTTATCAAAATTTGACAGTTCCTATTTCAGAGCGGCTACGGAAGAGGAAAAAAAGCAACAGGATGTTATGAGTGAATCCACAACATTCTTTAAAGATGGTATCAGACGTTTAAAAAAGAACCCGTTGGCAATGGGAAGTCTGGTAGTGCTGATCTTAATATTGTTAATTATTATCATAGCACCACACATTGTGCCTTACAGCTATGATCAGATTATAACGGTAAACGGTGTCCGTGATAAGAGTGCGAAGAATCTTGGTATGATGGAATACTCCCCAAGAGAACTCCAGTATATGGAAGAAACCGGTGAAAAATTATTCCCGCATATCTTTGGTACAGACAGTCTGTGCCGTGATTACTTTATCCGTGTTATTTACGGAACAAGAGTCAGCCTTGCAGTAGGTCTGGTAGCATCGATCATGGTATTGATCATCGGACTGCTATATGGTGCGATCGCAGGATACTGTGGTGGAAAAGTCGATATGGTAATGATGCGTATCGTCGATGTCATCTATTCCCTGCCGGATATGTTGATGATCATCTTACTTTCCGTTGTATTGAACGTAACGCTGGCACCGGCAATTGAAGGTACGGCACTTTCAAAACTGGGAACGAATATGATCTCCATATTTATCGTATTCGGACTGCTCTACTGGGTAGGTATGGCACGTCTTGTCAGAGGACAGGTGCTTTCCATAAAAAGCAGTGAGTATGTATTAGCAGCAAGATGTATCGGAACAAAAGGAAGTAAAATCTTAAGCAGACATATCATTCCGAACTGTCTGTCTGTTATCATTATTACAACGGCACTTCAGATCCCATCTGCAATCTTTACAGAGAGTTATCTGAGTTTCTTAGGACTGGGTGTTGCAGCTCCGCTGACATCGTTAGGAAGTCTTGCAAATACAGCCAGAGCAGGAATGCAGTCCTATCCGTCCAAACTGGTTATCCCGGCAGTGACAATCTGTCTGATCGTACTGGCATTTAACCTTTTAGGTGATGGATTAAGAGATGCGTTTGATTCAAAATTAAAGTAAGGAGATGCAGAGATGAGCGAAGAAGTAAAGAATACAGATTATGTGCTGGAAGTCGAAAATCTCCATACATGTTTCCATACAGAGTCAGGAGATGTCAATGCCGTAAACGGATTGTCCATGACCTTAGAAGCAGGAAAGACGTTAGGAATCGTTGGAGAGTCCGGTTCAGGAAAATCCGTAACCGCATATTCTATCATGCAGATTTTAGCAGAGACAGGAGAGATTACGGAAGGTTCCGTGAAATATAAGGGTGAGGATATTACAAAGTGGAGTGAAAGAGAACTGCATAATTTCCGCGGTTCTAAGTGTTCTATTATTTTCCAGGACCCGATGACCAGTCTGAACCCTGTATTTACTGTAGGAAATCAGTTGTGTGAGGCAATTCTGCTTCATACGGATAAAAATAAAAAAGAAGCAAAAGAAAGGGCGATCGAAATGCTCACACTCGTAGGAGTGAATGAGCCGGAAAGCCGTATGAAACAATATCCGCATGAGTTATCCGGTGGTATGCGTCAGCGTGTGATGATCGCAATGGCATTAGCCTGTGAGCCGGATATTCTGATCGCAGATGAACCGACCACAGCACTTGACGTAACCATTCAGGCACAGATATTAGAACTGATGCAGGATTTACAGAAAAAACTTGGAATGGCGATCATCATGGTAACACATGACCTCGGTGTCATCGCAAGTATGTGTGATGAGATCATCGTTATGTATGGTGGTCGTGTCTGTGAACGTGGAACGGCAGATGATATTTTCTATCGTCCATGTCATGAGTACACCAAGGGACTGTTACGTTCCATTCCGAGAAAAGACAACATGAATGAACGATTGGTTCCGATTGGCGGTACGCCGATCAACCTTTTAAATATGCCGAAAGGCTGTGCATTCTGCCCGCGTTGTGAGGCAGCAATGAAGATCTGTTTAGATGAAGTACCACAGGAGATTCGCATGAGTGACACACATTTGGCGAGCTGCTGGATGAATGTAAAGAAAATGTATGAAGCACAGGAGGAAAATAAGAATGAGTGAGGAAAAGAATCTGCTGGAAGTCAGCCACTTAAAACAGTATTTTCCGGTGCGTAAAGGATTTCACACCATTCCGTTAAAGGCAGTGGATGATATTTCATTTGCCATCAAGCCGGGAGAGACTCTTGGATTAGTCGGTGAGTCAGGATGTGGAAAAACCACAGTAGGACGTACACTGCTCCGTCTGTATCAGCCGACAGCAGGACGTATCGTTTTTGATGGAGATGTTCTGTTCGACAGCGGAGAGCAGTACGATGAAGAAGGAAAGATCATTGTTGATGCAAATGGAAATCCGGTAAAAAAGAAGAGCATTGATGTAGATATGCTTCCATACCGAAAGAAAATGCAGATGGTATTTCAGGACCCATATTCTTCCCTGAATCCGCGAATGACCGTAGAGGACATTATCGGAGAACCGCTGGATGTACATAAACTGTATAGCAGCCGTGCAGAGCGAAGAGACAGAATTTTGGAATTGATGGGATATGTAGGATTGAATGCAGAACATGCAACACGTTATGCACATGAGTTTTCCGGTGGACAGAGGCAGCGTATCGGAATCGCAAGAGCATTAGCAGTAAGACCGAAATTTATCGTCTGTGATGAGCCGGTATCTGCATTGGATGTATCCATTCAGGCACAGGTTGTCAACATGTTTGAAGATTTACAGAAAAAATTTGGCATGGCATACCTGTTTATTGCACATGACTTGTTGATTGTTCAGCATATTTCTGATAGAATTGCAGTAATGTATCTTGGAAAAATGATGGAGATCGCTCCTTCCGATGAGCTGAATAACCATCCGATCCATCCGTATACACTGAGCCTGCTTTCCGCAGTTCCGATTCCGGATCCGGAAACTGCAAGAAAAAGCCATCGTATCGTATTAGAGGGTGACGTTCCAAGTCCGTTGAATATGCCAAGCGGATGTCCGTTCCGTACCAGATGTGCGTATGCAACAGAGCAGTGTGCAAAGGAGATGCCACCGTTAACAGACCGAGGCGGAGAGCATTTTGTAGCATGCTGGAATAAATAATCTGAGCAGGGTTTCTATCTCCACAGTGGAGTGAAACATAAAAAGAAAACAGGAGGGAAAAATTAGAAATGAAGAAAAGACTTATTTCTACCTTATTGGTGGCAGCCATGGCAGTCAGCCTCGTAGCATGTGGCGGCGGCGACAAAAAGGATGCAGCCAAGAAATCTGATTCAGAGTCTAAAAAGAGCACAAACACAGATGTGTTAAACATCAACTTAGCTTCTGAACCAGCGTACCTTGACCCGGCATTAAACAGTTCTGTAGATGGCGGATGTTTAGCAGTGAACTCTTTCGTAGGTCTTTATACCTATGACAAAGACGGAAAATTAGTACCGGCATTATCTGACGGTGAGCCGGAGATTTCCGAAGACAAGACAACTTATACATTTAAGCTGATCGAGTCTAAATGGAGTGACGGAAGCGAGCTGACAGCAAAAGATTTCGCATATAGCTGGAATCGTGCAGCAGCAGAAGCAACAGCATCAGATTATTCTTATCTGTTCGATGTAATTGACAAAAATGATGATGGTACATTAAAGGTTACAGCTGATGACGATTATACATTAACCGTACAGCTTGCAAGTCCATGTGCATACTTCTTGGATTTATGTGCATTCCCTACATTCATGCCGGTACCACAGGCATCTGTAGAGGCTGCTGACAAAGATGGTTCTAATCCTGGAGCTTGGGCTCAGGAAGCAGGATTTGTCTGCAACGGTGCATACACCTTAGACAAATGGAGCCACAACGAGAGCATGGTATATGTTAAAAATGATAACTACTACGATGCAAAGAATGTAACCATGAAAGAGCTTCACTTCATGTTAAGTGATGATATGACAGCAGTATATGCTGCATACAACAGCGGTGACTTAGATTTCATCGATGAAGTTCCTACTGATGAGATCGCAAAAGCAAAAGAGAGCGATGAGTTCCATGTAATCGATACTCTTGGAACATACTATGTAGCATTCAACGTAAACAGCGAAATGTTCAAAGACAAGACTCCGGAGCAGGCAGCTAAGATGCGTGAAGCAATGAGCCTTATGATCGATCGTAAATACATCGTTGAGACTGTAGCTCAGACAGATCAGAAACTGGCTAACTCTTTCATCCCGGCACTTGTAGCTGACGGAAACGGCGGAAAATTCAAGAAAGACGGATATTTCGATGCAGAGAAGACAGGCGCAGACAACGCAAAAGAAGCAATCAAGCTTTTAGAGGACTGCGGATATACATTTAAAGACAATGGAGACGGATCTTACAAGATTTCTCCTGCACTTACAGTAAACTACATCCTGAATACAATGGACAGCCATCAGAAGATCGCTGAGGCAATCCAGCAGGATTTAGCAGTAATCGGTATCGACATGAAGATTTCTTCTGAGGACTGGAACGTATTCTTAGAGGATCGTAAACAGGGTAAATATGACGTTGCCCGTGAAGGTTGGTTATTAGACTATGATGATCCGATCAACATGCTTGAGATCTTTACAACAGATTCCGGAAACAATGACCCACAGTTTGGTAAAGATGTAAAATCCTGGGCTCCACAGAACTGGGATAAATATGATGAGCTGATCAAACAGATCCGTGTAGAGACAGATTCTGATAAACGTATTGATCTGATGCATCAGGCAGAGGATATGTTAATGGATACATGGGCAGTTGTACCACTTTATGAATACAACGATATGTACATGGAAAAATCTAACGTATCCGGCGATTATGCAAACCTCTTTGGTATGAAGTACTTCATGTACACAACAAAGAAATAATAGTAGTCGTGTGACGATAAGGAAAAGGACTTTGGGAGAATTCCCGAAGTCCTTTTTGTATGGGATAGGGTGTTGGAAGAGTAGCTGAATCATTGTGGGGAATTGCCCAAATGAATATTTCAGGTTTCCTTGTGCAGGACATTCCGATGAACCTCTGAAAGCAGAAATCGTGTTCGCCAGTGGGCTTCACGATTTCTTGAGTTTCATCTCCATTGCACAAAAGGAAATCTTCCATATTCATTTGGGCAATTCATTTACAGTGTGAATGGGGATTAAAATTAGTCAAATATAAAACGGATATAAACATTGGTTATGGGTACCATACCAGGGAGTTATGGACTGTGAAAAAATGCGGAAAATTGCACGAATTTCCTTGAATTTTCGTGAAAAAGTGTATTGACAGAATCGTTTAGATGGCATAAGATTTTTGTTAAGAAATGTCAAGAGAACAAGGAGGAATTTATTATGAAAAAGGCAGTAAGTATCTTTTTGGTACTCGCTATGGCAGTTGGATGTTTTGTCGGATGCGGTTCTAAAGAAGCGAAGAAAGATGCAGACAAATTCTATATCGGAGGTATCGGACCTACTACCGGTGATGCAGCAATTTACGGAACAGCAGTTATGAACGGAGCACAGATCGCTGTTGATGAGATCAATGAAGCAGGCGGCATCAATGGAAAGAAGATTGAGTTCAACTTCCAGGATGACCAGAGTGATGCAGAGAAATCCGTTAATGCATACAATACCTTAAAAGACTGGGGTATGCAGGTACTTATGGGAACCGTTACAACAACACCATGTGTTGCAGTAGCAGATAAGACAGCACAGGATAACATGTTTGAGGTTACACCTTCCGCATCTTCTACAGATGTTATTGCCGGTGATAATGTATTCCAGGTATGCTTTACAGACCCGAACCAGGGAACAAAATCTGCACAGTATATCGGTGAGAACAAACTGGCAAAGAAAGTTGCAGTCATCTACAACAGTTCTGATGTATATTCATCAGGTATTGAAGCAAAATTCATTGAAGAAGCAAAGAATCAGGGACTTGAGGTAGTAGCAGAAGAAGCATTTACAGCAGATTCTAAGACAGACTTCTCCACACAGTTAAAGAAAGCTCAGGACGGAGGAGCAGAATTAGTATTCCTTCCGATCTACTACACAGAAGCATCTATCATTTTAACGCAGGCAGATCAGATGGGTTATCAGCCGAAATTCTTCGGATGTGATGGTTTAGACGGACTGTTAGCAGTTAAGAACTTTGATACAAAACTTGCTGAAGGCGTAATGCTCTTAACACCATTCGCAGCAGATGCAACAGATGATTTAACAAAGAAATTCGTAAAAGAATACAAAGACAAATATGACGAAGTACCAAACCAGTTCGCAGCAGACGCTTACGATGCAATCTATGCGATCAAAGCAGCTATGGAAGAAGCAAAAGTAACACCTGATATGAGCGTAACCGATATGGGAGATGCATTAAAGAGTGCAATGACAAAAGTTACCATCGATGGTTTAACAGGTGATGAGATGTCATGGTCTGAGAGCGGTGAAGTAAACAAAGATCCAAAAGCAGTTGTAATTGAGAACGGTGAATATGTAGGAATGTAAATTCCGGATTTCAAAAAAGACCAATGGTGGGGGATGCCGTAAGGCACCCCCTTTGTTGTTTTTATGAAAAGACTGTGCTATAATAAGACGTTACCACATAAAAGTAATGATACAAGATAGAACCGTCTGCTTTGTATCATTACTTTTATCAAAGAGTTTGTTATGGAAAACGCAAGAAAAAAATAAGAAAGCAAGAGGTGTCCATATGAGTTTTGTATCGTATTTGATTAACGGCATCAGTTTGGGCAGTATTTATGCAATTATCGCACTTGGTTATACGATGGTGTATGGAATTGCAAAAATGTTGAACTTTGCCCATGGTGATGTCATCATGATTGGATGTTATGTAGTATTTACCATGATGAGTGGTATGGGAATGCCGGCATTGCCGAGCGTGATCGCAGCGACAGCAATCTGTACGGTATTAGGTGTAGTGATTGAGAAGATCGCATATAAACCGTTGCGAAAAGCAACACCGTTAGCGGTTCTGATCACAGCAATCGGTGTCAGCTATCTGCTTCAGAATATCGCATTGCTGATATTCGGTGCAGATACAAAATCCTTTACTTCTGTAGTATCACTTCCGGCACTGAAATTAGCCGGTGGAAGTCTGGTAATTTCAGGAGTAACAGTTGTAGCAGTTGCAGCCTGCATCATTATTATGATCGCATTGATGCTTTTTATCAAAAAATCCAAAGCAGGTCAGGCAATGTTAGCCGTATCAGAGGATAAAGATGCAGCACAGTTGATGGGAGTAAATGTCAATGGAACAATTTCTTTAACATTTGCGATCGGTTCCGGTTTAGCAGCCATTGCAGGTGTACTGCTCTGCTCCGCATACCCGACCCTGACTCCGTACACCGGAGCAATGCCTGGTATCAAAGCATTTACCGCAGCAGTATTTGGAGGAATCGGTTCCATCCCGGGAGCATTTATCGGAGGAATCCTGTTAGGTGTCATTGAAATCCTTGGAAGAGCCTATGTATCTTCCCAGCTTTCCGATGCGATCGTGTTTGCAGTATTGATTATTGTTCTGCTTGTAAAACCTACCGGTATTTTAGGTAAGACAGTAAATGAGAAAGTGTAGGTGGGCAGAATGAAAAGTAAAATGAATTTTAAGACAATGAAGAAATCTTCAAAAGATGCATTTATTACATATGCAATGGTAGTAATTGTCTATCTGATCATTCAGGCAATGGTTATGAGCGGTTCCATGTCCAGTCTGATGCAGGGAATGTTAGTACCGCTTTGTACCTATTCTATCGTAGCGATCGGATTGAATCTCTGTGTCGGCTACTTAGGAGAATTGAGTCTGGGTCATGCAGGATTTATGTGTGTCGGAGCATTTTCCAGTGCATTTTTCACAAAATGTATGGAGGATTCATCCATGAACCCGACCGTTCGTTTTATCATTGCATTATTGATCGGAATCGTGTTTGCGGCATTTTTCGGATTCCTGATCGGAATTCCGGTGTTGCGTCTGCGTGGTGACTATTTAGCAATCGTAACACTGGCGTTTGGTGAAATTATTAAAAACGTTATGAACGTACTTTATGTAGGACGTGATTCAAAAGGATTTCATTTTTCCATTAAGGATGCAACAGCATTAAACATGGATACAGACGGTGAACTGATCGTTAATGGTGCAAAAGGAATTACCGGAACACCACACCAGTCCACATTTACCATCGGTGTGATCTTGATCATTCTCTCTTTGATCGTTGTATACAATCTGGTAAATTCCAGAAGCGGACGTGCGATCATGGCAATCCGTGATAACCGTATTGCAGCAGAATCTGTTGGAATCAATGTAACCAAATTTAAACTGATGAGCTTTACGATTTCAGCAGCCATTGCAGGAGCCGGCGGTGTGCTCTATGCACATAACCTGTCAACACTGACGGCGCTTCCGGCAAACTTCGGATACAATATGTCCATTATGATCCTGGTATTTGTAGTACTTGGAGGAATCGGAAATATCAGAGGTTCTATCATTGCAGCAGTGATCTTAACCTTATTACCGGAGTTATTGAGAGGACTGAGCGATTACCGTATGTTGATCTACTCTGTTCTGTTGATCGCAATGATGCTTTTTAACTGGGCACCGGGAGCAAGAGTGTTCAGAGAACGCATGAAGAGCAAATTAAAAAAGACAAAGGAGGAAGCATAAGATGGCATTATTAGAAGTAAAAAGTCTTGGAATCTCCTTTGGAGGACTTCGGGCAGTAGATGATTTTAATCTGAAAATAGAAAAAGGTCAGTTGTACGGTCTGATCGGACCAAACGGTGCCGGCAAGACCACGGTATTCAATATGCTGACCGGTGTATACAAACCAACCGATGGAAGTATTTTTTTAGATGGAGAAAATATCACAGGTAAAAAGACGATCGATATCAACAAACATGGAATCGCAAGAACGTTCCAGAATATCCGTCTGTTCCATCAGCAGAGTGTAATTGATAATGTGAAGATCGGACTTCACAATGAGCATACTTATTCCACACTCAGCGGAATCCTGCGTCTGCCGTCCTATCGTAAGACGGAAAAAATAATGAATGAAAAGGCAATGGAGCTGTTAGAGGTGTTCGACCTTCAGGATGAAGCAGATATCCTTGCCTCTAATCTGCCTTATGGAAAACAGAGAAAATTAGAGATTGCAAGAGCATTAGCAACAGACCCGAAATTATTATTGTTAGATGAGCCGGCAGCCGGAATGAACCCGAATGAAACAAAAGAACTGATGGAGACCATCCGTTTTGTAAGAGATAAATTCGACATGACGGTGCTTTTGATCGAGCATGACATGAAGCTGGTCATGGGCATCTGTGAGGGTATCGCGGTGCTGAACTACGGTTCCATCATCGCCAAGGGCACGCCGGAGCAGATCCAGTCCGACCCGGCGGTCATCGAGGCCTATCTGGGCAAGAAGAAGGAGGGCGGGGTATGAGCAACACTCTGCTGAAGGTGGATAATCTCCACGTTTATTATGGCAGTATCCACGCCATCAAGGG
>ERZ780207.3155-NODE-3155-length-10879-cov-6.421009_pt1 | contig 10879 bp, 10 predicted proteins | sample MGYA00510977_ERZ780207 | MGnify/ENA primary metagenome ERZ780207 (study PRJEB29588, sample SAMEA2151383) | human gut metagenome | biome: human gut; feature: human-associated habitat; material: faeces | place: Denmark | collected 2008/2010 ... | reverse complement strand
GGATAGCGACCCGACATGGAGCAAAGCCCGCGACGACGCACACGAGTAAAAGGAACGCCCCGCCGGGTAGGCGTACAAGCTGTCACCCTCCGGTGACTCCGCGACGCCTTTAGGCAACTACAAACTCGCCCTAAATAAAATTCTTTTGCCTACTTTTCATCACAGAAAAGTAACCCCCCGCCGGGCAGGCGTACAGTTTATGCCTTTGCACAAGGCCCCGCCGCCAGGCGCCCACAAACCCGCCCTTAATTCGCACAACAAATCCCAGTTTCTGTTTCCCAATAAAGCCCACTATTTATACAATTCTCGCCCAATATCTTCCCAAAATGTAAACTTTCCATTAAAAAAAGTGAATTATTAACCTCTCACATGCAAAAAAGGGGCGATTTGGAGGTATTAGTGAAAGGACTTTTTCTCACCGGCAAAAAATTCTTTCGTATCGGTCCTCTCCCCGAATAATAAATCGAGAGCCTTTTTGCCCCACCGGTCAAACAGGGGCGCCGGTTAATTTTTTCTTCAGCAGACCTCATCGGGCAATTTGGGGGTCTGCCTTAAGCGGGAACCTGCCTCCCAACAGTACCTTGAAAATTGAATAAAAAATCTCCCCCGTACACTTGGTACGAAGGAGATCCGGAATCTCTGCTATTTGCTGTCACTTATCCGGCTTTTTTGCGCCGGAAGGAGATCACCGCGACACAGGTGCCGATGGCAAAAGCCCCCAGAGCCGCCGCGTAAACCCACCAGCTCACCGGATGGGTTTCATCGGGTGCTGCCTCCACGGTAAAGTGGGTGGTGGCATCTCCCCTTGCCGAGCGAATGGCCAAAGTATGCTCCCCTTCGGCCAACTGCTCCAGGTAGCTTTCCCGCAGCTCTACGATGATGTTGCCTTCCCCATTCCGCTTCTCGTAGCTTTCGGAGGGCAGCACCGCGCCATCTACCAGCACCTCGGCAAAGTCCTCAAACGCCGCATCGGAGCGGAAGGTGAGGGTGCTGCTTTCGCCCTTTTTCCACCGGGCGTCGTTGCCCTGTATGATGCTCGGCGGCACCTTTTCGGTTACTGTATTCTCCGCGGTGAGCTCCGTTTTGCCGTTCGCGTCCGCAAAGTACTTATCACAGGCGGTGCAGTGCCAGCATTCCACCCGGCCATTGGCCGCCGCAGTGGCGGCTATCGCCTCCAGCTTTTCCAGGGAGGCGTGGCGGGTGGGGTCGGTCTTGCCGTATTTGGCGCCGCACAGGATGCAGCTTGCCCGCTGGGTGCAATTGGGGGTGCCGCCGTAGCACTTCCCGTTTTGCTGGTCGGAGCAGCCGCTGGCCGTGCAGCGGCGGGTATGGGTCCCATCCCCATTGGAGCGCCAGGGGCCCCACTGATGGATGGTACCGGGGTCCGGCTCATCCTTGCTGTCATCCGGCCGGATGATGACAATGACCCGGTTTTCGGTCCACCGGGCGGTGATGGTCATATCCCCGGCATGGTGGAGGGAATGGTCTTATCCCAGCCGGCAAAGGTATAGCCTGTTTTGGTAGGGTTGGCCGGGGCGGTAATGGCCGTGCCGTAGTCCTGCTTAATGACGATATCCTGCCCGCCGTTTTCCGGCTTAAAGGTGATGGTGTATTGGTTGACCTGCCACTTTGCCGTCAAGGTCATATCCTCGGCCGGCACGGTGGTGGGGATCTCCCGATCCCACCCTGCAAAGGTGTAACCTGTTCTGGTGGGAGCAGCCGGAGGGGTGATGGCCGTACCGTAATCCTGGGTGATGGAGGGGACCTCGCTGCCGCCGGCGGTATCAAAGGTGATGGTGTACCGGTTGATCTGCCACTTTGCCGTCAGGGTCAAATCGGCGGTCACGGGGGTCTCAAAGTTCCATTCGCTTTCGCCGTTGTACCAGCCGATGAAGGTATAGCCCTCTTTAGTGGGGTCGGCAGGTTGGTCGGCAGGGGTGTTGGCACGAATCTGGGATGCTACTTCGCTTCCACCCTCCGACTGGAAGGTGACCGTATAGGCCCCGATGACTTCTCCGGTGATTTGGGCGCCGGGTGACTGCGTAAACCGGCCACTCGCCGCGATAAAGACGCCGTTGGCCGTCTTGCCTTCCTCCTGCCCAGCCGTGCAGCCGGTAATGGTCCCGGCGGACATCTCGAACCGGCCGCCATCTTCCACATAAATACCGCCGCCCTCGCGCGCCGTGCAGCCCACGATATTGCCGCCCCGCATGAGGAGCGTGCCGCCTTTCCTCACATAGATACCGCCGCCGCAGGTATTTCCTGCTTTTCCTGTGCCGGTGCCGCCGGTGATGGCGCCGCCCTTTATCACGACAATGTTTTCATCCTCGGCATCCTCTGCCGCCAGCTTCCACAGGGCGTTGCTCTTATCGAACTTGTGAACGGCATTGGGATTGCTGTCGATCAGCGTCAGCCCGCCATTCTCTATGACTTGAATCAAGTTGCTGACCCCGCTGGTTGTTTTCAGTAAGTGGCCGTTCAGATCGATGGTCACCGCTCTTTGTACCGTCATATAGGCGGTGATCTCAATATCCCCGGTCAAGCGGATGACCGCGGTATCGGAAGTCAATGCGTTGTTCAGCTCTTCCGAGGTGGCCACTTCCAGGAAGGTGGTCAGCTGCAGGGCGCTTTCCTTCTGGATATTATAATCCGCCAAGGTGCGGCCGTCCGATAAGAACTTGCCGCCGAAATACAGGTATTGCTGATCCGGCGGAGTGCCTTTCTTATCCTGGATCTTCTGCTTGACATTATCGATGCTGTCGCCGCTTTCCACCTCCAGGGTCAGCGGTTCTTGCCAGCCCAGGGCGCTGCCATCCACATAAATTGGCATGGCATGGGCGGTGGCGAGCAGCATGGCCAGGGCCAGCAGTACGGCTGATATCCTCTTTTTCATTGTTCGGCACCTCCTTAACTGTATCGATGCGGGTTGCTTTCCTCCTCTTTTTAATTATACATCACTCCCGACCGAAATGCCATTGGCAGGTTTGCCCGGAAATGACACGGCTTTATGGGCAATATGGCACAAGGGGCAGAAAAGCCGCCCGTGGGCGGCTTTTGTGGGATGCTTAGGACCCCAGCAGGGTGACTGTGATGGTGAAGGTCTGGCCGCGGCCGGTACGGCTGGCCCGGTACAGGCTTATTTCCACGGTATCGCCGGGCTTGTGCTGCGCCAGGATATCGCTGCAATCGGCACGGCTGGTGATGGCCCAGCCATCAATGGAGGTGATGATATCACCGACCTCGGCGCCCTGACGGCCTACATCGCTGTCCTCATTGATGGACATGATGCGCAGACCCGCCGGGATGCCGTAATAATTGGCTTCATTGCTGCCTACTTCCACCACGGTGATGCCCAGCTGTGCCCGACCGATCACCCGGCCGTGCTGCATTAAATCGTCCAGAATGGGCAGGGCGGTATTGATGGGGATGGAGAAGCCGATGCCCTCGTAGCCTTCCTCCACCAGCTTGCTGGAGGTGATGCCTACCACCTGGCCGTAGGTATTGATGAGGGGGCCGCCGCTGTTGCCGGGATTGATGGCGGCATCCGCCTGGATGCAGACCATGGTGTAGCCCAGCTCGGTGGTGATGGTGCGCTGCACCGCCGAAATGTAGCCGACGGTTTGGGTGGAGGCCAGCGCCAGACCGCCGGGATTGCCGATGGCGACCACCATTTCGCCGACCTCCAGCTCATCGCTGTTGCCGAAGGTAGCCGCGACCAGCCCCTCGGGCGGGTTCTGCATTTTAAGCAGAGCCAGGTCGCTCTGGTTATCCGCCCCAATGACGGTGGCATCATAGCTATCGCCATTTTGCAGCACGACCTCGAACTTTTCGCCGCCGCTGACCACATGGGCATTGGTGATGATGTAGCCGTTTTCCGAAAGGATGATGCCGCTGCCCTGCGCGGTGGCGCTGCTGCCGTAGGTGATGATGCCCACCACCGAGGGGGCGCACTTTTTATAGATGCCGGCGGGAGTCAAAAGGCCGTCTTCGGTGGTATCCGGCACATTATCCTCCGGCTTGTTCTGCTGGTCGATCTCTGGCAGGTGCTCCAGCTCATTGCCGATGGACGAATCCTGATCCGGCTGCGGGGCAGGCTTGCTGCCCCAGACGGAGGCCCCGACGCACAGCGCCCCCACCAGCAGGATGACCACCCCCATGGCGATGAGGAAGTACTTCAGGCCGCTGCTTTTCCGGGCGCGGGCGGGGCTTTGGCCGTAGTTGCCCCGGTAATCCTGGTAATCCCAGTGGTAGTTGCTGTCATTGCTGCGGTTTCTCATGCTGTTTCTCCTCCCGGCCGGCAGCGGGGGCCGCCGGCAATGTGGTAAAGCTGGCATCTACCATAGGGGCTTTGCGGTTGACGCCTTTTTTGTAGTGGGCGGGGTCGGCCTTGAGGCCGAATACAAACTCGGTGTATTCCCCGGGCTGGCTGCGGACGAAAATCTCGCCCTCGTGGACATTCATAATGGTGCGGCAGATGGAAAGCCCCAGGCCTACGCCGTTTTTATCCAGGCTGCGGCTGCGGTCGGTCTTATAGAACCGGTCGAAGAGCCGCGGGATCTCCTCCGGCAGGACGCCGGAGCCGGTATTGCGCACCGCTACCATGATATTCTCGCCCTCGGTATAAAAGTCGAAGGAGAGCTTGCCCCCTTCATTGACGAATTTGACGGCGTTATCGATGAGATTATACACCACCTGCTGGATGAGGTCGGCATCGGCCAGCACCCAGTAGCGGTCGGTATCCAGTCCCTCCACCTCGATGTGCTTTTCCTCCAGCCGCTGCTCGAAGCCCAGCAGCGTATTGGTGACAAGGGAGGTGATCTCCACCTCGGTGGGCTGGATGGTGCGCTCGCCGGCCTCGATCTGGCTGAGGGTGAGCATATTGCGCACCAGGCGGGAAAGGCGCTGGACCTCACTGGAGACAATGCGCAGATAGTGGTTCTGCCGCTCCGGCGGGATGGTGCCATCCAGGATACCATCAACAAAGCCGCCGATGGTGGTCATGGGGGTTTTTAATTCATGGCTGACATTGGCGGTAAAGCTGCGGCGCACCGATTCGGTGAGGGCCAGCTCGGTGGCCATGTTATTGAAGGCGGAGGCCAGCCGCCCGATCTCATCATCGCCCTCCACCGGCACCCGGACCGAGAAATCGCCCTTGGCGAAGGCACGGGTGGCGGCAGCCATCTGCCGCAGGGGGTTTACCAGGCTGGTGGTGACAAAATAAATGACGATAAAGCTGACCACCAGCACCACGATGGCCGCGATGAGGAACATCTGGAGCATATCGCCGGCCAGAGCACGGTTGGCAGCCCGGGCGGTGGCCATGACGGCACCCACCAGAAGGCCGTTTTCATCCACCACGGGGGTGGCCACGGCGTACTGGGGGTCTTCCCCGGTGCCGGCCATGACCACGGAGCCCTGATAGCTGCCGGTTTTGGAGAGGCTATCCAGGACAGCCTGCGGCACCGACTGGGGGATGGCGCTCTCGGTAGTATGGGCCATAATGAGGATATCGCCCTTGTTATCGGAAAGGTAGATGTCGGCCTCGATGGCGGAGCCCAGCACGGCATACACCGGCTGCAGGGTATCGCTGCTGACATAGCGGTACTCGTGGGCGGCGTAATTTTCCATGGTGAGGCGGGCGGCCTGGGTCACATTTTTCTCCAGCAGGCTGATTTTTTCCTCCCGCAGGTAGTCATTGGCCAGCACCATAAAGATGGAGCCGACCAATACCATACTGAGCAGAATGATGGCACAGCACACCGAATAGTACTTGCCCATCAGGGTTTTCTGCGAAGTTTTCATTCTTATTCCTTGACCTCGAACTTATAGCCGACGCCCCAAACGGTCTTGAGGCTCCACTGATCGCTGACGCCTTCCAGCTTTTCGCGCAGGCGCTTGATGTGGACATCGACGGTGCGGCTGTCGCCGTAGTACTCGAAGCCCCAGACCTCATCCAGCAGCTGATCGCGGGTGAATACGCGGTTGGGGTGGCTGGCCAGGTGGAACAGGAGCTCCAGCTCCTTGGGCGGGGCATCCACGACCTTGCCATCCACCTTGAGCTCGTAGCGGGTCATATTGACGGTGAGCTTATCGTAGCTGACCTCCTTGACCTCACCTTCGGCGGTGCCGGCGGGGCTGCTGCGGCGCAGCACGGCCTTGATGCGGGCCACGATCTCCTTGGTATCGAAGGGCTTGACAACATAGTCATCGGCGCCCAGCTCCAGGCCCAGCACCTTATCGAAGGTTTCGCCCTTGGCGGTGAGCATGATGATGGGGCAATCGCTCTTTTGGCGGATCTGCCGGCAAACCTGCCAGCCATCCAGCTTGGGCATCATGATATCCAGGAGGATAAGAGAGGGCTTTTCGCTCTCGAACTTGGCCACGGCTTCTTCGCCATCGTGGGCCATTACCACCTCGAAGCCCTCCTTTTCCAGGTACAGGCGCAGCAGCTCGCAGATATTCAGGTCGTCATCGGCTACCAGGATCTTGTCCATCATTGCTATTTCCTCCTTACAGGTCATAGTATTCTAACTTACATTATAGCACCGGCGGGGTCTTTTGCATAGCGCCGAATGTGGCGATTTTGTTAAAAAATTGTGAGGAGGGCGGACGCTGGCAAGGAACAGGCGTCACCGCCCTAAAATTTCCGTTGCCCACCTGCGGCGCCCATGGTAAAATGATAGAAAACCTGCCGCAGCGGCAAAAACATACAGGAGAAAACGCCATGAAAAAGATGCTATCACTCGCAATCGCTTTGGCACTTTGCTTTAGCCTTTGCGCCTGCGTCGGCAACACCCCGCAGGGAAAGTCCGCATTGGACTGGGACGCAATGCAGGAGGAACTGCAGGCCTCCTCGGAGGTTCTGACCGCGCAGCTGACCAACTTTGCCTTTTACTCTGGAGATATCCTGGGGAGCTCCGCCTATCCGTTGGAGGACCGGCAGGTCCATCTTTTTATTTTGAGTACGGTAATGTTCATGGAGGAGGAGAAATACCTGTACCATGATTTTGTCACCATGGATGATGAGGGGTGTTACCACTTTCCAAAAGAAAAGATACAGCAGATGGCCGAGGAGGTGTTTGATATTCCGGATTATGAGTTTGGTGAAGATACCTATGTTCCCGAAACCGGAGAGTATGTGTTTTGGTCCGGCTTTGGATGGGGGAATACTCCGGTGTGCAGGAACACGGAGGTTCAAATTGATCGGGAAAGATCCGAGGTAAGCGTCAGTTACGAACTGCACGGCAATGTATATTATGAAAATCCCTATAAAATTGGGGACTTCCGGACCCGTTTCTCCGTAATGACACGGCCGGACGGCAGCTTCTTCCTGCATTATCTGGATACCGTTTCCCTCTGATGAGGCAGGTCACACCCCCAGCAGCAAGCGGACCGCAAGGGCACTGACCAGCGCCGCGGTCAGATCCCCGGTGAGGGCAGCGGCCATGGTGTGGCGGGTACGGCGGATCCCCACCGCGCCGTAGTAGACCGCGATAGCGTAGAAGGTGGTCTCTGAGGCGGCGGCCAGCACACTGCCTACCCGCCCGATGAAGCTATCCGGGCCGTATTCCCCCAGCAGCTGGTGCAGCAGGGCGGTACCGCCGCTGCCGGAGACCGGCCGCAGCAGGGCCAATGGCAGTACCTCCGCCGGGAAGCCAATAAGCTGAGTCACGGGGCGAAGGAAGCCGGTGAGGACATCCAGGGCGCCGCTGTGGCAGAACATGGTGACCACCGTAAGCAGGCAGACCAAGGCCGGGGTGATGGAGGCGGCGGTTTTGAGCCCCTCTTTGGCTCCCTGCAAAAAGCAATCGAACACATCCACGCCGGAGCAGAGGCCCCAGCTGAACAGGCCGGTGATGAGCAGCGGGATGAACCAGGCGCTGAATGACATGGAATGCCCTCCCTTTTGATGAAATTCGCGGATGGGGTGAAGGGCGCCTGCACGGGCCTGCCTTTATTCCGGCCGGTGGGACTTCCCGCGCAGCAGACGGTCCAGCAGCAGGACCACGGCCAGGGACGAAAGCCCGGTGAGCCATACCGCCGGCAGGATCTCCATAGGGGCGGCGGAGCCGGCCTGCTGCCGCAGCGCGGCGCAGGTGGTGGGGATGAGCTGGAGGGAGGCGGTATTCATCGCTACAAAGGTGACCATGGCATTGCTGGCGCTGTCCTTATGGGGATTCAACTTTTGCAGCTCCCGCATAGCGGCAAGGCCCAAGGGAGTAGCGGCATTGCCCAGACCCAGCAAATTGGCGGAAAGATTCATGCAGATGGCCTGCATGGCGGGGCTGCCCTGCGGCACCGTGGGGAACAGCCACCGGGTAAGAGGACGCAGCAGCCGGGCCAATGCTTCCGTAAGGCGGCAGCGGCGGGCAATCTCCATCAGGCCGCTCCACAGACACAGCATACCGGTTAGGGTAATGACCAGGCTTACGGCTTCCCCGCAGCCGGAAAGCGCCGCGGCGGAGAGCGCTTCCATCCGGCCGGTGAAGGCCGCGGTGACGACCGAAAAAATAAGCAGGGCGGTAAGGATACCATTCAGCATGAGCAGGGCTCCTTTCTTCATTTTTTAGGGAGTAGAGATGATTTATCAACATCTTTTTTCCCTTGCGGAGATATATTGCGCTAATGTTTTCCTTTTTTGATGCTTTTTATCGAATTATGTAAAATAATGGAATTTGTGCGCATTTTATCAATTTTAGCAACAATAACCAAAAAAGCGGCAAATTAGGGGCAAAAATTATCCACAAGATTTGCGAAATTGTGCTAATTACCTCTTGAATTTCATGGAAAATAATAGTACACTTAGTAGCAAGGTAGAGAAAAAGCGAGAATATTAGAAGATATTGTAAACCGCCAGCAAACCACCTAACTTTATTAAGGAGGAACCTGTACCATGAAATCCACCGGCATCGTAAGAAAAGTTGACAACCTCGGCCGTATCGTTCTCCCTGTAGAGCTTCGCCGCACCCTCGGCATCGACATCCACAGTGATGTTGAAATTTATGTAGACGGTGATCAGGTCATTCTTAAGAAGTACCTGCCCTGCTGCATTTTCTGCGGCTCCAAGGAAGAGCTGGCTACCTATGACGACAAGTATGTCTGCCGCAGCTGCCGCACCAAGCTGGGCAAGCTATAATTCCCAAACTACAAAAGACAAGCAAGGCCCCTGCCATATGGCGGGGGCTTTCTTTTTTGCGGCGGCCCGGCGGCGAGGCGGGGCCTTTTTTGCAAAGGTATAAACTGAGCGCCTACCCGACGGAGGCTAATTTGTGGGCGCCTGGCGGCGGCGCACTGATTTTGCAGAGTGCAAGACCCGTACAGTTCGCCGCCGGGGCGTTTGATGACATAGTTTGCGCCAACAACCCCTCCGTCAGCCGATCGGCTGACACCTCCCCTTACACAGGGGAGGCTTTTGGATGGTGCAGTGTCACACTCCTTACACTGGGGAGGCTTTAGGGGAACGCGAAAGGCCCCCTTTCCCGGTGGGAAAGGGGGCCGTATTGGATGGGGCATTATTCGCCGGCGGGTTTTACCGGGGCGTTCTTGGTGACGGTGAGGGAAACGGTATCCTCCAGCACGGCATCGGCGGGCAGCAGCTTGGCCATGACGACATAGCGGTAGTCATTGGGATAGTGCAGCTTGGTATCATCCGCCAGGCGATAGGTGCAGGTAGAGAGGGTGAGGATCTTATCGTTGCTGGTCACTTCCACATCATAATCGTAGAAGGAAAGATCCTGGGCCTTTTTGATGAGGCTATTGAAGGTGGCATCGGCGGGGTTGGGGTTGATGTAGTCGAACTTGATATCGGTGTAGAATACCGCAAATACCTGCCAGACCATGTCCTCTTCGATGGTGGAGTAGTAGATATAAGGATGGGCCTTGGCAAAATCCTCGTCCTGATACTTCAGCAGCTGAGCGAACTTGGGGCCGTTTGCGTGGTTCTGATAATCGGTCAGCAGGGCATTTTCGGCCCGGCCCAGATTGTGGCCGTAGATGACAGTATTCTTCGAGATGGTGGAGCGATTGCCGCTGGTGCAGCGGAAATCGGCATAGTAGCAGCCGTCGTTATCGTTCTCACCATTGGCATTGCGGCGCAGGTAGTACCTGTTATCATCGTTATAATTGACCTTGACCACCACATCATTGACGGTGGTGCCATCAATATACAGCCAGCCGATGGTATCCTTGTTCTTCTGCTGCATGGCCAGCGTATTTTCCAGCATGGTCTTTTGCAGTTCCTTGAGGATCTCTTCCTTGGAGGGCTCATCGGGATTGGGGTTATCAGGATCGGTGGGGGTAGTGGGATTGCTGGGATCGGTCGGATCGGTGGGGTCGCTGGGGTCTTTGCCGCAGGCGGCAAAGGCAAATACCATGCAGAGTGCCAGCAGCAGGGCCAGCAGGCGTGTTGTCGTTTTCATAATGTTCCTCGTGCCTTTTCTTGTAAATTGGCCCCGGCGGGGGCTTTGTTCCGCATCATTTTACACCATGGCGGCGGCGCTTGTCAATGAACGGGCGGGCAGAACGGGGGACTTTGCAAAAAAGTTCGGATTCTGTTTACAAATAGGGGAAAAATAACTATACTAAGGGAGGGGAGTTTGCATCCCCCAATTTAACTGCAAGGAGATAATAAATTATGCTGATTACAAAAGATATGGGCATCATGGAGATCGTACAGAAATATCCTGCTACTGTAGAGGTACTGCAGCGCTTCGGCATGGGGTGCATCGGCTGCGCCGCCGCCCACTTTGAGAACATTGAGCAGGGCGCCCTGGCCCACGGCATTGATGTACCCCGGCTGATGGAGGCCCTGAACGAGGCTGCCGCCAAGGCGTAAGATCTGACTGGAGCTGATGCAGGGGGGGGGCGGGGCCGCAGGCCG